>Ga0073928_10006616_pt1 | contig 15488 bp, 12 predicted proteins | sample PaiPotPPA55metaG_FD_76969 | JGI IMG/M metagenome (GOLD analysis project Ga0073928, IMG submission 76969) | Iron sulfur acid spring bacterial and archeal communities from Banff, Canada, to study Microbial Dark Matter (Phase II) - Paint Pots PPA... ... | reverse complement strand
GTAGAGGATGAAAAATTCACCAGCCAATTGCCCCGGTCTTTCAACGGTTACGCGGCTGCGCCAGAATCGCAGTTGAGTGTAAACCGTGAGGAACAGGCCTTCAAGCAGGGCTTCGTAAAGTTGCGAAGGATGACGCGGAGGAATTGCCGTCAATGACGTTCCGAGCGGGGCACTTTTTGGGAAAATGACCGCCCACCACACATAGCTGACCTTGCCCCAAAGTTCGCCATTGATGAAGTTGGCGATACGGCCAAAAAACAAACCGGGCGGCGCGAGCGTCACCAATATGTCGGCAACCGGTCGCCATGGCAGCTTGTGTTTTCTTACGAACCAGGCCAACGCAAGGCAGACCCCGGCAAAACCGCCGTGGCTCGCCATTCCCCCATCCCAAATACGAAACACCGCCAAGGGCTCACTTAACAGGCTGGCCGGAGAATAGAGTAGATAGTAACCAACTCTGCCCCCTGCCAATACCCCGATGACAACTGCGATCATCAAATCCGACTGAATTCCAGGGTCGAGTGAGGAGCGTCCCGCACGCCAGTAAAGCCGCAACAGGAGTGCCGCAGTGATAAAAGCGAGCACGTACGCCAGCCCATAGTAGCGAATGCCAAATGAATCAGTGAATCGCACCGCGAAGGGACTGAGGTTGTGAACCCAATAGGAATGGGCATCACGGGATTTCATGATTTCTTCAAATAACACGGAGCGCAAATTCACATGAAGACACTGCTATTCCGTCATCCCGTTTGGCATTCCATCGCCAGACGGATGAGTGCGTTTTGAGTAAAAGTGCCAGCAACTGGCAACTCCGCCCGCTGCCGTCACTTTTTCTCAACTAGATCCATGCCGCACTTGGGGCATTTGCCCGGTTTGTCCTGCACGACATCGGGGTGCATGGAGCAAGTGTATTGAACCATCTTGGTGCCGTTCTGACTCTGGCTTTGACTGGATTCCTTTTCTTTGCAACCGCTGACGCCAATCGTAATGGCAGCGAGGGCCACGGCCATTAAGGCTGCCATTGTCCATTTGGATGTTTTCATTTGTGTTCTTTCGTTGGTTGTTTCATGGGTATTCTCATCGCGGACGGCAGCCAACCCAATCGTGACTCGCCGTGAATTCTTCAGCCTGCGCTACGCGGGCCATCCAGCAACGGGGCGAGCTTCTCCCGCAATTGATTTCGGGCGCGGTAAAGCCGTGTCTCTACGGCTTTCACCGAACATTTCAAAATCTCACCAATTTCCGCGTGAGATAGTTCCTCATACTCGGAAAGTATGAGTGGCGTGCGAAGGTCTTCGGGCAGTCGTCCCACAGCTTGGCGGACGGCCTCCGCCCGCTCCACGCCCTGCAAAGATTCACTCGGTGTCGGGGATTGTTCTGGCATGGTCGCACGAAAATCTTCGCCTGTCGCTTGGTTCTCGGCGTCCAACGAAACTTGCGGATGGCGAGTCCGATGACGATAGCGGTCTTTCACCAGGTTCGTTGCAATCGCATAAAGCCACGTCGAGAATTTCATGCGCGCATCGAACTTCATGCAGTTCTGAAAAACGCGGACGAACGTCTCTTGTGCGAGGTCGGCGGCGTCATTCTCGTCCTGTAAACTGCGGGCGAGATAGTTGAACAGCTTTGGGGCATGGCGTTCCATGAGGTTATTGAGCGCCGGGCCGTGTCCGGCGGCGAGCCGGACCATGTCCGCCCGGTCGCGCTCCTCAAGTTCTGCGGCTTCATTGCTCACTGTTTCACATTCACTGAAAAGCTGATGTTACCATCGCCATGCGGGCCATCATAACGGAGCGTCGCTGTCCAGTCGCCGCCCATGTCAGGTTTCACTTTCGCTCGGTATTGGCCCGTCGTGCCGGTGGGTTCAATCGTCGAGCCGCTGTGCATCACCATGCCGGGCATGTTCATGTCGAGATCGAACTTGACTGTGCCAACATCAACCAGCTTCCCGCTCGTTGAATCGCGGAACTCGATGAGAACGACGTTCATCGCCTTTTGCAATTGGCCATTCGGGTGAATGAAATTGACCGTCAGGTCTTTCACCTTCTGCGTGGCGAACGGAGTGCTGGACATCGCATCACTCAAATTTATGTGACCAAATTTCTGCCATGCGAAGAACCCACCGCCGACAAGGATGAAAAGGAGCATTATGAAAAACCAACGACGCGATTGGGAATGCTTTGTTGGTTGAATCGTGGTACCGGTTGGTGCAGCAGAAACAGGTTTTGAGTCTGTGCTAAGGGGAACGGCAGCCAATTCGGCTGGAATCGGAGTGGCGGGTAAGGCTTTTGCACCACTCGAATGGGCCAAGTCGGTGCCCAAATGTCGTTTGCGCCAGATAAAATAAATTACTGGGTAAAGCAACAGTTCCAAAACGCCCGATGTGACAACACCACCGATCATCGGCGCGGCAATGCGTTTCATCACGTCCGCGCCGGATTGAGTTGTGGGCGACCACATGATAGGCAGCAGCCCGAACAAGATGGCGCAGATAGTCATGATTTTTGGGCGAATTCGTTGCACCGCGCCTTCGATCACGGCGTCGTGCAAGTCGCTCATCGAATTCATGCGACCGGCGGCGCGGAACTTGTCCCAGGCGTGGTCAAGGTAGAGCAGCATCACCACTCCGGTTTCGGCGTCGAGGCCGGCCAGGGCGATGAGGCCAACCCACACCGCCACACTCATGTTGTAGCCGAGGAGGTAGAGAAACCAAAAAGCGCCCACGAGCGAGAACGGCACGGCGAGCAGCACAATTGTCGTTTTCACCGCCGATTTTGTGTTGATGTAGATCAGCACAAAAATAATCAGGAGGGTGAAGGGAACGACCACCTTGAGTTTCTGCTCGGCGCTTTTGAGGTACTCGAACTGTCCGGCCCATTGAATGTAATAGCCCGGCGGGAATTTGACGGTTTGGCTGATGCGTTTTGAAGCTGCGTCCACATAGCCTTGAATGTCATCGCCGGTGATGTCCACGAAAACGAATCCAACGAGTTGACCGTTCTCGTTGCGGATGGACGGCGGACCCGTCTTGAAACTGATGTCGGCCAGCATGGAGATGGGGATTTGTGCCATCTGTCCTCCTGCTCCCTCCGCCGATTTGCCGGTGCTCATCCCGCCCGCAGGCGACGCAGCCTCCGTCATCGGCACTGGCACCAGCACGCGCTTGAGCGCGTCGAGGTCCTCACGGAAATCACGCGCATAGCGAACGCTGACGGGATAACGCTCGCGGCCTTCGACGGTGGTAGTGATGGTCTTGCCGCCAATGGCGGTTTCCACGATGTCGTTTATGTCGCCGACAGTGAGACCGTAGCGCGCCGCGACTTCGCGGTTGGGGGTGAAATCCAGAAAGTAGCCGCCCGTCGTTCGTTCGGCGAAGACGCTGCGCGTTTGCGGAAAATCGCCCAGCGATTTCTCAATCTGCACCGCCACGTCCTGAATCGTGCCCAAGTCAGGACCGAACACCTTGATGCCGAGAACCGAACGGAAGCCTGTCGTGAGCATCTCGGTACGGGTCTGGATCGGCATCCAGAAAATGTTCGCCATGCCGGGCGTTTTCATCTTGTCGTTCATCTCCGCGATGAGTTTTTCCCAGGTCATGCCGGGACGCCATTGTTCCGATGGTTTGAGTTTGACCACGGTTTCAAACATCGAGACGGGTGCGGGATCGGTCGGAGTCTCCGACTGGCCAGCCTTGCCGAAAACCGTTTCCACCTCGGGAAACTGGCGCAGCATCCGGTCCTGGATTTGCAAAACCTTGGTCGCTTCCCCGACCGTCATGCCGGGGACGGCGGTCGGCATGAACAAAATGTCACCTTCATTGAGCGGCGGCATGAATTCTTTGCCGAGCTTGGCGAAAGGATAGACGGTGACTGCCATGATGAGCAGGGCGACGATGAGCGTGAACCAGCGGTACCGCAGAACGAAGTTGACGAACGGCTGGTAAGCCCAAATCAAAAAACGGTTGATGGGATTTTTGGCTTCCGGGGTGATTTTGCCACGCACGAACAACAGCATCAGCACCGGCACCAGCGACACGCCGAGCAGCGCCGCGAAGAACATCGAGAACGTCTTCGTGAACGCGAGGGGTTTGAACAAGCGGCCTTCCTGCGCTTCCAACGAGAATACCGGGATGAAACTGACCGTGATGACCAGCAACGCAAAGAACAGCGGACGCCCGACGCTTTTCGCGGCGGCAATGATGACTTCAACTCGTTCGAGGTTCGTCGGGTCGCGCCCGTGTTCCTCCCGAAAATGCTCAAGGAACTTGTGCGCATTCTCGACCATGATGATGGCCGAATCCACCATCGCGCCGATGGCGATGGCGATGCCGCCCAACGACATGATGTTGGAGGTCAGCCCCATCCAATACATCGGCAGGAACGAAAGCAGAATGGCGATGGGCAGCGTGATGATGGCAACCAGCGCGGAACGGATGTGCCACAAGAAAATCAAACATACCAGCGCGACGACGATGCTTTCCTCAATCAGCTTCTCGCGCAGCGTGGAAATAGACCGGTGGATTAGCTGGCTGCGGTCGTACGTGGTGACGAGTTCCACGCCTTCGGGCAGAGACGATTTGATTTCTTCGAGTTTCTTCTTGATGCCGTCAATGACCGTGAGCGCGTTCTCGCCATAGCGCATGACGACGATGCCGCCGACTACTTCGCCCTCCCCATTGAGTTCGGCAACGCCACGCCGGATGTCGGGGCCGAGATGCACCGTGCCGACGTTCTTCACCAACACCGGGGTTCCGTTCTGCGACTTGAGCGGGATATTCTCGATGTCAGCTATGTTCTTGATGTAACCGCGTCCGCGCACGTAATACTCGGTCGAGCCGACCTCAAAAATCTTCCCGCCCACATCGCCGTTGGACATGCGGATTTTATTGACAACTTCGCTCATCGGAATGCCGTAGGCGGACAGTTTATTGGGATCAAGGTCAACCTGATACTCCTTCACGAAGCCGCCGACGGAGGCGACTTCGGAAACGCCTTTCACGGATTCGAGCGCGTAACGCAAGTGCCAGTCTTGAAATGAGCGGAGGTCCGCGAGATTGTTTTTGCCGCTCTTGTCCACCAGCGCGTATTCATAGACCCAGCCCACTCCCGTCGCGTCCGGGCCGATGACCGGATTGACACCTTCCGGCAACATGCCGCGCACCGAATTCAGATATTCGATGACGCGCGAGCGCGCCCAATAAATATCCGTGCCATCCTGAAAAATAACGTAGATGAACGACTTGCCGAACATGGACTCGCCGCGCACGAACTTGACCTTGGGTGCGGCAATGAACCTCGTCGAAATCGGATAGGTGATCTGGTCTTCCACCAAGTCCGGCGAACGGCCTTCCCAATCGGTATAGACGATCACTTGCACGTCGCTCAGATCGGGAATCGCATCCAGCGGTGTGCGCATCAACGCCCAAACGCCGCCCGCGATGCCGAAGAGGACGAGAATAAACACCAGAAAGAAATTCCGTGAGCTGGCTTCGATGATGCGTTCCAGCAGGAACTCCTTGCGCGGCGCGGAGGGCGTGGGCGATGAAGAAGAAGTTTCCATAAGCGTTCGCTTACCAGGATTTGAGCGCGCCTTGCACCTTCGCTTCGGCATCAATTAGGAAGTTCGCGCTCGTGACCACACGTTCGTTTTCGCGCAAACCCGACTTCACTTCGTAAAAGTCGCCATATTTCCGGCCCAATTCGACATAGCGCGGCTCCAACTTGCCGCCGCCCTTGTCCACGAAGACGATGTTGTGCTTGCCCGTGGGCAACACCGCATTAAACGGCACGGCGACGCCTTCGCCCATATCCATCGTCAACTCGGCATCCACATACATATCGGGACGGAGTTTGAGGCCGGCGTTTTCCACATCAATCCGCACGCGACCGGTGCGGAGGGAGTCATTGATGAAAGGGTCCACCACTGAAATCCTGCCGTTGAACTTCTCTCCCGGATACGAGGAAGTCGTGATCGTGATGGGGAGCCCTGCTTTCAGCATGGGCAATTCGTCCTGGTAAAACTGCGCCCAAACCCACACGACCGACAAATCGGCAATATCCACCAGGTGGTCGCCCGTCATCACGCGGCGGCCCTGGTCCACCGCAATGTCCTGCACCACGCCTTTGAAGGGCGAACGGAGGGTGATCATTTCGGTCGGTTTGCGGGTCTTTTCAAGTTCGGCAATCTGGTCATCGGTGATGTTCCAGAGGCGCAGCCGTTGCCGGGCCGATTCAACCAGCCGTTCGGCGCTTTTAAGAACGGCACGGTTGCCGTTGGTCTTTGATTGTTCTTGCGCCTCGAGCAAGTCCACGAACTCATTTTGTGTGGTAAGCAGGTCCGGGCTGTAAATCGTCAGCAACGGCGCGTTTTTCTCGACCAGTTCTCCGCGCGAAAAGACGAATAATTCCTTAACGTAGCCCTCGACACGGGTGACGTAATCCCAATGCCGTTGCTTGTCGTAGGCGACCATGCCCACCACGCGAACGGTGTGCGTAAACGGTTGTTTTTGAATCGCGGCGTAGGTCACGCCGATTTGCTGCTGGCGTTCGACCGGGACACTGAACTCTCCAGGCTTTTCCTCACCGCCTATAGTTGCCGGCATGACGGCGTTGGTCACATTCGTGCCCGCCGCGCTCTTTTTCATCACGGGAACCAAATCCATCGAACAAATGGGGCACTTGTCGGTGGGGTTCTGTTTCTTCACTGACGGGTGCATGGTGCAAGTGTAGTAATCCACATCGTCGGGTTTGGTGGAGGAACCATCCTTTTTGCAGGACACAAGCCCCATGAGCAGGCAAATGCCTAACAATACTGGAACGCAATGTTTTATCGTTTTGAACATAAAATTTCGCATTTGGATGGTTGATTATTTGTCCTGGACAAAGACGGGGTTCTCGACAGGAAGCAGCGACATCTTGCAGATCGGACATTTGCCGTTAGCGTCCTCAGACAGCACTGTCAGGTGCATCGGACAACTGTAGTAACCCGAAATCGCTGGAAAGGATGCGGCAGTGTTTGTTTTGCCCGAATCCGGGTCCACCACCAGCACGTTTTCGGCGGGGAGCAGAGGCATCTGGCAGTTTGGGCATTTGCCGTCCGGGTCGAGTGAACGCACTTCCGGGTGCATTCCGCAGGTGTAAAAGCTGGCCTTGGCGTGCGTGGCCTTATCGGTTTTGCCCGCGGCCTGGGCCGTGGCCACAAGCTGATTGGAAGTGGTTGTGCCGGTTGATTTCTGCGGTGCTACACTCGTTTTGCAGGAGGCTACGCCAATCGCCAGCATGATGCCCAACGAAGCCAGCGCAAAACGGCCTGACGTTACAATTCCAAGCACAATGCTTTTCATCTCCCATTGACTTCGGTGCTTAATGATTTTCATGGTCGTGAATGATCGCAGGTTCATTTGCCAACGGAGCAAGCGCCTCAACACTATCCAGTCCGGTCCAGAGCAGTAGCTCGGCCAGCATTTGATTTTCCTCTGCCGTGGCACGGGCGGACATCAACTCGCTGTCGAGCAACATTCGGCGCGCATCCAGCACATCGCGGAACATACCGTGCCCCGTTTCCCAATCATTCAGTTGGCTCGTGAGCGCCTGAGTGGACCGCGAGGTTATTTCGTCGCTGTAAAGCAGGGCTTCACGACGGCTTGCTTCGATCTCAACTGAGAGATGATGCAGTTCCTCGCGCACCATCAAAACCTGGTCTTCGCGCTCTTGCTCGACAGTTTTTTGGCGTTCCTTGTCACGCTCATAATCCTTGTGGTACTTGCCCTCGTTAAACCAGGGCAGCGAGAAGCGGAGTGTGAAATCGCCTTCGCGGAAGCCGCCGTCGCCGCTGAATTGCCGGCCTTCGACGCCAAAACTTACATCCGGCAAACGCGACTTCCGTGTGAGTTCGGCGGTCGCCTTTGCTTGCTTGATTTCCTGCTCCATGACCTTGAGCTTCGGTTCATTTTGGAGTGCGAGCGTCAGCAACTTTTGGCTCAATGGAATGACCGGGCCGACCGGGGGTAATTGCAGCGAAGGCCAGCGTGAATCAACGCTCCGGTTGAGCAGACGATTCAAAGCAAAGCGCTCGTGCGCCAGACGATTGCGGTCGGTGCGCTGAGTATCGTTGCGCTTGGCCAGTTCATTCTGAACTTGCAGCGTATCCGCTACCACGGCTTCTCCGGCGCGATATTTGTTTTCCGTTGCCTTGGCGGTTGCATCGAGCCAGGCGAGGTCTTGCTCGCCGATTTCGACGACCCGTTCGGCCAGCGCTGTAGCCAGCAACCCTTTCGCAATATTGCGGCGCACTTCCTGCAAATTCAATTCAGCCTCCGCTTGGCGCATCGAAACTTCGGCGTCGGCGACGCGGCGGTTTAGCTTGGGTTGTCCCCACAACGGCAGCTTTTGTTCCACGCCATAACTCAAATCGCCTTGCTCTTTCGGATCAAAACCCCTCGAACTGAAGACGCTCCCCCCAAACATCGCCATTGGATCTGCCCAAGTGCGGACTCCTTCCGCGCCAAGAGTTGCGACGTTGATGCGCGACCTCGCGGCACGCAATGCAGGATTGTTCGTGCGCGCCTCCTCGACGAGGCGGTTGATGAATTCGGTTGAGATGACGACGACATTGGTCGGGACGCCTGCTGGGGAACTCTCCTGAGCCAGCGCGTTCAAAACACCACCACAAATCAGAAAAATAGTTGTCAAAATCTTCATACACTAAACCCACGGAAAGGGATTAAACCGCCAAAAACGAAAATCGTGCGCCGCGTATGGGCACACTACGCCTGTGAAAGCGGGTAGGTCAGATAAGAAGGCAGCAATCCCGCTGGAAAATGGGGAGTGCTGTGAATGAAGAACGGGTTGCCCTGACGGGCAAATCATTGACCGAAGGTAAAGGCAGCGTCAACAGGTTCGCTGTTGACGCTGCGAGCGCTTGCCACTCATTTTGAGAGGGGGTGGGGAGAGAGGCGGGCGCAACGGGAGCATGATTGTCGGCGGGCCTCGCGCAACAGGCTGGCGTCGCACACTTCCCAAGTTTGCCGCCGCAGCATTTGCATACCATCGGGACGGGAGAAGCCGCAGTCGGGGCCGCGAAGACGCCTTGCCAGGACGTGACGACGCCAACCAGAATGGCGAGAAGCATCGTCAAAGTTTGGAAAAGGCGGGCTCACATCCGGTTTAGTCAGTTCTTGGGTTCCCCACAAGTGAGCATTTCCTTACCCATGTAAGGATTCTTGATTTCTTTGCCCGTCTGCAACCAGCTTGCTTTGACCATCGGGCAATACGCCTCATGATACGTGCCTGCGCCCGCCTTGTTGTCCGCCAGATATTTGATGAGCGACTTGCTGAGGGGTTTGAATGCCTCGCGGGCGGCTTTCAAATCGGTTGCTTGAGCGAGGGCTTCCGCCTGCTTCGCCACTTCGGGCGAAAGCATCTTCATGTCGTCGCCCTTGACCGCCTTCGCAATGGCATTGGCGTGCTCGTCAACGCCTTTGACGGAATCTTTCGTGAGTTCGGTCTGAATCTTCAGGTAGTGGTCGAGAACCGACTTGACCGGCTCCATAAGCGCCGAATCGTCGGCCGCACGGACGGTGTTGTTGGACAGGAGGCCGACGACGGCCACTAGGGTTAAGGCAAGGGAGGTGAGTTTCATGTGCTTTGTAATTTTTAAGTAATGTTTTTATTTCGTCGTTGAACCAATTCTCATTACTACGCCGCCCAATGCGAAATCCCTCAAAAAATCTTCGCTCTCTGCTGACAAACGCCAGCCGATCAACTAAACCGCCTCAGTATGCGCCTTCGGCCCAATCCCTGCAACGGTTCAATAGTGGTCGCCCGGAAGAGAAAACCTTTGCAGCAAACGCCCAAACCTACGGCTTCTCATTCATGCCATAATCTGGCAGGAAGGCTTTTTCCTTCACCCAAGCGAGATAGCGACGTCCCTGCTCTGGTGGCATCGTTTGGCTGACTTGGAAGAAATGGCGCAGCATCATCCCCTGGCACTCGGAGCGTAGTCTCGCTGCCTCCACCAGAGCCGCGTCCATTTCCGGGGTTGCGTTCGTTGCCGAGCCAAGAAGCTTTTGTAGTTGGGCGTTTTGCGCGTCTATTTTTCGGCACATCCCCCGGCACTGCGGCAGATACGCCGCATGGAGTTCGGAAACCCGCTTGAATTCGGCATCATTCAAATTGAATTCATCCTTCAACCAGGCCAGTTCGGGTCGGTCACTGTGCTGCAAAACACGGACGCAGGATGTGCAGCCGAAGTACATGCAACCGTAAGCCACCGCAGCCGCCGCCAAACCCAGCAACAAAATGAGCACTCCTTTTTTCATGGAATTATTCGCGTGGAGTCAGGTAGGGGTCGAGGACGCGGACGTAACGCTGTCCGAGTTCATCTCTGACATCGGTGGTTTTCTGACGGGCCTGTTCCCAACCGGCGGTCATACCTATGGCAAGGAGCACAGCCACGTACGAAACCGCAAGTGCCGGGCGAGGCAACGATGTGCCAATCCAGTGAGCAATCGCGGCCCACACTGAGGGCGAGACCGGCGTTTGTGCGCGCTCAATGCGCTGCCACACCGACTCCTGAAAATGCGGCGGGAGCGAGGCATCCGTGCGCCATACCTTGAGCAACTTGCGAAGTGCCTCGTCGCGATTAGCTGGATCGTTAGTATTCATATCGCATTAGCGAGGGCGACGGAAGTGTCCGTCGCCCACATTAATTTACAGAAACAAAGTTCGCTCACCATTGTTATTTGACTGGCGCAACCATTACAGGCTGCGTTCCCCGCTCATCCAGTTGCTGCCGCAACTTCGGGGAGGCTGCAATTCCGTCCGCGCCAACCGCCCGGTATCCAACTGACGCCAGCCCCACCGAGGCTGCACCTGTCGTGCTGGGAACCATTCGCGAACTTTGCGCCTGTGCCCATGCTTTCGCGTTGCCCGCCGGGCGATTGGTCACCAAATTAACATCGTTTACCGATGACCCAGCCGGCGCGTAATGAGGCTGATTAGCCTTCGCGCGCGGCGAGAGAAAAGGCTCATCGGCAGTTGCCTGGCTTGCCGTGGCGAAGGCGGATAATACAACCGCCGCTGCAAGAATTTTGTTCAGATTTTTCATACGGTCTTCTTTTGTTGTGGCGACATACGATGCCGCCGGGTTTCATTGCTTGCGGCTCTGAGCCGCTGTTTCTTCACATCCTTTAATACGCCGCCGCAGGCACAACCCCTCAATAAACTTTTTGCTAGTTCAGGGAATGGGTTATCTCTTACGTGACGCGCATAGAAAGAGAAGGGGAAACCGAGAAATGCGAGAGGGTTACCGCGCTTGATGACGTTCTTCCAGAATCACCAGCCCAGCCTTCGCGTCAATGGTAATGCTGGAGAATTGGGAGAGCAGACCATTGCCAAGCAGGCCAGCTTCGCCGGGAAAAATGGGCGTTTCATGAAGACCTGTCGGCACTTTCTGAAAATCGTGATTGCCGATTCGGATGTTGGTTTGGGATTCCAAGATGGATATTGGGGCCAGCCCAATGGCCATTTGGCGGGTGCATTGGTTGGGATTCACATCCGATGTAACCCACTGCAATGCTCTTGCGCAACCCGTGTCGAGCCGTACCCACTGGTGTTTGTGGTCGTTAACCGTGATTGGCACGCGCATTCCGCACCGGCGAATTTGGAGCGGTAACGTTTCGTCCAATTTTCCAGCCTTCTCTGATTTCAGCAGTCGGATTTTCTGAGCGTCGAAGTCAATCTGCACAACGTGATCGCAAAAGAAATCCACTCCAATAAGGCCGTCCACGGTTTGTTCACAGGAACTGCTTAACTTTCCCAAATCAACCGCGAAGTACTTGCTGGGCAACCCCGCCAAACCAGCTTTGGCGGACAAAGGTTCCAGCCAATAGCCGGGAAGTGTCGTGTCCACGCCGCGGACTGGAATCTCCCGTCCCAGCTTCAGGCCGAGCCGCTTCGCGGTGTCGAGGTTGACGAGACTCGCCCCGGCCCCGGTGTCCAGGAGGAAATGGAGCGGCAGGTCTGATTGCGGAACGCTAACCTCGATCCATAGGAGTCCCTCACTAAATCGAAACGGGAACTCTGCAAGCGGGACAGGAGCAGCCTGCAATCGGAAAAGTGCAGCAGCAAAAATCAATACGGTGCAAAAACGACAACGCACGATAACCATGTCCGCAAACAGTATGCCATAAGTTGCTTTTTCATGGAGTGCCTCGTACTGAACCGTTTCTTTCGGGAGGGAAGGATGTGGCAGTCGACCTTGCTGTCATTTCTTGACCACCAAGGGTGAATCCCCGCACTGAGCGATCACTCGCTCGATTTTGAATCGCGCTCACGGATCTCGATTGCCTCAATGAAACCTTCGCTCTTTGGGAATGTGCGCTGTGCTGACGGGAGAATTCTGATTCGGTCAACGGCGAGGCGTTGCAAGGCCCCGCATAAGGGTTCGAGATTCTTGCCCGTGACTGTGATGAGGCAGTCTTGAAATCGAATTTGGAGTGTCTCATCGCCGGAATTCTGGACCAGCTTGGCGTGCTGGAAATAGCCGTAGGGAAACAGGTGAATCTCGCCCGGCTTTTCCACACGCAGGCAATGGGCGCTGGAGTCCGTGCTCCAGCAGCTCACATCCTTTGTCCGCGAGCCTGTTGGTGCCTCACTGTCTGATCGAAGTTTTGTTTCCATGATGCGCTCCTTTCATTTTGTTGTGGCGTCTCCCCACGGCGGCCTTGAATCAGTCTTTCGATGTAATTGCGAACTGCTGGCGCCAGGCCCAGATGCTTCGGCGCGTCTGGTTCGACGAGTTCAATAGCAAGCTCCCTGTTCCCCAAACGGGCGACATTCTCCTGCAATCGCAACTTGTCTTGGGTGAAAATCCTGACGCCTCTGGTTCCGCGCGAAATCGTGACGAGCCATTGCTGATTGTTCGTGGCGGCCTTGACGGCGGAATCCGAGAACAAGACGTGTTCGACGGTTTTTCCCTGAGACCCGTAGGAAGTGACGGCATAGCCGCGAACGAACTGGCGATATTCCGGCGGCAGGACTCGCCCGTCCTGAAGGTGGATTCGTCCGTCAGGGGCCAGACTTTTGACCGACACCAGTTCGCCGTTAACCAACGGCTTGCCATCGCAGGCTTGCGCGTTGGCCTTGAGTTGCAGCCTGTCTCCAGGCGTCAGCGCCAATTCAACAGGCCGACAAATCGTGAGCCGGTCCAAATGCTTGAATCCGATTTTCTGAACTTGCCTCTCCGTTTCAATCAGAAGATGCGCGTCGGTTGCCTTCAAGAGCTTTCCTTGATCCCCCTGTTTGAACTCACCAGCATCCCGGTTGAACACGATGGCTGCTTTGGCTGGATAATACCGCTGATCGCGTTTTTGGGCGTCCGTCAGGTCAATTCGCTCATGGGCCAGGACGGTCGCATCCTCTTTTCCGATCAAACCAGCTTTCCGCAGCCCGATGCGGATTCTTTCATTGATTTCATGAATTTCCGCCCAGGTCTGCGACACGACCACGACCGCTCTCTTGCCTTTTGCTAGTTCCACGTACCCCGCCACCAACGCCTCACGTTGAGCATCCAAAGTTTGGCATTCGACAATCGCGCCGAGATGGTCGAGCCGGTCAAACGATTCAGCGTAGTGGCCGGTCTGTGCTTTCCGAACCGCAGCCCGGTATTGTTTGATACGCTTCCGCTCGGATTTCGTTTCGCCGAGTTTGGGATTCTGCCGTCGAATCTTGGTCAATCGTGCTGCCTCAAGTCCCGAATACTTCTCAATGGCCCGCAGAGCGTCCGACGCCTCAACCGCTCCATGCTGGCGAGTGTCGCCCGATAGAATCACCCGCCCGCCGTGTTGATGGACGAACGTCAATAATTCGTGCATCTGCTTGCCGCCGATTTGGCCGGCCTCGTCCACAATCACAACTGAACCGGCAACCATTCGGCGTTTGGTCAGGAATTCAGAGACAGTTTGAGTCTCCCCAAAACTCGACTTCAAATCCAATGCTTGCTGCCGTTGCGGCGCGATCACCAGAATGACGTGCCCAGCCGCTGTCAGGCCGTTGCCGATTTCCCGCAACGTGTGGCTTTTGCCGGTGCCCGCGCCGCCGCAGAATAGGGTCACGAAATCTTCGGACCGAAGGATTCTTTCAGCCGCTGCCTTCTGATCTGGCATGAGACCGGGAGCGATTTCATGGTCCGCGTTGAACGCCGGATGTTTCCATTTACCGTCGTGAGCCAGGCAGATGATTTCCCATTCCCGGTCCAGAATCTGCCGGATGGTGATTTTTCCGGGTGCATATTCGCTCCGAAGAAATTGACGACGCTCGCTGGCGGCTTTCAGGTCATCAATACTGAACGATTCACCCCGCTGACGTTCCAAGGCGGCGGACCAAAGCTCATGTTCGCGCAGAACGGAATGCCGGTCGAACAAATGGTCTTCCGCCCACTGGATGGCCGCTTCCGCGACGGGAAGCTGGTTGACGGGTGTTTCTGGCTTGGTTTGCCCGACCAGCTTGGACAACGATTGCCGCTCCTCTTGGGTGATTTGGCTGGCCCATAGTCGTTCAAGTTCGGACAACCGGATACCGGAAATTTTCCGACTGCGTTCAGCTTGGGCGATTTGTGCGCGCAATTCCTTGAGGTTGCCGCCTGCCAGTTCAGGCTTCTCCCGCAGCAGCTTTTCAATCCGCTCGTCAATCTCGTTATGCCGTTTCGAGAACCGGGAGCAGAGTTCCTTGTCAACCCCGGCAATTTGAAAATCCCCTCTCGGATGGTTCTTGATCTCATAGCCGAAGCGGCGAAGGCCACGCGCCAGTTCATGATAATAGACGTTTTCCATGTATTTCCGCGCCTTCATCATTTCGTAATTGGAGAGCGCCTTCCAACGATCCTCGACCGAATCATACGTTGCGTTGAACATGATGCAGTGCGTGTGCAAATGCGGGTCAAGGGCGCGCGATGTTTCATGGCGAAAGAGCGCACATACCACTTTTCCGGTGAGCCGCTCCGAGATTCGCTTGCCGTGATGGACTCGTGTTCCGGCAAAACCTTCCAACTCCTTTGCTGCAATCCGAATCGCCCGGTTGTGCGCTTCAATTATCCGCCTATCCTCGGCAACAAAGGTCTGAATGGAAACCGACTTCGGCGGTGAAAACGTGAAATCGTAAAATACCCTACGATTTGCGACCACCGCCATCTGCTCGTCATCCCATCGCGTTGTTTTCAATCTTTGTGTGAGGGTGCCATCACCGTCCGGGTGTTCGTTCCGGCACAGTTTCAGAAAGTCCGCCTCCTTGACGACGCCTGCCAACCCCAGCAGTTCAGCCCCTGTTCCAAACCATTCGCCGAGAACCTGATTCGCCTGGCTGTAGTAATCGCCGAGTTGCAAGTGCTCCTCGAAGTACTTCTCCGCGTTGCTCAGATTGCACTGTGTCTTGATCGTCAACACGCCTCATTTTTTAGCGCAGCCAGTTCGGTGAAGTTGTAATGAATTCATT
>Ga0073928_10006615_pt1 | contig 15493 bp, 13 predicted proteins | sample PaiPotPPA55metaG_FD_76969 | JGI IMG/M metagenome (GOLD analysis project Ga0073928, IMG submission 76969) | Iron sulfur acid spring bacterial and archeal communities from Banff, Canada, to study Microbial Dark Matter (Phase II) - Paint Pots PPA... ... | reverse complement strand
GGCAGCATGCGGCTGAGCCCGAGGCTCATGGCGATCTCGTAGAGGCTGCCGTTGAGATTGCGGAGCAGGCGGTTTTTCAGCCCGATGTAGGATTGCGTGCCGGCGAACAGGTCCTGCATGACGGCGTTGAAGCGCGTGCTGCGGCGGGTGAATTGCACCATGCGGGCGGGCACGGAGCCGAACAGGAAGCGGCCCAGGAAGACGTGCTTGGCGAGGCGCGAGCCGAATTCGAGATCGGCGGCGAAATCGCGGCGCAGCAGGCGGCGGTAGGTCTGTTCCGCAACGCCGCTGAGTTCGGAAAGCAGAGCCTTCGCGGCCAGATCGGCCGAGCGCAGCGCGTAGTAGATGCCTTCGCCGGTGATCGGGTCGACTAGGCCGGCGGCATCGCCCACCGCCAGCCAGCCATCGCCTGCGACGCGATTTTTTTTCCAGGCGGGTGTATCGAGGGCGGGCAGCAGATGGCTGTAGAACGCGGCACCTTTCCAGCGCAGGCCTTTCTCCGCCATGTAATTTTCGAGGCGCTTGCGCAGCGAAGCGGCCGGCTCGCCCTTGCCGCAGATGCCCACCGAGAGATGGCCGCAGCGCGGGAAGACCCAGATGTAGCCCTCGAGGTGCGGCAGAAATTGAATATCGATCTGGGCCTGGTCACCCGGGACGTAGTAGCCGAGCGCGGACATGGCATCCTGCGGGGTGAGCTGGGTGCCGAAGTCGCGCAGGGGATTGCGGGCACCGGTGGCCACCACGCAGAAATCGGCGTCGAGGGTGCCCGCGCTGGTTCGTAAGCGCCAGCCCGCCGAGGTGCGCGCGGCTTCGAGGACGCGGGCCTTTTCGATGCGCGCGCCGGCACGCTCGGCGCGTTGGAGCAACATGCAGTTCAAATCGAAACGGGAGTAGATTAGCAGCGGCTCGCTCAGGCGCAGCGTGGCGGCTTTGGCGTGCGGAGCGGCCAGCACGGTTTCGGTGACCAGCTTTTTGGGCGTGCTGTTTTCAATCAGGAACGGATAGGCGTGGTAGGCCTTGTAAGTGAGGCCGCCTCCACAGGGTTTTTCCCAGGCGAGCTTTTCGTCGAAGAGCACGGTGGCGAGGCCGGCCGAAGCGAGCTGCTCGGCCGCGAAAGCGCCCGCCGGACCGCCGCCCAATATGGCTACGAGTTTCATTTCTGGCCGTCAGACGGTGGCGGGATGGAGGGATGTCCGGGCGGCAATTGGCCGGGCGCCGCGCCGTCGGGTGAGCCTGTTCCGCCGTGCGGATTTTCCATGCCGGGGGCTTGCACACCACCATGCGGATTCTGACCGGAATCGGCGCGTGACTTCACCACCCAGCGGTTGCCCTTCAACTCCAGCGTATAGCGCATGGTCATGCCCGAGCCGGATCCGCCGCCTTTGGGCGAGAAGACGACTGTGGCGTCGGCTTCATTCTCGCGGAAGATCACGCTTTTCATCTCGACGTTCATGGCGGCGACGTTCAAGCCCTGACGGCCGGTGAGGTAATCGATGACGCCTTGCCGGACGGCCTGTTCGTTTTTGGTGTCGCGGCCGCAGCCTACCAGGGCGGCCAGCAACAGCAGGGGAAGGAGACTTCTCACGCTCTGATTATACGTGTTCCGGGGCACAATAGTAAGAGGCCGCTTGACAACCGACCCGGCCGTATCGGAAAAAGAAAGTCACATGCAAATCCTGGCGGCTATTCTCGGGCTGGTCTTACTGGTGATCATTCTGGTGGATGGTTTCGAGGTGATCATCCTGCCGCGGCGCGTGACGCGGCGCGTGCGGCTGAGCCGGTTGTTCTATCAATTCGCGTGGTTCGTATGTTCGCGGACGGCGCGGCGGATACGCATGAACCGGCGCCGCGAGCGCTTGCTCAGCGTCTACGGGCCGCTTTCCTTACTGCTGCTGATCATGGTGTGGGCCGTGGGTATGATGCTGGCGTTCGCCATGGTGCATTGGGCGGTGGCGCCGCGGAAAACTGTATTTGGCGAGGCCTTATACTTCAGCGGCACCACATTTATCACGCTCGGCATGGGGGATGTGGTGCCGCACACGCCGCTGGGGCGGCTGGTAACGGTGCTGGAGGCGGGCACCGGGTTCGGATTCATTGCGCTGGTGATCAGCTATCTGCCGGTGCTGTATCAGGCGTTCGCGCTCCGCGAGACCAACATCGCGCTGCTGGACGCGCGGGCGGGTTCGCCTCCTGCGGCCGCGGAGTTGTTCCGCCGGTATGCCGCGGGTCACGGCCTCCCGGCTCTGGATCACCTATTGCAGGAATCGGAGGTCTGGTCGGCGAACCTTTTGGAAAGCTACATTTCGTATCCGGTGCTGGCGTACTTCCGCTCGCAGCACGATAACCAATCGTGGCTGGCGGCGCTAACGACCATACTGGATGTGTGCGCGGTGGTGATTGCCGGTGTGGATGGGCTGGCGCCGTGGCAAGCGCGGCTGACATTCGCCATGGCGCGGCACACGGTCGTGGACCTGGCGCAGATCATCGATGCGCCGCCGCGCCCGCCACAGCCGGATCGCTTGCCCGCGGCGGATTTGGTGCGCCTCAAGGAGGCGCTGGCGGCATCTGGGATTGCGCCCACGGCGCCCGAGGAATTCGACGACAAGCTGATCAAGCTGCGCAAGCTCTATGAGCCGTATGTGTTCTCCCTGGCCGGTCACCTGATGGTGAACCTGTCGAACTGGATGCGGGTGGCGGACACGACGGATAATTGGCGGACGAGCGCGTGGGAGCGCAGCTCGACGGGGTTGCCGCGGTCGTTGTTCGATGATGAGGATGTGCACAGCTAGGGAAAGACGCGGGCTCCACAAAGCGGCACCCGGCGGCGACAGGAGTGTCGCCGCAGCAGGCAAGAGTGCCTGCGCCACGACTAGAATTCGAGGAGGTGGCCCATCTTCTCTTTTTTGGTCCGCAGGTACGCTTCGGTGGAGATGATGGCAGGGACGACGCAGGGTACGCGCTCGGCAACCTGTATGCCGGCAGCTTCCACGGCCTGCACCTTCTCCGGATTGTTCGAGAGCAGGCGCACGCTGGTCAGACCGAAGTAGCGCAGGATCTCGCTGGGCAATTCGTAATTGCGCAGGTCGGACTCGAAGCCCAGGCGTTCGTTGGCCTCGACCGTGTCGGCGCCGTCGTCCTGCAGTTCGTAGGCACGCAGCTTGTTCAGCAGACCGATGCCGCGCCCTTCCTGGTGTTCGTAAATCAGCAGACCGCGGCCCTCGGAGGCGATCATGTTGAGCGAGAGCTCGAGCTGCGCGCGGCAATCGCAGCGCAGGCTGTGGAAGACGTCGCCGGTGAGGCACTGGGAGTGGATGCGCACCAAGGGGGGTGGCGGGCCGTCCGACACGCAACCCATCTCCAGGACCACCGCTTCTTCCACGCGGTCGTCGTAACGGCCTTCGAATCCGTAGATGCGGAAGTGGCCGAAGCGAGTTGGAAAATCGGCTTCGGCGACTTTGCGCAGCCGGAGCGCGGGGGTCGTTTGCATGCAGTGTTGTGGTGCTTCTATTATTTTACAGTAACCGCACGGTCGCGGCTCGGTAGGCAATTATAATGAACTGCGAGAGCCGATGGCGGAATCGACACTGGTCACGCTGCTGGTGAAGCTGGGGGTGGTGGCCTCGCTGGCCAGCTTCCTGGTGCGGTGGAGCGCGGTCAAACGCATGCTGATGCGGGAGAGCCGCACCATCGGGCAGCGCATCAAGCTGTCGTTATGGTTCTCGGTGGTGTTCGGATCCAGCGTGGCGACACGTGTGGTGAGCAGCAGTTACCGGGCGGTCGACCTGGGGCTGGAGGGCAGCTTGCTCGCCGGATTGCTCGGCGGCTACGTCACCGGGCTCGTGTCGGGCATTCTGATTTCGGTTCCCGCGATGTTCCGGCACGAATATCTCACCATGCCGCTGCTGGCGGGACTGGGAGTGCTGGGCGGCCTGCTGCGGGACTGCGCGCCCGATCCGGAAGACATCTGGCGGTTGAGCCCGTTCTTCGAATTGAACCTGTGGCGCCTGTTCAAGGAGCGCGACGAGGGACGGCGCACCGGATTCAATGTGCTGTTCCTGATGCTGATTCTCTTCGCCGAGTTTCTGCGGCAGACGCTGGGGCGGGCGTTCGGCGCGCGGCAGGTCTTCTATCTGCATCCGGAGCATCCGCAGCTCGCGGTGACGGCGGCGATCTACGCGACCACGCTGTTTGCGGTGATCCTGCCGTTGAAGATCTGGAACAACACGCGTACTGAGGCCAAGCTGGAAGAGCAGCAGCGGCATCTGATGCAGGCGCGGCTGGAGGCGCTGACCAGCCAGATCAATCCGCACTTCCTGTTCAACACGCTGAATTCGGTGTCGTCGCTGATCCGCACGGATCCGAACCGGGCGCGCGTGATGGTGCTGAAGCTTTCGAACATTCTGCGGCGGCTGCTGCGCAAGCATGAGAACTTCAACTCGCTGCGCGAGGAGCTGAGTTTCATCGACGACTACTTGTCGATCGAGGTGATGCGGTTCGGCGACAAGCTGCGGTTCGAAAGGGAAGTGGAGGAAGACACGCTGGACATGCTGGTGCCGAGCATGCTGCTGCAGCCGCTGATCGAGAACTGCGTGAAGCACGGGTTGAGCAGTAAAGTGGAAGGCGGCACGATCCGGCTGCGGTGCCGGCGGGCGGACGGGCGGCTGGTGCTGAGCGTGGAGGATGACGGCGTCGGCATCCCGGAGGAGAAGCTGGCGACGCTGCTGGAGCAGGGCATCGGCGTGAGCAATGTGAGCGAGCGGCTGAAGGTGCTGTTTGGCAGCGATCACAAGATGAACATCGACAGCCAGCGTGGGCGGGGCACGCGCATTGAGATCGAGATTCCGGAGCTGCAGACGAGTCTGGTGGCGTCCTGAGCAGGGGGGCAGCTCAGGCTACTTCGACGCCCTTCCAGAAGGCAAGGCGGCCCCGGATCTGGGCGGCGGGGGGCTTGGGCTCGGGATAACACCAGGCGGCGGCCGGGTTCTTCTTGCCGTTCACTTCGATGTCGTAGTAGCTGGCGGTGCCTTTCCATGGGCAGACCGAGGTCTGGGTGCTGGCCTTGAAGTACTCCCAATGGACAGAGTCGGGCGGGAAGTAGCGGTTGCCTTCGACGACGACGATGTCGGTGCTCTCGGCGAGCAGGACGCCTTGCCAGGTCGCTTTGGCCATAGGGTGATTGTAGCGCGTGGAAGTCGCGGCCGGAAATGGCCACGGTATGCGCCGGGCTTGCCATCTCCCAAATTATTAGGGCGCTATAATGTGGGTAATGGGCCAACTGCACACGCCTGGCCGGTGGAATTGGACGCGCGCAGCGATCCTGCTTGCCCTCCCGCTCCGCGCCCAAGAGCCTGGCGTGCCCGAGAAAGCCCTAGCCGCCAAAGCCACCTTCCACTCGCTCCAGGAAACCCTCGCCGCCGTGGGCGCCATCGACCATACGTTCCACTACCGCGATGACAAAACCGGCGCGCACTGGACCGCCAACTTCGGCATGCGATTCTACAACGTGCAGGCGGACGCCTCTGCCTGCCGCCTGGATTACGATTCCCAGCACATCCTCAACGGCCACCCCGACCCGAGCCAGCATATGTGGATTCTATTCCATCTGCCGTGGCGCGTTTCGGTGACCTCCGCCGAGCTGGCGGCGAAGGAGGAGGACGCGCGTGCAGGGCGCCCGCAATGGACGGCGGAGGTCGACCCGCCCACCTTCCTGGTGATGCTCCAAGGGCCAGGCCACGCCGCCCTCCCCTTCAAAAGCGAGGCGCAGGCCCAGCGCGCCGCCGAGCTGCTGTCCAGCGCCCTGGAACTGTGCGGCGGCGGCGAGCCGCCCGAGCCGGGGTTGGGCCCCATCCAGGCGCGGGCCGAAGAACTGCGCGCCGCCATGCAATATCTGGAGGCGCAGCTTAGCTCTTACGGACCTGTGAATTACCTGGCTTGGGGACGCGGCGCGCGCCGCGACCAAGCGCACGCCCTCACTTACGCCACCGAAATCACGCGCTTCCACGCCGACCCGCAAGCCTGCACCATCGGCTTCCACAACCGCGTCTCCTGGGACGGCAAGCTGATGATGGATGGCGAAATCAGCGTGCACCTCCGCTTTGTCGAAAAGATTACCGTCGATACCCAGGCCGTTCACCTCAAGCGGACAGCGCGCGACCGTCAGCGCTTCGATGGCGACTTCCTGGTCGAGCCGGATGTCTTTGTGGTCGCGCTGATGACCAAGGACGACGAGGTCAGCTTCAGGACGTATGAAAAGGACCTGGCGTATCGGCTGTTCCGCGTTTTCACGCACGCGGTGGAACTGTGCGGGGGCGGCGGCCCTCCGGCGGTGTTGTAGCGGTCACTGCCCATCGGTCACCACGCACCCTACCGTCGAAGGGGCCTTTATTTCCCGCAACTTCGCCCGCGCTTCCGAAAACCCGGTCGCCCCGCCATGGTAGCCTCTTACCTTGATGGAGACGCGAGCGCCCTTTGGAACTGAATATCGACAAATGCTGCACAAACACACAGAAAAATGTGCAGCCAAAGACTCCAATTCGTGCACAATTTTGCACAATGCGCCGTCGCCGCAACGTCGCGCAGGCACTCCTGCCTGCTGGACCGGCACTCTTGCCGGTCGGGCGAGCGTAGCTCGCCTCCTGGTACGCCAGTTACGGTGCCGTGCCGGCAGCGGACGCGCCGTTGAATCTGCTGTTGCCACTGTCGACTATCGAGACGGCGCTGAGGAAGGCCGGGAAATTCTAAACCCGCCTCTTGCGGAACTCATCCACTGTCACTGCCAAAATAATCACGGCGCCGATGATGGCCTGCTGCAAGTACGGCGAGACGCCCAACAGGTCGCTGCCGTTGGCCAGCACGCCCATGATGAATGCGCCGATCAGGGTGCCGATGACGCTGCCTTCGCCGCCGTGGAGGCTCCCCCCCCCAATCACGACCGCGGCGATGGCTTGCAATTCGTAGCCGTTGCCGGCGGTGGGCTGGCCGGTCATCAGGCGCGAGGCTTCGATCATGCCGGCCAAGCCGGTCAGCATGCCACCCAGCGCATAGACGGCGGTGGTGTGAAACGCCACCGGGACGCCCGCGTAGATGGCCGCGTCGAGATTGCTGCCGATGGCGAAAGCGTAGCGGCCCAGGCGGGTGTGCTCCAGCGTGACGTGCATGGCGAGTGCGCAGGCCACCAGCACCCACAGGGTGAAGGGCACGCCGAGCAGGTTGCCTTCGCCCAAAAACGAGAAGCCGCGCGGCACGCCGTGCACCGGCAATCCGTTGGTGAGGATCAGGGTGAGGCCGCGAATGATGCCGAGGGTTCCCAGCGTGACGATGAACGGCGCAATGCGCAGGCGCGTGGTAAGCGCGCCGTTGACCGCGCCCCAGAATAGCCCGGCAGCGATGCCGATGGCGATCCCCGCGGGAACAGACATGCCGTGGGCCATGGCCATCGCGCCCAGGACGCCGCCCATCGCCATGATGGCGCCGACCGATAAGTCGATGCCGCCGGCGATGATGATGGCGGTCATGCCGAGCGACATGATGTTGATGACCGCGGTCTGGCGGACGAGGCTGGCCAGGTTGGTTTGTGTCAGGAAGTGCGGCGATGCGATAGAAAGCGCCACGAATAGCACGATCAAGGTGACGAAGGGTAACAGCCGCTCGATCATGGCCCGGCCTCCGATTCGAGCGCGGCATAGCGCATGATTTCTTCCTGGGTCGTGCGGCCCGGCAGCTCGGCGGTGATGCGGCCCTGGCGCATGACCAGAATGCGGTCGGCGACCTGCAACAGTTCTTCGAGCTCCGAGCTCACCATGAGGACGGCGGCGCCGCCGCGGGCGAGCTCGTCCATGAGTGCGAAGACTTCGGTTTTCGCGCCGACGTCAATGCCGCGCGTCGGCTCATCGAAAAGGAAGACGCGGGCGCGACGGAACAGCCATTTGGCGATGACCAGCTTCTGCTGATTGCCGCCGCTCAAGCGGCCCGCCAATTGGCGCCCGGAGGCCGCGCGGATGCGGAGGCGCGCGATGTAATCCGCGGTAACGCGAGTTTGCGCGCGGGAATCCAGCAGGCCGAAGCGGCTGACGGCGGGCAGATTCGCCAGGGTGACGTTGTTCGTGAGCGGCAGGCGCAGCGCCAGGCCGGTCTTCTGCCGGTCTTCGGTGGCCAGGGCGATGCCCGCCGCGATGGCGTCGCGCGGCGAGCGGGTACGGGTTTCACGGCCCTCGACGAAGATGCGGCCGGCGCCGGGTGGGTCGATGCCGAAGATGGCGCGGCAGGTTTCGGTGCGGCCTGCGCCAATCAGGCCGGCGAGACCCACGATTTCGCCGGCACGCAGGGAGAAGGAAACGTCGCGCAGGACGCCCGCGCGCGTGAGGCCGTGGACTCGCAGCAGTTCTCGGCCGGGCTGGGCTTCAGGCGCGGTGGGCTGGCGCTGGTAGATGGCGACCGTTTCGCGTCCGACCATGTGCTGGATAATTTGGCCCGTGGAGATTTCAGCGAGCGGGCCGGTGTGGACGGTAGCGCCATCGCGCAGAATGGTGACGCGGTCGCCGATGGCGCGCAGTTCTTCCAGGCGGTGCGTAATGTAGATGACGCCCATGCGGCGTTCGCGCAGCGTGCGCACGATGCGGAAGACCTCTTCGGTTTCGGCGCCGGAGAGTGAGGAGGTAGGCTCGTCGAAGATCAGCAGGCTGGACCCGTGCTGGATGGCGCGGCAGATTTCGACAAGCTGCTTGCCGGCGGGGCTGAGCTTCTCAACGCGCCCATCGGCCTGGAGCGGGAAATGATGCTCCGCGATGAGTCGGGCGGCCTGGTCGATCATGCGGCGGCGGTTCACCCATCCGCCGGGAAGGCGCGGCTCACGGCCCAGGAAAATGTTTTCGGCCACGGAGAGGTGCGGCGCAAGCATGGACTCCTGATGCACCATGGCGATGCCGATGGCGGCGGCCTCGGCGGGCGTGCGCAGCCAGACCTCATGATCCTGCCACAGCATGCGGCCGGCGTCGCGCGCGATGGCGCCGGCGACGATTTTCATCAGCGTGGATTTGCCTGCGCCGTTCTCTCCCAGCAGCAGGTGGACTTCGCCGGCTTCGATGGTGAGGTTCGCACCAGAGAGGGCCGTGACGCCGCCAAATCGCTTTTGGATGGCCTGGAGGTCGAGGAGCACCGGAAGGGACAGTGTATAACGGATACCGTGGGGCGCCCCGGGTTATGATTACGGCCGCAGGAAGCGGCCTGCGAACAGGATGACGCCGCTGGTCGTGTCACGGATCAGGAAAACGAACCGGTGGTCGGCCCAACAAAAGATCTTCGCCAGACGATCCGCAGATCCGTACTTCACGCCGGTTGCTGCCGCCGCTTCCGTGCCCTGCTCCGAAATGTCAACGAAGGCCTTATGCAGGGCGTCGGTGACGAAGAGATCGCGCCGGCCATCGATGCCCGAGAAATCCGCCTTCTCGGAGAACGCCTCGCCCATTCCCATACGCGACAGCGCTCCCTTCAGCGCGGTCGAGGATTCGGCGCGGAATTTTGGAATCGCGATGAGCACCTTCTCCTGCGACAGGGTGCTGAAATGGGACGCCAGAGTTTGAAAGTTCAGGGTCCGTTCCAAATCCGCGAGGCCGTCAGGCGCCTTCGGCAGGAGGATATCGAAGGCCATGGGTATGCCGTCATACGGCATTTCCAAAATCTGGAGAGACCTGGTTTCCGTGTACCCGACCGAAGCTTGCTGGAGCATGAAGTTGGCTGTGACAGCGCCGCCGCGAAGCGGGCGGAAGGCATCTTGGTAGGTGTAAGTCGGCTCAAAGGGCCAGGACCACTTGCCATAGAAGTAGATGGCGCTGGTCAGAAGCAGGCGCGTGTCGGGATGAATCGAGGAGGCGGACAGCATCGTCCGAATCCTGTTCTTGGTATGTTCGGCGGTCCACGAATTGATCTTCGCGCAAGCCGGCTCGGGCGATGCGAAATCCAGCCGCGTTAGGGGTGCCCGGTACGCATCGCGGAGGATCGCCTCGAAGCCGGATTCCAGCGATGCGCCGCGCTCGACCCACAACGCGTTGGCGACTGACAATTCGTTCGATCCCTGATTTGCGCCCTTGATCAGATACTTGGCCAAGGCGGCCACGGCCACGTGATAGCTGTGACTGGCCACCGGTTGGTGCAGCACATTGGCTATGGCTTCGGCCGTCCCGCCGCGCGCGCCCGCCAGTAGCATGGATAGCCGTGTAGATATTGAAGGGCGAGAAAATCATGTTGTCATCGCCCTCGATCAACTCACGATAAGCGGACGTTGCAAAGTTATTTATGTTCACAGCGGAATCTCCAGCGCGGGTGGCGGCAACACCATATTATGACTTTGGCTGCACGAAGCGGCCTGCGAACAGGATCACGCCGTTCGTCGTGTCGCGGATGAGGAAAACGAACGGGTGATCCGCGCGAAACACGATAGGCTCGCGCGGCCGCATGATGGCCGCCGGCCGGGCTACGATACCGGTCGCTGCGGCGGCTTCTGTTCCCTGCTCCGACACGTCCACGAAGGCCTTGTGTACCGCATCGGAGACGTACAGATCGCGCCGGCCATCAATGCCCGAAAAGTCCGCCTCTGTTTTGGAGAAAGCCGGCGCCATGCCCATGCGCGACAGCGTCGTGTTCAGCGAGATCGTGGATTCGGCACGGAATTTGGGGATCGAGACGATCACTTTTTCCAGCGTCATGGTGCTGAAATGGGTCGCCAACCTCTGGAAGTCGAGCGACCTCTCCAGGTCCGTAAGTCCGTCATTGGCTTTCGACAGGAGGATATCGAACGCGATAGGGATGCCGTCGTAAGGCATCTCGAGGATCTGCAGGGAGTTCGTTTGGGCGTAACGAAATGACGCTGTCTGGTGCATGAAGCGGATTTTGACGGCGTCGCCGTGGAGCGGGTGGAAGGGCTCTTGGTTCGTGTCAGCCGTCTTGAAAGGCGTGCGCCACTTGCCGTAGAAATAAATCGCGCTAGTGAGCACCAGCCGCGTATCGTGATGAATCGAGCCGGCGGGCAGGAGGTCTCGGATTTTATCCTTGGTATGCTGTGCGGTCCAGGAATTAATTTCGGCGCGCGCCGCCTCGGGTGCGCCTGTGAAATCCAGCGGCGTCAGGGGGGCCTGGTACGCTTCGTGCAGGATCGACTCGAAATCAGATTGCAAAGGATAACCCCGTTGGAGCCAGAGCGCGTTAGCGGACGATAGTTCGTTTGGCCCGGTATTGGCAGCCTTGGTCATTTCCGCGGTCAGTGCAGCCAGACTGGTGTGATAGCCGGGGTCGGGCGTTGCGACGTGCAGCACGTTGGCGATCGCGGCAGTCGTGCCACCGCGCGCTCCGGCCAGCAGCATCGAAAGCGCCGTGAAAATGTTGAAGGGCGAGAAAGTCAGGTTCTGGTCGCCTTCGGCTAGCTCGCGGTACGCGGTAGAGGCAAACTGGTTGACGTCCATAGCGGAATCTCCCGAGACGGGTAGCGCCAATGCCAAGGCTATCACCCCACCGAGCCTCGTGGCGGAACGAACTCGCTTCGGCCGGCGCATAAGGTTTCACGCTGCGGCGGCCTGACGCGTGAGCAGCCGCTCCAGGTTGCCGCCCAAAATAAGCCGCGCGTGATCGATGCTGATGTCCAAGTCGCGCAAGGCTTCCATTTGTGCCTCGTAGACCTGCGAGTGCCAACCGCGCGGGAAGAACGAAGAGTCTGAGCCGAACAGCAGGCGATGCGGCCCGGCCACATCCAGGGCCTTGCGGTAGACAGTTTTCAGATCGAGCGGGTCCGGCTGATAGCGCATCCAACTATTGCTGCTTGAGGTATCGAGATGTACGTTGGGGCAGAGATCGCAGAGCATGAGCGCTTCGCGGAAATAGCCCGCGCCGAAATGCGGAACGACGAAATTCACTTGCGGGAACTCGATGGCCACAGCGTGCAGATCGATGGGGTTGGAGTAGCGCATGTCGAACAGCGAAGGCAGCCCCAGCTTCCGGCGGACCCCGACGGTGAGCACGCCGCAATGCACGAACACCACCGTGCCGGGAGCAGCGGCGGCGGCTTCAAATACGGGGCGCACGCGCGGATCGGCTATCGAGTAGCGATGCATCGCGGGAAAGAGGCAAACGCCTTGCATGCGGCCGCCGGCCAGCGCGGTTTGGATGCGCTGGATGCCATCGGGCGCCAGCGGGTTGGCCATGAAGTATCCGTAGAAGCGCTCAGGATGCAGGGAGACCGCGGCCGCCACGGAGTCCTCGTCGCCGGGAATGCTGGCGATCAGCGCGGCCTTGGCGATGCCGTATTCATCCAGCTCGCTGACCCAGGCTTCGGCGAGAACCTCACGGGAGTGGCTGATGCGCCAACCCAATTCGCGGCCGATGCCTTCGAGCGGGCGGCCGCTCTGTTGCGCGAGCGATTCGAAAAATGCGGGCGAGAAAAAGTGGACGTGCGCGTCACAGACGGGGAATTCACCCCATGGAGTTTGCATCGGGTCTGTTCCAGTGCGTGAGGCCGGACGCCAGGGCCATCTGCGTGAGACCGGCCACGTTATTAACTCGCAATTTTTTCATCAGCGTTTTACGGTAGCTGCGGATGGTTTGCTCACCCAGATCCAGGAGCACGGCGATATCCTTGCTGGTCTTGCCCTCGGCGATCAGGCGCAGCACCTGCACCTCGCGCGGCGAGAGTGCTTCCAGGGATACCTTGTTGTTCTTGATTTCCAGGTCGCCGTGCTGGATGCGGTTCAGCAACCGATCGGAAACCTGGGAACTCAAATAGGATCCGCCGCGGGCCACGGTGCGCAAGGCATCCATCAGGTCGGCCGACGACGCTTTCTTGAGCACGAATGCGCGGGCGCCGGAGCGAATAGCGCTGACCACGGAGTTTTCGTCGTCATACATCGACAGAATCAAGACGCGCGTCTGGGGCGAGTGGCGCATGATCTCGGTAGTGGCTTCGATGCCATTCATGCCGGGGAGGCCAATGTCCATGAGCACCAGGTCGGGGTGAGTCTTGCGGCAGAACTGCACTGCGTCGGCGCCGGATTCGACTTCGCCCACCACGCGGAAGTCCGCGCTATGTTCCAGGATAGTCCGAATGCCGTCGCGCAGGAGCTTGTGATCGTCCACCAGAAGAATGTCGTAAGGCATTTCGATCCCCTGTTTATTTCAACCGGCGCCGGCCGCGGCGGTGCGGCAAAGAGCTCGCACCACGGTGCCTGAGGCCGAAGAGCTCTCGATGCGCAGATCGATACCGGCCTGCTCGGCGTATTGCTCCATTAGCATAAGACCCAGACCGCGCTCGCGGGAGGTGTTAGCGGAAGCATCGAAGCCTTGGCCGTTGTCGCGCACCTCCAGCGCCGGACCGCTGCGAGTAGACTTCAATAATATCTCGATGACGGAGCAACCGGCGTGGCGCGCCGCGTTGGCGGTGGCCTCGCGCGCGATGCGATAGAAGGCTACGGCGGCCGGCACGGAGGGGCGGGCGGACGGATCGGCCAGCAAACGCACATTGCCCCGGAAGCCGGAACGCAAGAGTCCCGCCATGGTGTCCAGCGCAGTGGGCAATCCCACGCGTTCGACCACCGCGGGATTCAATTCATGGCTGAATCCCCGCACTACGTCCATGACGGACTCCAACAGGGTCTGGATTTCCGCGGTGCGATGCGCCACGGGGGGGGCGCTCTTTTCGAGTTCCATGTGCAACAGGTCAAGCTGCAGTCCGGCCGCGCTGAGGTGTTGCGCCGCGTGGTCATGCAGGAGCTGCGCCAGATGCGCCCGCTCGTTCTCGCGCGCCCGGTGGATCCGCACCGCCAGGCCGTGCTCGTCGGACTCCTGCGCCAGACCTCCGGCAAAGGCGACATGTCCCTCTGCCGCCCGCACCGGAAACAGGGTAATGGCGCAGGTGGGTGAATCGGCTGTGAGGCGCTCGCGCGCGTGCAACGTATCCCCCGCCAGGACGCGCTCCCAGCGCTTGATCCAGGAAGGCCGCGTATCGGCGGAGACCAGGTGCGCGAAGTTTACACCGGGCAGCTCGCTGGCCGCGCGGCCGAACAGGGCTGTGGCATTTCCATATGCTGCGTGGAACTCCAGGCTGGGATCTAGCAGCCAGGTGCAGGCTGGACAGTGGCGCAACAACATGTCGGCGGCGGCTTCAGACACCATGCGCGGTGCTTCAATTCTAACAGATACATCTGTAAATCAGGTGTAGTGTCAAGGGGGGGTACTGGTCGTTTTAGTACGACGACCGATTCGGGGGGGGGGAAGAGCGGCGAGCGCGCCGATCAATCCCGGTTCACAACGCTGCGAACACCGGCTTGAGCGCCGGATAAAGTGATTGGTAAGCCTTGTGCGCCTTGACATAAAGGGCGGCTTCGGCGGGGCGCGGCGAGCACCGGCCGGTTTCCCGAATCGCCGCGCGGCAGGTTTCCTCGACCGAGCCGTACTCGCCGGAGCCGGCCAGCGCCAGCAGCGCGGCGCCATAGGCTGAGCCTTCCTGCGTCTCGAGGGTGACCACCGCTTTGTTGAAAACGTCGGCCAGCAGTTGGCGCCAGAAAGGGCTGCGTGCGCCCCCCCCCGATACACGCACCGCGTCGACCGCGACGCCCAGCTCTTCGACGATATCCAGGCAATCGCGCTGGCTGTAGCAGACGCCTTCGAGAACAGCGCGAATGAGGTCAGCGCGCTCGTGTTTAGCGGTTAGGCCGATCCAGCCGCCGCGCGCGCTGGCGTCCAGGTGCGGGGTGCGCTCACCCATCAAATATGGCAGCCAAAACAGGCCCTGCGAGCCGGCGGGAGCGCGGGCGGCTTCGGCGGTAAGCGCATCGTAATCGGCGTCGGGCGCGAGCTGATTCCGGAACCATTGGAGGCTGAGGCCGGCGCCTTGAGTCACGCCCATCACGTGCCACTTGCCGGGCACCGCATGGCAAAACGTGTGGACGCGGCCGGCCGGATCGTAGGCAACCTTTTCCATGTGCGCGAAGACCACGCCGGAAGTGCCCAGCGTGCAGGAAACCACGCCCGGCTCGACAATGCCGTTTCCCACGGCGCTGCAGGCCTGATCGCCGCCCCCCCCCACGACCGGCGTACCGGGGGCGAGTCCCGTGGCGGCGGCTGCGGCGTGGGTAACCTGGCCGCTCACCTCAATCGATTCGCGGCAGCCGGGCAGGATGGCGCGGTCGAGTCCCAGGCGGTCCGCCATCTCCCAGGACCAGCGCCGCGCGACTACATCGAACAGCGCCGTTCCCGATGCATCGGACACCTCGGTGGCATATTCGCCGGTCAATTGGAAGCGCACATAATCCTTGGGTAGCAGCAAGTGGCGGACGCGTTCGAAAGCGCGCGGCTCGTGATCCCGCACCCAGAGCAGCTTGGGCAGCGTGAAGCCGGTGAGGACCGGATTGGCGGTCGAGCGCAGCACATTGTCGCGCCCGATGAGCTGGTTGATGGCGTCCACCTGCGGCTGGCTGCGCTGATCGCACCAGATAAGCGCGGGACGGATGACTTC
>Ga0073928_10006614_pt1 | contig 15497 bp, 11 predicted proteins | sample PaiPotPPA55metaG_FD_76969 | JGI IMG/M metagenome (GOLD analysis project Ga0073928, IMG submission 76969) | Iron sulfur acid spring bacterial and archeal communities from Banff, Canada, to study Microbial Dark Matter (Phase II) - Paint Pots PPA... ... | reverse complement strand
TCCGAATGCGTGACGCTCCTTCGAATATTTCGAGGAAGCGGCCAGCACATGTTTCGAGCCGCCCAGGCAAGACGCGCCGAGCGAGAAACGGCCGACGTTGAGGGTGTTAAACGCCACGATGTGACCGCGGCCAACTTCGTGCAGCAGGTTTTCCTTCGGCACGGGAGCGTTCTCGAAAAAAATCGGAACGGTGGAGCTGCCGCGAATGCCCATCTTTTTTTCTTCAGGGCCCACGGAAAATCCCGGCGTCCCCTTTTCGACGATGAAACAGGAGAACTTTTCGCCGTCCACTTTCGCGAACACGATGAAGACGTCGGCAAATCCACCGTTGGTGATCCACATTTTCTGGCCGTTCAGGATCCAGTTCTTGCCGTCGGGAGAAAGCACGGCGCGCGTGCGGGCGGCGAGAGAGTCCGAGCCGGCCTGCGGCTCGGAGAGGCAATAGCAAGACAGCAGTTCGCCCGTGGCGATACGCGGCAAATATTTTTTCTTTTGAGCTTCGGTGCCGAAATAAACAATTGGAATTGTGCCGATGCTCGAATGGCCGCCTTGCGAGACGGCGAACGATGCGTAGCCGGAAAGCTTTTCGGCTAGGACCGTGGCGGAAACCTTGTCGAGACCCGAGCCGCCGTAGGCTTCCGGAATCGCGCCGCCAAGAAGGCCGATTTCGCCAGCCTTCTTGAGGGCCTTCGCCATAACGCCTTCTTTGTGCGCCTCCATGGCGGGAATTTCGGGCACTACTTCCTTGGCGACAAATTCCTCGGCCGTCTGGCCGATCAGGCGCTGGTCGTCGGTGAGGTCGGCGGGAGTGAAAATGTCTTCCGGACGGCTGGTGGTGGTTAAAAATGCGCCGCCTCGATTGAGAGCTGCTGGAGCCGCTGTTGTCGCCATGGTTCACCTCGCTTTTCGTTCGTCTACGGGCCGGAGGATCTTCTGTTGCGGGAACGTCCGCCTCGTTAGGGTGTCCGTTCGTCCCGGCGAAGGCCGTGAAATCGATCCGACGACTTAGCCAGCCTGCGCAGCGGCCCTGATCAATTCCATGTACTCGGCCGTGAGATTGTGTTCCGCGGCGCCATCGAGAATTGTTTTCAGATAGTGCCCGGCGGGGTGCAATCCCTTTTCCACTTTGCTGGCGATAAATGCCTGCGCCGCTACGGATTCGCCGCCAGCGTCCAGAACGTTTACTTCGATGCGGCGATAGTGTTCCGGAGCGCCTTCGGCGCGATCGAGGGTGCGGAAGGCGGATTCGTTGATCTTGTAAAGAACACCTTCGACGACTTTACCCTGCGCAGGCCGGATGTTCGCGTTCGCCGTGCCGCCACGAACTTTTTTGTTGAATAGCAGTTCGTAATTCTCGAGACGCCCCGGGCGCTCTTCGAGAATTTCGCCGGCGCGCGAAAGCATCTGCGCTCGGTTCATATTGCTGGCGTATGCGAAATACCAGGCGATAGCGGCCATCCGTTTCCCGACTGCGCGAACATCCCAGGAGGGTCTGTAGCAATTCATTCTAACCGCGAAGCGGCTGGGGGAGCAAATAGGAAGCGGCGGCGGTTCCCGATCGAAAGCATTCATGTCGCAGGCCGTCCGATAGGCCCGACCGCGAGTGGGAGGGCGCTACGCATCCTTGTTGACAATATAATTTGTCTTGACAAGAAATAAGTTTATCGTTCCCATCCGGGGATTCTGTGTGAAGGTGGAGTCGTTGAACGACGAGGTCGCGTGGCTTACGATTGAAGGGTCCGTAACCACGCACAACGCGCAGTTTTGGTTTTCAACTTACGGATTGACCGAATCCCAGGTTAACTCCGTGCATGCGCGCTGAGCCGATGAGCTAAAGCGAATCATCCTTAAATTAGGTTTTCCAAGGAGACGTGATGTCACATCCCGTAGTGCACTTCGAAATCGGATGCAAGGACAGCGAAAAGACTCAGAAGTTCTACGCGAACCTTTTCGGCTGGAAAATTGCGCAACAGGGACCTGCGGCGATGATTGATGCGGGAGGCGGGCCCACAGGGCATATCTCGGCGCTTGGACATGAGCCGCATCATTACACGATATTTTACGTGGAAGTCGAGGACGTGCAGGCATATCTCGATAAAGCGAACGGCCTTGGCGGAAAGATGCTCGTTCCGCCAGTCGATATTCCCACCGGTACATTCGCGTGGATGCAGGATCCGGAAGGAAACACCGTGGGTCTGTGGAAGGCAAAGAAATAAATTTCGCTCGCGCTAGATCGAGCAAACTTCCAAGGAGAATCGATGAGATTAGGCATCGCAGTTCTTAAAGTAATCGCTCTGGCTGCTACGTTGATGGTTTGCGTCACAACTGCGAATGCGCAGGAGAAGTCTGGTACGAACGATGCCGCGAAACCTGCGGCGGCGCCGCAACCCGGCCGGGAAATGGACCGGCTGAAATTTCTCCTAGGCACCTAGGATGTGGATGCTGAATACGCGAAGTCACCCATGGTCCCGCAGGGAGGAAAAGCGCCGGGCTGGTACAAGGCACAGCTGGAACCGGGAGGCTTTTCAATTGTCGCCGATTTTGAGGAGGATGGCCCGTTCGGCAAGGAGATCGGACATCAGGTAATGTCCTGGGATCCGAAGCAGCAGTCGTACACGACGACAACGGTCGGTAATAGCTTTCCGGGCGTGATTATCGGTCACGCTCGGTGGGACGGAGAGAATCTGGTCACCGAGATCGAGATGGAAGGTGGAAAGGTGGGAATGCGAGCTACCTACTCCCACATTCAGGAAAAATCGACGCACATCGAAGAAATGGTTCGCGTCGGCGATGGATCGTTCCTGCAGTTGTATTCGGGGAACGCGACGAAAAAATAGGGGCTTGGTTCAGGAAGCGCGTTCGAAAATGCCGGCCGCTCCCATTCCGCCGCCCACGCACATCGTCACAAGGCCGTAGCGCGCATTTCGGCGTTCGAGCTCTCGAAGGATCGTAGCCGTGAGCTTCGCGCCGGTACATCCCAGAGGATGCCCCAGCGCGACTGCACCGCCGTTCACGTTTACTTTAGCCGGATCAATTCCCAAAACTTTAATCACGCTTAGGGCCTGCGCGGCAAAAGCTTCGTTCAACTCGATCACGTCAATCTGATCAAGAGTCAATCCTGCAATCTTGAGTGCCTTCGGAATCGCGTAGACCGGCCCGATACCCATTTCCTCAGGCAAGCAGCCGGCGGTTGCAAACGCAACGAACCGCGCCATCGGTTTAATTCCCAGCGCGCGAGCGCGCTCGGCGCTCATTACCACGGAAACGGCTGCACCGTCGCTCATTTGCGAGCTATTCCCTGCCGTAACTACGCCACGCGCATGAAATGCCGGTTTGAGTTTGGCAAGAATTTCCACGGAAGTGTCTGCACGGGGACCTTCGTCAGTGTCGAACGTCAACTTTGTAGTCTGCGGCTTGGTCCCATTGGATTTGCCGTTTGAGCCGTTCTCGAAAATCGTGTAGCTCACTTCCACCGGCACGATTTCCTCTTTGAATTTGCCCGCGGCGATGGCGCCCATCGCTTTCTGATGGCTCGCATACGAGAACTCGTCCGCCTGTTCTCTGGTGATGCGGTATTTCTTCGCGAGATTCTCAGCGGTCAAACCCATTCCGAGATACGCGTCCGGATAGTTGTCCATCAACCAGGGGTTCGGGGCCACTTTGTTGCCACCCATGGGAACCATACTCATGGATTCGGTTCCCCCGGCAACTGCCACATCGCCTTGTCCCGACATAATCCGTTCGGCCGCGATAGCGATTGCCTGCAGGCCCGATGAGCAAAACCGGTTGATAGTCATAGCCGAAGCGTCCGTCGGCAATCCGGCGCGCAAAGAGGCAATTCGCGCAACGTTCATTCCCTGCTCCGCCTCGGGGATCGCGCAGCCCAGAATAACGTCTTCGATCTCCTTCGGATCGAGGCCCTTCGTACGCGCGACAGCTTCTTTGATCGCCGTCGCGGCGAGATCATCCGGGCGCGTCGCCCGCAGCGCCCCTTTCGACGCTTTGCCAACTGCCGTCCGCACCGAGCTCACAATCATCGCTTCGCGCATTGCACACCTCATTTACGTAATTCCGCCGTCACCTAGAATATCTCATTGGATGCAAAGGAGTCGAAAAAGAAACAGCGCGAGACGACCCGCTCCATACGAATTTCGGGAATGAGCCGCCGTGAAAGCAGTTGTTAGCGGTGAAACTTGAGCGTCACAAGAATCGTTACCGGAACGGGCTCGCCGTTCAGCGTCGAAGGCTTGTACTTCCACCGGCGTAGCGCTTCCAGAGCGGGCTGGCGAAGCATCGCGGGGCCGGACACGATTTCCATGTGTCCTACGTTGCCGCTCTTGTCGAGGCTGGTCTTTACGACGACGTCGCCCTGGATCCCCGCCTCTTTCGCGACCACGGGGTAGACGGGTGCAATCTTGGAAAGAAGTACAGGCTCCGTGACCTGACCTCCGACTTTAGTCTCAGTTTCGCGCTTAATTTCCGGCGGCGCGGGCGCGGGGTTGGTCGAGCCGATGATCCCAGTCACAGCGCTGCCGTCCGCAAAATCGGAACTGGGAGCTACTTCAACGGACGGGGCATCGATGCCTGGGTTGGAATCAGCATGCCGAGAAGCCGCCGGACGCGCCTTCAAGGATTGCGCCCTGATGTTAGGCGACGCGTTCGGCGCGGCCGCCTCTGCCGGAACGGCGGGCTGACGCGCAGCTGGGGATGTGGAATCTCTGCTTGGCGTTGGTTTGCTCGCAGGTGAGTTTACCGGCGCCGCAACAGCGCTTTCAGGGGCAGCGTTTGACGCAACGGGTCGAGACGCCGGCGGAAATACCGCTTGTGCCGTATGCGAAGGAGCCGATTGGTTTGCACCCGATGCCGCGGCGCTCGGGGCAGAATTCGCGCTCGCGAACGAGCCTGAGTTTTGGCTGGCGGAACGCATGTGCGAATAGAAAAACCCGCCGGCAATCACCGCAAGAAGTGCAGCGATGGACGATCCGACCAGCTTCCAGTTCGGATGCGAAACCGCAGCCCCGCCCGAGGAATCTGCGTCCTCGGACTCGAGCGACGCGCCGCCAGATAGGCTTCCGAACGTACTATGCGAATCATCGGCATGCGAAGTTTCGTCTGCTTGTGATTCTTGTTGCTCTTCGAACGCAACCGCTGCATTCGCGTCCGCACTCTCATTCTCGGAATCGTCGTCCCCGCGAAGCTCGGTCATCGACAGGCTTGACGGAGGCGCGGATGGCGGAGCCTCCGGAAAATCGATTGGTTCGGTGATTTTCTGCGCCGGAGGTGCGGGGATCTCGTGTTTGATTTCGGAAGAAACACCCGCTTTGGTCGACGCGGTTGCAGAAGCAGAGGCTTGTACATCCTCCTGGGAACCGATGTTGATAAATGCGCTGGCCGGCCGCGCAGGGTGGATGTAGACCGGTGTCGAAGGCAGAACAGCAGCTGGCTGAACCGCGCTCACAATGGGAGCGTCGAACGTCTTCGGTGGGGCAGGCTGCGCCGGCACCCAGGAAATATCGGCCGCGGCCTTTTCTTTTGCCTCTGCTTGCGGTGCAGCAGGCTGCGCCAGAACGGAGGCCGGAACAGTTGCTTTGCTTTGGGGTGCAGAACTATCGGGCTGAAATTGTGCGCCCCAATAGCCCGGCTGCGCATGCGTGAACTCCACTTCGACGTAACCCTGAAGATTGGTAAACGTTCGAACTTTGACGACGCGACAGATGGCATCCTGCCGCGATTTCAGATTTGTCAGAACCAGCATCTGGCCCACATTGACGGTCGTCGACATTCTCAGGACGCCGCCCTGCGGGAACACGATCATCGTGGTCGTCTGCTCTTCGAACGGCTCGGTATTCGGCGCTATGCCGCGCACCACTTCCGTTACGCGCGAGCCGTGCACCTTGACGGAAATCTCGAGGGACACCGCATCCGCCCTTAGATGACCTGACGCCGACTTCGCGGATGTACTCGCGTGTGAAGTTGCCGATTCTGCTGAAGGATTCGCGGTTTCGATTTCTTTCGAAAGTGGCGCCATGGTGATTGTCGGCAGTACTCGCCGTCCCCGATCTGAGAGGTTAAATGCCTCTGCTGTAGCGATTTTCGAGGGGCGGGCCAAAGTGCGGCAATAGTACGTTCGTACTGCCAGATGGGCGTTTTGAGCAACTCGATGCCTAGCAATGCCAGGCGATAAGGACGCGAAGTCCAAAAACGGCGCTCCGTTTGAATCGAAGCACCCAATTCCGGAATAGCAGTGCAATGCCTTAAACGACCGCGACTAGAACGAAAATTTCGCCGCGAACGGCATGGTTCAGAGACCCTCGTCGACACGCGGAGCTTCGCTCGGAACAAAATCATCAGTGCGCTGCCGCGGGACGCCCCTTGTATTGCTCGTACAAATCGCGGTGGCGGTTATCCGTGCTGGTCAGCTGTCCTTTGATAAATAAGTAGCGCACTTGCGTCTGCAGTTCCAGCGGATCGCCGTTCGTCACGATCAAGTCTGCGACTTTGCCCGCCTCGATCGTTCCCACCTGGTCGGCGATCCCGAACATCTGTGCCGCATTCAACGTCACTGCCTTCAGCGCTTCCTCATGCGGCAGGCCGTACGCCACGGCCGTCCCCGCATACTGCGGAAGCCGTCGCGAAAATGCCGTACCAAAACTCGCGAACGCAATCGGAATGCCCGCGGCGTGCAGTTCGGATGCCAGCGTCATCGGCCTGTCGTACGGATCGTCTTCCTCACCTGGAAGCCGCTGCGAGGGGCCGAGGATTACGGGAATTTTCTTTTCCTTGAGAAGATCTTTCACTTTCCATGCTTCGGTGCCGTCAGCAAGAATCATTTTCAGATTCTGCTTCGTGCAGAATTCCACTGCATTGCGGATATCGCGCGCGCGTCCAGCTGCCACGAGCACGGGCAACTTTCCTTCCACCACGGGGATCAGTGCTTCCAACTTCAAATCTCGCTCGAACTGAGCCGGCGATCCCTTCTCCGATGCCTGCGCGTAGTGTCGCGCGCGATCCATCAGGTCGCCCATTTCGTTGATCGTCTTGTCGTACTCCTTTTTCGCGTCGGCGTACGGCTTATCCTTAAAGCTGAACGTTGTGAAGTCGAACGTGTGCGTTGTGATGGACGGCCAGTTGATGAACATTGCTACCGACCGCTTGATCTCCATTTCTTCCATCGTCCATCCGGCCAGATGAAACGCCGACGCTTGTCCGCCGATCATGCCGCCCGTTCCCAGATCGAACGTGTTCGATCCCGGCACAGCAATCACGTGCGTGATTCCGCTCGCACGCGTTACGGGGATGTGCGTGCTGGCAGGGTTCACAGCTGTCGCCGCGACAATCTCCGGGTCGTAGTCGCCCAGCTCGCTGATGTCCACGGTAGCTGAGACGGCGCTCACCTCATTCAATCCCAGTTGCGTGATCGGATCGAAAAGCCCGGGATACACTTCCAGGCCCGTCGCATCGATTATTTGCGCGCCCGCTGGAATTTCAACGTTGCCGCCCACCGCCGCGATCTTGCCGTCGCGAATAATCAAGATTCCGCCCTCAACCGGCGGCCCAGCCAGTGTGTAGATTCTCGCGCCCTTGATTGCGTAGGCGGTCGTCGCGGTCTGGGCCGATACCGCCAGCGCAAAAGTCATTACGACAGCGATCGCAAGCGCGACAACCGCAATTCTTCGAATTCTCATCGCGCATCTCCCGCAACGCCACTCGTCGTCGGCTTTTTCTTCGCTGGTTTCTTTTCGGGCTTCGCCTCGGACTTATCCGGCGATTTTTCCTCCGATTTCTTTTCCGCTTCGGCCGCCTTTTTTTCCTTGTCGATCAGTGCCTGCTTTTCCTTTTCGACATCGGCGCGATGCGCGATATCGCGCGCGCGATCGAAATAAACTTGTCCATCAATCAGCGTTTTCTGAGGAACGGCATATACGCTTAGCGGATCGTGATTGTAGATAACCAGGTCCGCGTCTTTGCCCACGTCAATCGAACCGACGCGGTTGTCGATTCCAAGCTGGATCGCCGGATTCAGCGTGACGAGCTTCAGCGCATCGGTCGCCGAAAGCCCGCCGAACTTCATGCTCTTGGCTGCTTCCTGATTCAAGTGCGTCGCTTCTTCGGCGTCGTCCGAGTTGATCGACACCACCACGCCCCGATCCGTCATCAAAGCCGCGTTGTACGGAATTGCGTCGAACGCCTCCATCTTGTACGCCCACCAATCGGAAAATGTCGAGCCGCCCGCGCCCGAAGCCGCAATTTCGTCCGCCACTTTGTATCCCTCCAGCACATGCTGGAACGTCCGCACCTTGAAACCGAACTCCTTGGCCACGCGCAACAGCATCAGAATTTCGTCCGCGCGGTAGCAATGCGAATGGACGTATCGTTTTCCTTCCATCACTTCGACGAGGGGTTCAAGCGCCTCATTTCGCCGCGGCGGCATCAGATTCTGCTCACCGGCCGCCTTGCGCTGAGTGTAGTCGCCCCATTGCTTCTTGTATTCGCGTGCCTCCGTGAACGCCTGGCGAATCACTTCTTCCACGCCCATGCGCGTTGCAGGATAACGTTGCGGAACGCCGGGCGGCGGCGCGAAATTCGAACGCTTCGGATTCTCACCCAGCGCGAACTTGATGCCCGGCATTGAGCCCTCGAAGGGCAGTTCGCTTGCTGACTTGCCCCAGCGCAACTTGATCACCACAGTCTGGCCGCCGATCGGATTCGCACTGCCGTGCAAAATATTTGCCACCGTTACCCCGCCAGCCAGATCGCGATAAATGTCCACGTCGTCGGGATTCAAAACGTCCGGGATGCGGGCCATAGAAGAAACCGCCGGGGCGCCTTCGTTTACGCTGCCGTCGACGGCAATATGCGAGTGGCAATCGATGATCCCGGGCATGACGAATTGCCCGCCTGCGTCGATCACCGTCGCGCCGTCAGGAGCCTTCAGATCGGTCCCCACGGCCGCGATCTTTCCGTCACGAATCAAAATCGAGCCATGTTCGATGTTGCCGTGTGTGATCGTAAGAATCGTGGCGTTCTGTATGAGGATCGTGCCCGGGGCTTGCGCGAGCGCCCTATTCGGAACGAGCGTTCCAATCAGAATGCCTGCCAGCAGGAGTGGGCGCCTCATCGGTTCACCCCCGCGCCCTCTTCAAACGAAGAGGATTTGTCATCCGTCGCCGGCTTTTTGTCCGCAGCCTTTTCGCCAGGTGGCGCTTCGTGAACCTCAAACCAGCGTCCGTCAACGAAAACGTGCTTCACTTTTGTTTTTTCGCTGAAGATGTCGCCGTCCGTCACCACCAGATTCGCGATTTTCCCTGGCTCGATTGACCCCATGCGGTCGCTTACTCCGAGGATGCTCGCGGCATCGAGCGTGAACGCACGAAGCGCGGCATCGGGCGCAAGGCCCGCGTCGAGCGCCTTCTTCACCGCCTTCGAAATCTCTTTTGGTCCCGCCAGCGCGCCGGAATAGAAACCAAATTTCGCGCCGGCCTTCGCGAGCGCCGCAGGTGTTCCAGGCGCGCGATCGCGGAATTGCAACTCGCGCAGTGTTTGCTCGGCTTCCGGGTCAGGGTCCTTGGGGCGTTCCGGCCACTTCAAATTGACGAGCACCGGAACCTTTTTCCCGGCCAGCACGTCGGCAACCGCATAGCCTTCCTGGCCTCCGTATAGCACAGCGGGAATATTCCATTCTCCCGCGAGTCGGATGGCGCGCAGAATCTGAATCGAATTGTTGGCCGGCACCAGCACAATTTCCTTTCTGCGAATCGCTCCGCCAACTACGCGCTCGGTGCGGTCGTACGCCGGCCGCTCGTACTTATTCGGATTCGCTTCGTAGACCGCCGAAGCTTGTTCGTACCAAGTCGTATCGTCGACCACCTGCCGCATGTACGCGATCGTTCCCATCAGCGAGCTGGGAAAACCAAAAAATCCCCCGCTCTTGAACGACAGCACAACCGCCGCCAGCGGATTGACCACCATCTGCCCAGGACGCTCGCTGGCCAAATCGATCAATGACGCTTGCCCGGAAAAAATTCCTCCCTCCGGCACTGTCAGGGCAGTCGTGAAACCCGCATTGCGCCAGGTTTCGATTCGCTTGTCGTCAGTTTTCAATTCGTCCGCAGCCACCCGCCACGGCGTCGTGCCGGGACGATCCTCTGACCCCATTGCAAGCGGTCCCGACGGTGCGGGGCGTCGCCGGCCACGGCCTCTTCCCGCAGCGGGCGCGGATTCTTCCGCCGTCTCTTCCTTCGGCATTCCGATATCCGTCCCCGCATCAATCAATCCCGGATAAACCGTGAGCCCTTTGCCATCGATCACCCATGCTTCGGCGGGCGCCGTGGCGCTTGTTCCCACGGCCTGAATCAGGCCTTTGGCGACGACCACCGTTCCGCTTTCAATCACAGCGCCCGATACCGGCACGATGCGCGCATTCGTAATTGCAAAATAGCGGGGCTCGCCGCCCTCTCCGCGTACCGTACGCGCGATGAACGCCGCCACAGTTGCACACACCGCGAGCAGCGTTACCAGCACACGAACCCGCTTCATTTGCTTCCACATTGCGCACCCCGCTTCCGAAGGTTATCCAGACTGTTATTTCGAGCCCGAACTCCTAATTTGCCCCGCGATGCTATCGGCAACGAATCGCGAAATCAACTAACTTGGTCCGTAGTTTCTAAAATGCAGGGCAGATTCCTGGGTGCGGAGACATACCCACTGGCGTTTTTGACGCGCAGCTTGAGAATTGGGTTACCGAAATGGAGAAAATCAGGGGTGAAAAAACATCCTCCGGAACGCCCCATTTCTGGGGCCGTCCCGGAGGAGTAGATGAACCGGAGTCGACCAGTTATTGTTGCTTAAGCATGAGGCCCGTGCTCACGCGCCGGTTGTCCATCTCGAGCAGCAAAACGGTATTGTCGTCAACAACGTAATACGACAAACTATAACCGCTGCTGCCGAGCTCTGTGGATTCCAACGTGAATGGATTGCCGCGTCCCGTTATCGGAGTATCCAGTGCCGCGAGCATGCTCTGACTGCTGAGCACGATATTCGGCTGCGGTAGCGCCACGAAAATATTGTTGATCTGCAGCGTCCCGGTCGTCGCTCCGCCTGAGGCAATCGTCACCTGTCCCACCACATCCTGCGCAAGATCGGCGCTTTGATTCACGGCCAGTCCCGAAAGATTGATCGCGAACGATCCTTGAACCGCATCCGTGGCCGTCTGCTGGAACGCCGTGCCGCTGACCGTGGACTGCTTGCCATCAATTTCAGCCAGCAACACCGTGCCATTCAGCGTCGGATATGCGGCATACTCGAAGATAGTCCCGTTTGCATTGAGAATCAGATCGATTCGGGCCAGGGTTGCGTCCGGCGTATACGTCGAAGGCTGGAGCGTTTCCTTGCTGTGGCTGTTCCCCGACGCATTGCGGTTCAAATCCTGGACGCCCCCGGTGATGCCGCCCGATCCGTTACTCACGAACACGCCGCCCATCGCTTGCGGCGTCAGTTTCCTTGATTCACCACTGGCCGTATATGCGTAGCTCGCGTTCGCGAGCTGCGTCGAAGTTCCAGGTGCCGCAAAGGCTTCGCCAGCAGTGAAGAAGGCGCCGTCGATCTCGATAATCTTCAGATGCGTGTTATCCACGACATAGTAACTGAAGACGAGGGGCACACTGTTTATGCCAGGACTTGTGAGGTTGATTTGTCCGTGCCCTGGATTCAAAGGATCCGGCGACAGGCTTCCATTCACGCCCGTATCGTGGCTGTCCACCCCTACGTTTACTTCAACGACATCGAACACCGATTGCGTGGCCGGGATTGCACCGCCGGCGTTCACAAGAAGGTTTCCACCCATGATCGTCTCTTCGAAGTTCCCGTCAACTCCTGACACGTTGAACGCGAAATTCCCGGTGAGCGGCGTCGAGAGCTGCGCGGGATTCTGTGCGTCGATAGTCCCGCTCCCGCTGCCATCCACATCAAACTCCGTGATCAATCCGTGAGCGCTCGAAGCGAGGGTCATTTGCAAGGTGAGGGGGACCGCGCCCTGCAAGTTGAGCGTGACCGCGGTTTGACCGTCTGCGTTCACCGTATACGTGGAGCTTGAAAGAATCGGGCTTGCGGACACGAAACTAACGCCAAGGTCCTCGATGTCGATCGCGCCGCTGCTAATATGTCCCTGCCCATCGGCGACGAATTGGCCCGACACCGCGAGGGGGTTGCCGATTGAATCCGTCCCTTGATAGAAAAATGCGTAGTTGTTTATGAGAGATGCGTTGGTGAAATTGCCTTGGGGAGGGGGCGGAGTTACCACGTTGCCGCCACCGCCGCCGCAAGCAGCAAGAGTGAAAAGACCTGCCGCCGCCACTATGAATATGAAATTTCGACCTGCGTTCCAGTTCATTCACTTCTCCTTGACGAGTTATCTTGTCTTGCGAGAATCACGTCGGAAAGTTCCCCGAACTAGCAAGTATCTTTCCCCTAGCCCAGTCGGTAACCCAAAGCATATCGCTCGACTATTAGATGCACAAAACCCCGTCTGGAGTAACCCCGTATCCCAGGAAAAGTTGCAAGTTATTAACACCCGCCGGGAGCCAGCCGGGTCCTAGTTTCGAAGCGGTTTGCCGGTCTTGAGGGTAAACGCGATGCGTTCCTGCGTCTTTCGCTCGCCGCAGAGGCTCACGAATGCCTCCCGCTCGAGATCGAGGATGTACTGCTCGGAGACCATTTGCGGCGTCGTAATGGTTCCGCCCGCGAGAATGGAAGCCACTTTGCGCGACACCACGGCGTCGTGCGCGCTCGCAAACTCCCCGCGCATCAGCATGTGAATGGCGAGCTTTGCCGCAGCCAGAAACTCTTCGCCGAGTACCCGGATCTCAGTCGGTGCCGGCGGGTGATACCCCGCGCGGACCATCGCCAGCGCCGTCTGCTTGGCGTCGGCGATCTGCCGGTCCCGATTCATCGCGATTAAATCCGACGGACGCAGATAACCAAGCGTGCGCGCTTCCTCCGCGCTCGTCGACACCTTCGCCATCGCAATATTTTGGAAAATCGGCTTGAGCGCGTGAAACAGATCCAGATCCTCCGCTCCCGCCGCATGCTCGTTCGCGCGAATCAACATTTCCTTCGTTCCGCCGCCGCCCGGAACCAGCCCCACGCCCGTTTCGACGAGCCCGATGTAAGTCTCCGCCGCCGCATGAATGCGCGCGGAATGAAGGCTGATCTCGCACCCTCCACCCAACGCCATCCCTTGTGGCGCCGCCACCACGGGCCTCGGCGCGTACTTGATCGCCATGTTGGCTCGCTGGAATTGCCGCACTGCCATATGAATGTCGTCCCACTCGCCTTCCTGGGCGCCAATCAGCACCAGCATCAGGTTTGCCCCGACGGAAAAATTCGGCGCCTGATTCCCAATAACCATCGCCTCGAATTCTTTCCCCAGCCGCGCGATTCCGGCGTGAATTATCGCCACAAGATCGCCGCCGATCGAATTCATCTTCGAGTGGAATTCGCAGCACACCACGCCGTCGCCCAGGTCAATCAAACTCGCCCCGGCATTGCTTTGCACCACCGGCGTGCGGTCCTTCACCGACTTCAGAATAATAATCCCCGGAGTCTCGGCAATCGGCGCCAGCGCGCCTGCCGCCAGATCGAAATATTTCGTGCTTCCTTTTTCGTACTCGTAAAACGATTTCTTCGGCGACGCGAGCACTTTGCCCACAATCGGCGGAATCTGCTTTCCTTCGCGCTCGATCGCGCCCGCCATTTTCTCCACTCCGATCGCATCCCAAACTTCGAAAGGCCCCAGCTCCCACGCAAATCCCCAGCGCATCGCGCGGTCCACATCCACAATGCTGTTCGCGATTTCCGGCACGCGCCGCGCCGCATACAGGCACGATTCGCTCAGGCTGCCCCACAAAAACTGGTTTGCGATGTCGCCCTCCCCTTCAATTGCCGGCGCCACTAGCGCGCGCAGCCGCGCCCGCGTATCCTCGACGGCCTTGCCCGCCTCGATCGACCCGAACTTCGCCTTTTTCTTCGCCCGGTACTCCATGGTCTGCCAGTCGAGCGTCAGAATTTCCGATTCGCCGCCCTTTTTCACGCGCTTGTAAAAACCGCCGCCGGTTTTGTCGCCCAGCCATCCGCGCTTCATCATTTCTTCTAGCAGCGCCGGGAGCCGGTAATTCTCGCGCGATTCGTCGTTCGGAATGCTGTCGTAAATGTTTCGCACCACATGCACCAGCACATCGAGTCCCACAATATCGCCCGTGCGAAACGTCGCCGACTTCGGCTGCCCAATCGCATGCCCCGTGCAGGCGTCCACTTCTTCGATCGTCATCCCCAGCGCCTGCATCTGCCGCAGCACGTTCAGCATCGCGTACGTACCAATGCGGTTCGCGATGAAATTCGGCGTGTCCTTCGCCACCACCACGCCCTTGCCCAGCCTCAAATCACAAATCTCCTCGAGCGACTCCATCACTTCCGGCCGCGTCTTCGGCCCTGGTATCAGCTCGACCAATTTCATGTACCGCGGCGGATTGAAAAAATGCGTTCCCGCCCAGTGCCCCTGAAAATCCTCCGACCGCCCCTCCGCAATCAAATGAATCGGCAACCCCGAAGTATTCGACGTCACAATCGTCCCGGGTTTGCGCAACGCCTCCACTCGCGCATAAAGTCCGCGTTTGATCTCCAGATTTTCCGCCACCGCCTCGATGATCCAATCCACTTCGCCGCACCATCCCAGGTTGTCCTCGAAGTTCCCGGGCGTCACCAGCCGCGCGGCGTCCTCTGTGAAAAACGCCGCCGGGCGCGACTTCTTCGCCGCCTCAAGCCCCGCCAACACGATCCGGTTGCGCACCGCCGCGCTGTCAAGCGCCAACTCCTTCTTCGTTTCGGCCCCATTCAGCTCACTGGGAGCTATATCCAGCAAATAACAAGGGATTCCCGCGTTCGCCAACTGGGCGGCAATACGCGCCCCCATCGTTCCCGCCCCCAGCACCGCCACTTTCTCGATTCGTCGTTTCACAAGATCCTTTCCCCGATCGAAACCAACCGACGAGGTTACAAAAGCGCTAACGAGCGGTCAACCGGAAACGCCACGCCCTCGCGCTCGTGCCATAATTGCACAGAGGCATAGGCGCTCGATGGGCACTACAAAATGGCTCGGCAAAGCCGTTCGCGGTTTGCGATCGTTCGCCTACCGTTCGCAAGGCCAGCGCCCAAAGGTTGGACTCGCCCTTGGCGGCGGCTTCGCGCGCGGCATCGCTCACATCGGCGTTATACGCGCCTTCGAACGAAGCAACATCCCCGTTGATTTCATTGCCGGCACAAGTGTCGGCGCCCTGATTGCTGCCGCTTACGCCAGCGGCACTTCTCTGGACGATATGGCGCGCCAAGGCACGGAAACCACCTTTCGCGATTTCGGACGCTGGACCGTTTCGCGCATGGGCATGGCTTCCAATCAGCGCCTTGAAGATTTCCTCCGCAAATTCACCACCGCCAGGCTTTTCGAG
>Ga0073928_10006613_pt1 | contig 15498 bp, 11 predicted proteins | sample PaiPotPPA55metaG_FD_76969 | JGI IMG/M metagenome (GOLD analysis project Ga0073928, IMG submission 76969) | Iron sulfur acid spring bacterial and archeal communities from Banff, Canada, to study Microbial Dark Matter (Phase II) - Paint Pots PPA... ... | reverse complement strand
TGCTTTTCGCGAAGACGCCGGTTGAGCTCGACGAGCTCAGTGATATCGCGCGCCACGCACCAGACACGAACCAGCTTCCCCTCCTCCATCACGCCGCGGAAACCCGTGATATAGGTGAACTGCCGGGCTTCGTTCGACAAGGTGAATTGCAGGCCGTCCACCGAGTAGCCCTGATGCGCGGCTTTCCCGATATGCTCGAGATAAATCGCGGACCATGGCACGTCGGCGCGCCACAGACGCGCGTCGGCGTCGGGCAGCCCGAACAGCCGATTGAACCGAAGGTAGACCAAATTGCATTCGGCGACATAGGCATGCTCACGCAGCCACACGATTTGCGCATCCACCGCAAGGTCGGGAGCCATCGGAACATCCAGTTCGATTCGCCATACGGCTTCGGAACTCTGCTCGATGAAATTGTGATACCGCTCGCCGCTGGTACGCAACAGCTGCACCGTGTTGCGCATCTCGAGAAGCACGATGCTCAGCATGAAATTGATCACGACCAGAGCCGCTAGGTACAATTGCACGGCGCCCACCCGCACGAAGGGGCTCGGATCGCCCGCGAAGGGACCCAAGCCGCGGCTTGCAAAGTAGGACGCGATCAGCGCGGCTGCGGCCGCCAACCCGGTACACCAGCGCGGCGGCAGACGAAATGCCGCAACGATCACCAGTGCCAGCAATATGAACGGCGTATCGAGGATGATCGCGGCGCTGCCGGGCGGCGCCGAAAACGCCCAACCCGTCATGCCGAGCAGCGCGCACCCGATCAGGACCAATTCACCCGCGGGCGCCGACGGAACCGAATGTTCGCGCGCGTGCCACCGAACGGCCCAGCTCATCAACACCGGTGCGATGCACAGGGATCCCAACCAGTTCCCCGCCCACCACAGCTGCCATTCGCGAAAGTAACGGGCGGCGCCGAACGGCTGCGCTGCGCCGATCGCGCCGATGACCGCGCTTGCCGCGGCGCCGAGCGCAACCGCTGCGAGGAACTGCAAAACATGCCGAATCCGGGGAATTTCCGGGGTCGCCATGAGTCGACGGGCAATGAGAGCGCCTACGATGCCGTCGAGCGAGTTGGCGATGATGAATGGCCCGTATGTGCGCAAAGTGAAATGATCGACGCGCAAGAAATCGATCGCGATCTCCAGGGCCATTTGCGTGCCCACGATCCAGATCCAATTGCGCCGCGGCGAAAACCAGAGCGCCATGAACAGCAAGCCGGCGGCGGGCCAGATGATGGTCAGTTGCTGGGAACTCTCGCGCAGAAACAAACCGAGGATCATCAGCGTGGAATAGATCACGCCGAAGGCGGCGAGCGAGGCGACACGGCGCGCAAATCTCAGGCGCATGAAGTCCCAGGCAAGCGCGGACTCGCGGTCTCCACTTTGCACCGCCGGCATCGTCACATCAGAGACCTCCCTGCTCTCCGAACCATCGAATGTGGCCAGTGCAGTGTAAAATTCAGACTGAAGTCACTGCGGGCGCTTGTCGACGCCCGCCGTGGCCGGCGTATCACCCATCGAATAATTGTGCGCCTAATTCCTGCTAAATTACAAAGGACACCTTGTCATGAAGCGACTGATGCACCGTGCTGCAAACATTCGAGTCTGTTGGTTGCGAGTCCCGGCTGCGGATCGGGCTGGGAACGCTCATTGCGATCAGCGCCGATGCTGACGCGGCGAGCGCCTTGTCGGGGATGGAGGCGGCATTCGAGGCCGTCGCGCAAGTAGAAAGCCTCATGCATCCCACGCGCGCCGGCAGCGATTTGCTGGCCATTCGTCGAGGCACGCTCGGGCGGCCGCTGGACGTTCATCCCTGGACCTGGGAGGTGCTCGCGTTGTCGTCGCGCCTGAATCAGGCATCGAAGGGAGCGTTCGATCCCTGTTTACCCAGCGCCGCGGGACGATTGACGGATCTAGAGTTCGCGGCTCCGCAGTCGGTGATCCCGCATAGGCCGCTGCACATCGATCTCGGCGGCATCGCCAAGGGTTATGCAGTCGACCGCGCGCTCGCGGCACTGCGCGCGGCCGGCTGCCGCGGCGGTCTCGTCAATGCGGGGGGCGACTTGGCGGTGTTCGGCAACCGCGCCCACGCCATCGTCATCAGAGATCGGACAGAAGGCGACAGCATCATCGAACTCAAGGATGCCGCTCTTGCCACCAGCGATGTTTGCAACGCAGCACGGCCCGCCGAGCACAACGGCTACTACCACGGCGTCACTCGCCGGCGGATCAGAGCCGGCAAAATCAGCGTCAGCGCCGCGCGCGCCGCCATCGCCGATGCCCTGACCAAGTGCCTGCTGGCGATCCCCGGCGAAATGCATGCCGCTTTGCTCGAGAGTTTCGATGCACGGCTGGTAGGATACGAATACAACCCATGACCGACGAAAGCACAACGCGCCCATTCGGCCCCACTCGGCGCCGCGTCGCGGCCATCGGTCAGGGATCTTGGAAAATCGAGGAATCGGCGGCGGACTCCGCCGTCGAGTGTCTGCGCCGCGGCCTCGATCTTGGGCTGACGCATATCGATACCGCCGAAATGTACGGCTCAGGAGCCGCGGAAAGCATCATTGCCAAGGCGATCTCGGGTCGGCGCCATGAAGTCTTCCTGGTCTCCAAGGTGCTGCCGACCAATGCCTCGACGCGCGGCACGCTCGCGGCGTGCGAGAAATCACTGGCACGCCTGCGAACGGACCGGCTGGATTGTTATCTGCTTCACTGGCGCGGCGCAACTCCATTGGAGGAAACGATTGCAGCCTTCGACACTCTGGTGCGCGACGGCAAGATCCTGTCCTGGGGTGTGAGTAATTTCGATGTCGCCGACCTCGACGAAGTGGCGGCGATTGCGGGCGCGGGGCATCCGGCGTGCAATCAGGTGCTGTACCACCTGCAGGAACGCGCCATCGAGCATGCGGTGCTGCCCTGGTGTCAAAGACATGGTACTGCGGTGGTGGCGTACACGCCTTTCGGTCAATCGAAAACGGCGTTCGATGCGCGGACGGCGCAAGGCAAGGTGCTTGAAGAGATTGCCGAAGCGCACCGCGCAACCGCCCGGCAAGTCGCGCTGCGCTTTCTGCTGCGCCACCCGGAAGTGTTCGTGATCCCCAAGGCGTCCCGCCTTGCACACGTGGCCGAGAATGCCGCCGCGGCGACCCTCGAACTCAGCGCCGCCGAGCTGGCCAGAATCGAGGCGGCTTTTCCGCGCGGAAGACCGCGCCGTGGACTGCCGACGATTTAGTACTCGGCGCTGCGCGCCTCGCCCCTTACATGCGCAATACGTGCGGACCCATGGCGGCGATGGACGACGTTCCGGTCAACGCCAAGGTCACGCGCAGCTCATTGCGCATGATGTCGATGGCCTTGGTCACGCCCGCCTCCCCGGCGGCCGCCAACGCGTACAGGAACGATTTACCGATCAATGTGCCGCGCGCGCCCAGCGCCAGCGCCTTCGCAATGTCCTGGCCCGAACGAATGCCGCCGTCGAACAGCACCTCGCAGCGGCCGTCGATCGCCGCAACGATCTCCGGCAGCACCGAAATCGAAGACGGTGCGCCGTCGAGTTGCCGTCCGCCGTGATTCGAGACGACGATGGCGTCCGCGCCGGTCGCAAGGCCGAGGCGGGCGTCCTCGGCGTCGAGCACCCCCTTGAGTATCAGCTTCCCGGGCCAACGGCTTCTGACCCATTCGACGTCGCGCCAATTCGCGGAGGGATCGAACTGAGTCGCGGTCCACTGCGCCAGCGTACGGATGCCGCTCGAACCACCGATTCGCCCCGCTAAATTGCCGAATGTGCGCCGTTTCCCGAACAGCACTTTGAGCGCCCAAGACGGTCTCGTGGCCACATCCAGAGCATTGCGCAGCGTGAGCCGCGGCGGGATGGTGAGGCCGTTGCGGGGATCGCGGCGCCGCTCGCCCAACACCTGCAGATCGAGCGTGAGCATGAGCGCGGAACATTGCGCGGCAGCCGCCCGATCGATGAGTTCCTGATTGAAGCCGCGATCCTTCATGAGGTATTGCTGAAACCAGAACGGCTGCCGGGTTGCCGCTCGAACGTCTTCGATCGAACAAATCGACATGGTGCTCATGCAGTAGGGAATGCCGCAGGCCGCCGCGGCCCTGGCCGCGAGAATCTCGCCGTCCGCATGGAACAGGCCGGCAAGTCCGGTCGGACCTATGGCCAGCGGCATCGTTGCCGGTGCACCCACCAAATGCGTCGCAAGCGACACATTCGACACATCGACCATCACACGTTGACGAAAGGTCATTGCATCGAGATCGGCGGTGTTCCGCGACAGCGTGCGTTCGTCGTATGCGCCACCGGCGGCGTAATCGAAGATCGCCCGCGGAACGCGTTTCTTCGCCAGTTCGCGCAAGTCGTCGATGCTGAGAATCATTGGCATGATGGTTCGTTTCAGGGCGCTTCGCTCCGCACGATACTATATCCCGCCCCCGCAGCGTCAGCCGGCGCCGGTGACCGATTGGAAATGTTCGACTATCGGCGGCGATTCGAGAAACGGCCCGATGTGTGCGCGCCACTCGGTGAATGCGGGCGACCCGCGAAACCCCACCGTGTGATCCTCGAGGGTTTGCCAATGCACGATCAATGCATAGCGGTTGGGCGTTTCCACGGAGCGCCGCAGCTCGTGCGTCAGATACCCCTTGCTGCCGCCCAGAACCTTGATGGCGGTGAGAAATGCCGCCTCGAATTGCCGCTCACTGCCTGGACGAATGGTCAACTGCGCGATTTCAACGATCATGCCGACACTCCGTGCTTAACGGTGATAATCCGGATATGCCGGCCTCGCCGGCTGAGCAAGTGGATGCGCCGCCAGATCGCGCAGCGCAATGGCGACCGCCGACTCCAATTGCGGATCGTGCCCTTCGCTGACTGCCTTCGGGTCCTGCTCCACCGCCACATCCGGATCCACCCCGTGATTTTCAACATCCCACTCGCCCTTGGGGGAGAAGAAGGCGACACTGGGTGAGGTGACGTGGCCGCCGTCCATCAGGACGGGAATTTCGCTGATGCCGACCAAGCCGCCCCACGTTCGCTTGCCGACCAGCGTGCCTATCTTGGCCTGCTTGAACAGCCAGGGAAGCGCATCGCCTCCGGAGCCGGAGATTTCGTTCGCGATCATCACTTTCGGTCCGTAGATGCCGGCATTCGGAGTGTGTTCCACTCTGCCGTACCGAGGCGACCAATACGCTTCGATGTGACGGCTCATGACTTCGATGATGTAGTCGGCCATCTGTCCGCCCGCGTTGAAGCGCTCATCGATGATCGCGCCTTGCTTCTGGGTCTGCGCGAAATAATAACGATTGAAATTGGTGAACCCGTCCGCGGCCGTGTTCGGCAGGTAAATGTACGCGAGCTTGCCGCCGGACATCTGCTCCACCTTCCGCCGGTTGGACTCGATCCAGTCAATGTGGCGCAGATTGGCTTCGCTGGCCACGGGTACGACCGTGACATCGCGCGCCTTTCCGCCGGCGGCGGCTACGCGCAGCGTGATGGCGTGCTCGGCCGTGCCCTCGAGCGGCTGCTGGATATCGACCGAACCCCACAGCTCCTGTCCGTTGACCGCGAGAATGCAATCGCCGGGACTCAGATTGAGTCCTGGCTGCGCGAGCGGCGCCTTGTCGCGCGGATTGAACTGGCCGCCGGTATAGATCTTCTCCAGGCAGTAGCGATTGTCGCGGATGACATAGTCGGCTCCGAGCAACCCTCCGGGTACGTGGCGGGCCCGGGGAATGGCGCCTCCGTTGCCCCGTAAATGACCCACCGAGAACTCCCCCAGCATCTCTTGAAAGACATAGTTGAGATCGGCTCTGGATGCGATCGACGCAACATACGGCTCATAGCGGCGCTCATCGGCGACCGTGGGAGAGCCGTGGAAATTCGGATCATAGAAATACGACCGTTCGATGCGCCAAACTTCGTGGTACATCTGGCTCCACTCCGCCGACGGATCGACGCGCACCTGCAGAGCCGTCAATGCCAGCGTGCCCTCGCCGGCTTTCAATGGGACATTCGCCGGCACGATGACCCACGTAGGCCGTGCGTCCTCGCCATTTGCGTCGGGCGGCGCATCGGGTTTGCGGTTGGAGATGGCGAGGATCATCTTTTCGCCATCGGCCGAGAGTTCAAAATTCTCGATGCGTTCGGCCAGCTTTTCCGTCTTGCGGTCTTCCAAAGTCCAGCGGCTCAAGGTAGCGGCCCGATCGTCATATCGGCCGGACTCGGAACGCACGAGGAAGTACAGACTGTCATGAGTGCCCGCGGCCAGGGCGACATACGCGGCGCCGGGTAGACTCAAGGCCACGACCCGCGACCCGATGCCGCTCAAATCAACCTTGGTGGGAGGAACTGCCGGAGCTGCGGCCGGCGCGGCTCCGGCGGCCGCATTGCGTCCAACCCGCTTGGCAGTATCCGGTCCCTCGGGACGGACCGTGTCGTCGTCCTTCGGCTTCGCCTGCTTCGATCCCGGCGCCTTCTCGTCGTCCAACTCGGGCGCGATCGGGGAGGCCTGGTCCGCGGCCAGCACCACGGCGTAGATATTCGACCGCACCTCGTACAGGTCGCTGGTCATGTCGAGTCCGTCAGAAGTGGCGCCGGCATTCGTGCTGGCAGTGAAGTAAAGGTATTTTCCGCTCCGGTCAAAGGCAGGCAGGCGGGCATCCCCCATGGAATCCGTCACCTGCGTGGAGCTGCCGCTGTCGACCGAGTAGAGAAACAAGGCATGCAAGTGATTGTCGAGGGAACGCGGGTAAGCAATCCACTTCGAATCGGGCGACCAGGCAAGATCGTAGCTCGCCTCCGAAAATCCGCCATACACGTTCTTATCATTGATCACGGTGAGCTTGCCGGTAACCGTGTCGATTAGATACATTTTCAGGCGATTGTCGTGGAATGCGATGTGCTTCGAGTCCGGCGACCACTTCGGCGCAAAGTAATAGGCAGGTTCCGGCGCCAGCGGAAATTTCTTGACCGCGGCAGCGCCCGTTTGCATGGCACCCGTCTGCGCGGCGACATGAAGCGCGTACAGACCCGATTCGTCGGAGAAGTAGGCGATCGACTGGCCGTCGGGAGACCACGCAGGCGAGCGCTCCATGATTCCCGGCGTGTTGGTGATGTTGCGGATCGGGCCTGCCTTTACCGGTACGGTCAGGATCTCGCCGTGCGCTTCCAACGCGGCACGCAGGCCGCTGGGCGAAATCGTGGCGTGATCGATTTCCGTGGCGACGGTCTTGATGCTGGGCCGCACTTCCGGCAAATCGGCGCGGATCTCGATCGGCACCCGGTGGTCCTTGCCGCTGGCGGTATCGAAGAGATGGATTTCCCCCAATTGATCGTAGACCAGGGTTTTCCCGTCGCCGGCGAGGCTTCGAATGTCGGGACCGTCGTTGTGCAGAACCTCGGCAACCGCCTTCGTGCCGAGATCGTACCGGAAGATTCCTATGTGGCCGGCACGCCCGGAGAGGAAATAAATCTGTTGGCCGCAGTACACGGGAAAGAAGTCGGACGCTCGATCGTGAGGAATCTCGACCGAGTCCAGTCCCGCAAGCGCGGTGATCCAGATGGTGCTGGCGCGTCCGCCGCGGTAGTTTCCCCACGAGACGAATGCCGTGTAGTCGAATCCGAATGCGGGAGCCAGCGGCGAGTAGGCTATGTGCGAGCCGTCCGGCGACATCTGGCCCTGATAAGCCGTGGGCAGCGGCAAGCGCGCAGCCACACCACCCTCGGCAGGGACGGAAAACAGCTGCGTGTAGCGGCTCGCCGATTCGCGCGTAGAGCGAAACAAGATCCGCTTTCCGTCCGGAGTCCAACCGACGGCGACATCCGGGACGGGATGATAGGTCACTCGATGCGGAATACCGCCTGCGGCAGGGATGGTGAACACATCCGTGTTGCCGTCGTATTCCCCGGTAAAGGCAATCGTACTGCCGTCCGGGGAGAACACGGGCGCGCTTTCCACACCCACACCATTGGTCAGGCGCACTGCCCGGCCGCCCTCGCGCGCAACAGTCCATAGATCGCCGGCATAGCCGAAGGCGATCGATTCCCGGCTGAGAGCGGGCGATTGAAACAAGTGGGGTTTCTCTGCCGCATGCGCGGCGGCGGAGATGATCGTCGACAGACACGCGAGTCCCAGCGCAACTGCCGAGTGACGGATGCGATACACGAGCGGCTCCCTTGTTCGGTTAGGCAACCAATCGGGCATGTTGCGGCACGATCGCACTCTTGTGCAACCGGCGTGCGGGCACCGGCTGGAACAACCGCCTTGTCAAGTGGTACACCGAATACGATTCCGTCATGCACGTACAATACCGGCACGAATATTTGGAGGTTCCCCATGATCTTGAAAGATCGGCTGTGCGGCGCCGTGGCGGCGCTCACCGTTACCCTGCTGTTCAGCGCAAGCGCCGAGGCCGGTGTGCCCCAGCAGAAAACTCAAGCTCCCGGCTACTACCGCTTGATGCTCGGCGAATTCGAGGTGACGGTACTATCCGACGGCACCTTCCAGGCGGACTTGGGCAAGATCCTCACCAACATCACGCCCAAGGAACTCGACGCGGCGCTGGCGCGGTCCTTCCTCAAGGACCCGCTCGAAATCTCGGTCAATGGTTTCCTCATCAACACGGGTTCGAAACTGGTGTTGGTCGACACCGGCTCCGGCACGCTCTCCGGACCCACGCCCGGCAAACTGCTGTTGAATCTCAGGGCGTCGGGTTATCAGCCCGAACAGGTGGACGAAATTTACATAACTCACATGCACGACGATCACGTGGGCGGACTGTCGGCCGACGGCAAGCGCGTCTTTCCCAATGCCGTCGTGCGCGCCGCGCAGCAAGAAGCCGACTTCTGGCTGAGCAAGGCACACATGGATGCAGCACCACAGGATTCCAAGGATGCTTTCCAGAGCGCCATGAACATGCTGAATCCGTATGTCTCCGCCGGCAAATTCAAGCCCTTTAACGGCGACACGGAGCTGGTACCCGGCATCCGGGCCGTGGCGACGCCCGGCCACACCGCCGGCCATACCCTGTACGTCGTCGAGAGCAAGGGCCAGAAGCTCGTGCTGTGGGGCGATTTGATGCACGTCGCGGCAGTCCAATTCGCAAATCCGGCGGTGACCATTCAATACGACATCGACTCCGGCATGGCCGCCATGCAGCGAAAGAAAGTGTTCGCCGAGGCGGCCGCAAAAGGCTACTGGGTGGCCGGTGCGCACCTATCATTTCCGGGTGTAGGTCACCTGCGCACCGCGGGCTCGGGATACGCCTTCGTACCGGTAAACTACGGCGCGCAGCCTTAGTCACGGAAAAGCGAGGAACGTTTTCGCTCCCAAGTTGTAACCGGGCTTCATGGCACCTCCGATATGCGCATTGTATGCCCTAGTCCCCGCGCCGCAGCAGAAATCCTTTTGGCTCCACTGTCGAAATGATGCACGCTGGTTCGACTATAGCGATGAGGAACCCGACCCACCCCTTTCACTGAATTGGAGGTTGTTATGCAGCTATTTGAATTCGCTCCCACCCGATCGATCCGTGCGCGCTGGACGCTGCAGGAGTTGGAAATCGATTTCGACGCCACCACCGTCAACCTGATCGCGGGCGAACATCGGCAGCCGGCATTCCTTAAGATCAATCCGGCCGGGAAGGTCCCCGCGCTGGTGGATGGCGACCTTGTGCTCACGGAATCCGTGGCGATTGTCCTTTATTTGGCGGACAAATATCCTGAAAAGAAGCTTGTTCCTGCCGATCCCGAACAGCGCGCTCAGCTCAATCGATGGCTGTTGTTCACAGCGACGGAGCTGGAGCAGCCGTTGTGGCGTATCACGCGCCACACGAACCTATATCCAGAGAGCAAGCGACTGCCCGGCGACGTGGCGCTCGCCCGCGAGGAGTTCACAACGATGGCCGGTGTGCTCGACGAGCACATGCGCGGCAGGCAGTTCGTCATGGGTAACACGGTAACGGTCGCTGACTTCGTGCTCGCCTACACACTCGACTGGGCGAACGAAGTACAGCTTCTTGGCGCTTTCCCGCCGCTGCGATCCTATATGGAGCGGATGTATGCCAGGCCGCGCGCACCGCTGCGAATAGCCGAGGCCTTTGCTCGCTTGAAGGCCGGACAGGCTTGATGAGAACCGCTGCGAAACGGTGAATCCAGTTCCCTGCGATGGCCGCTGTGCTAGTCCGGATTGCTGCCCTCGAGCGAATTTTCCAGCAGCTTGCCGGTCTTGGCATCGACGCCGACTTCGTAAGTCCGACCACCGACTTTAATGTCGAACGAGTATCTAAGACCGCTGCCACCGCGTTCACGTTCAAGTTCCTGATCCGTGATGGTGCCGGGTCGTGCCTTCAGCGCGATGCCTCGTGCCGCCTCCAAACTGATCTTGGCGGCTGGCGCATATTCCTGACCCCTGAAGGCCGTTGCGGACGCGCTCGCGGCCAGCAGTGCGAACCCGACAAACAACCATGAGTTCTTCATGTATGAACCTCCTGAGTGTGCTTCGTGCTGCCTGGAACGCCCGGATTCGGGCTCGGGCTGTATGCGCCTATAGTCGCGCGAAACCAGACTCTCCGTCTTTACATAATTACAAGAATGTCCACGTCAATCCGAGTGATACCAGGCTTGGATTTCCGCCCGCTGGTGCTTTGGAGCCGCGCATCTGATCCAACATCGCGACGTTGTTTAGGTTCCCGGTAGCAGGCTCGCCGCACTTGGCTTGCTTCATAGTATACTAGTATGATAGTATACCATCGTACAGGTATAGTACCGTTGCTACTATAGGTAGTCATTCAGCGGTCGGTCTTACGGCACCCTCATCCATGAACCCAATCATCGATAGAGAAAAGGAACGACAGGAGCTTCTGGAACTCCTGCAAGGCCACGCACCGCAGCTCGCGCTTCTCTATGGCCGACGCCGTGTCGGCAAGACTCATTTATTGACGCACGTCTGGCCGGCTGAGCAAACGTTCTATTGGACAGCGTCGGCGACGACATCGCTGCAAAATCGCGAGCAGCTGGTCCGTGATATTTCGCTATGGTCCGGGGAGCCATTGGAGCCAAAGGACTATCCTACGTGGCGGACGGTGTTTAGGCTGCTGCTCGAGCTACGTGCACCGAAATCGGTGGCCATCGTTCTGGACGAATTTCAGTATCTCGGAGACGATCAACGCGAACTTGCCGCTGTCTGCTCCGAACTCAATGCGGTGTGGGAGCAGCGCCGGCCATCGCGTGCCTTGGCACTGGTCCTCGCGGGGTCCGCGGTCCGCGTGCTGGCAGCGCTCGACGAAGGTGCCGCACCCTTGCACGGTCGATTTGCATGGAAGGCGGAGCTCCACCCGTTCAATTATTGGTATAGCGCTCAAATGGCAAACTTTCGCTCTCCTCGCGACCGTATTTGCGCCTACGGAATTTTCGGCGGCACGCCCCGCTACCTCGCGGCCGTCAAGCCCGCTCGGTCTCTGGCCGACAATGCCTCTCGCCTGATGCTCGCGCCGCGCGGAGAAGTTCGGGGCCTGGTCGAGACTGCGATTTTGCAGGAACAAGGCTTGCGGGAAGTGTCGAAATACCAGGCCATCATGCGTGCTATCGGGGGTGGCTGCACCGAACTCAATGATATAGGGCAGAGAGCCGGCCTTCCGACGGATACGCCGCTTCGCGCCAAGGTCGAACGTCTGGTGAATCTGGGGTATGTGTGGCAATCGCGCAATCTGGGCGCGCGGAGCACGGTCCCGTTTCGGTATCGGATCTTCGATCCGGCATTGGCGTTCTATTATGAATTCGTGAGCCCGAACGAGGCGACGCTGGAGCGTACGGATCCGAGGTATTTCTGGAAATACGTGGTCGAACCGCGCGTCGATACCTACTTGGGTCGCGTGTTTGAGCGCATCGCGGAACAAGCATACCAGCGGCTGCAGGAGAAATTGCGGCTGCCGGTGGTGTTGGAGTGGAGCCGCTGGGAAGGCAGGGATCGCGACGGCCGCTCGCTCGAAATTGATGTCGCGGCGACGCTGGCCGACGGCCGGGTGCTGACCGGCGCTGTCAAATGGAATGCACAACCCTTGCCGGCACGTTGGCATTTGCATCATCTCCAATCTCTGGAGCGGCTTGCCGCATCGGGCATCAAATGGGCGCATCGCGCCCGAGAACCAGATGCGCCGCTGCTTTACTTGGCCGCCGGCGGCTTCACGGAGGAATTCGTGACGGCCGCGCGCGCAAGTCGACAACACGTCTATCTTTGGAGCCTCGCTGACCTCTTCAAGCCGTTCTTAGGCAAGCGCAGCACGCGCTAAAAGACAACCATGGTTGCGGCGCGCGGGGCAGGCCGAATGCGAGGCGAGGGAATACGACGCATGGGGCACTTCCTGTGACGAGGGTAGTAAGAATCACCGCCGCGCGACAGTCTGCCGAAACGGAGCCCAACTCATGGGTGCGTTGCGCGAGGAGCGGCAAACAAAGAAGTAGCGATTCGGCTTCACGTATCGGAAGAGACCGTGAAGGTTCATATGAAGCACATACTCGAAAAGCTGCACGCGACCGATCGCACCCACGCGGTGACCATTGCACTGAGCCGCGGAATCATCGAGTTGTAGATTCCGCTCCTACGCCGGCCGCCCCGGAATCCATGAAGTCCCCGCCAAGGGAACGCCCGCCATGGCGGCCGCTTCCACGGTCAACGCCACCAGATCTTCTTTCTCGAGATGATGCACGTCCTGCTTGCCGCAGGCGCGCGCGATGGTCGTCAATTCCATGTTCACGGTCTTGAAATAATTCCTGAGCCGCGTGGCGCCCACCGCAGGGTCCAAGCGCAATTCGAGCGCCGCGTCCTGGGTCGTCACCCCCACCGGACATTTCCCGGTATGACAGTGGTGACAGAACCCGGGCGCCGTGCCGAGCCTCGCATAGTCCTCGACGGCGGACACATGCTGACCTCCGGCAACGTAGGAATCGCTGTTGCAGCCCAATGCCATCAGCACTCCCTGCCCTATCGCCACCGCGTCCGCGCCCATGGCGAGCGCCTTGGCCACATCGGCGCCGCTGCGGATGCCGCCGGAAATCACCAGTTGCACCGTGCCGCGCATGTTGAGGTCGTCCAAGGCATCGACGGCCTGGCGCAGCGCCGCGAGCGTGGGAATTCCCACATGCTCGATGAACACGGTTTGCGTTGCCGCCGTGCCGCCCTGCATGCCGTCGACCACGATGACATCGGCACCGGCGTGCACGGCGAGCTTCACATCGTTGAACACGCGCGTTGCGCCCACCTTGACGTAGATCGGCTTTTCCCAATCGGTGATCTCGCGCAGCTCCTTGATCTTGATCACGAGATCATCGGGACCGGTCCAGTCGGGGTGCCGCGACGCCGAGCGCTGGTCGACGCCTTCGGGCAGCGTGCGCATGCGCGCGACCCGCGGATTGACCTTCTGCCCGAGGAGCATTCCGCCGCCGCCGGGCTTCGCTCCTTGACCGATGACGATCTCGATGGCATCCGCGCGCCGCACATCGTCGGGATCGAAGCCATAGCGCGACGGGAGGCACTGGTAGATCAGGGTCTTCGACGAGGCGCGCTCCTCGGCGGTCATGCCGCCGTCGCCGGTGGTCGTGGACGTGCCCACTTCGGTTGCGGCACGCCCCAAAGCATCTTTCACCCGCGCCGACAGCGCGCCGAAGCTCATGCCGGCGACGGTGATCGGAATCGCGAGCTCGATCGGACGCGTCGCGAAGCGCGTCCCGAGCACCGTCTTGGTCGCGCAGCGTTCTCGATAGCCCTCCAGGGGGTAGCGCGACAGGGAGGCGGCAAGAAACAACAAATCATCGAAATTCGGGACGCGGCGCTTGGCGCCCAATCCCCGGATCTCGTAGAGGCCGGTCGCCGCGGCGCGTTGAATGTAGTCAATGATCGATCGATCGAAACCAGCCGACTCCTCCAGCTGCGGGCCCGTCATTTCAATACTCCTGATTGGCATCGGCGTGCCAGTGATAAAGACTCTTCGCTGACGCCACGCGCCTGAATTCCGCGGGGTCGTGAGCAAGGCCGGATTGCGCGAGCAAGGCTTTGAGCGCTGCGCGATCAGTGTCGGTCATCGGCTCGAAGCGGGCGTCGGCGCCGAGCGAGCGCACCTTGCCGCGCACATAAATGACCGCTTCGTACAAGGAATCGCCGAGCGCGTCCTCGGCGTCGCCGCAGATCACGATGCGGCCCGCCTGCGCCATGAATGCGGAAAAGCTGCCGACGCTGCCGCCCACCACGATGTCGCCGCCCTTGAGCGAAATGCCGCAGCGCAAGGACGCATCGCCGTCGATGATCAGCAGGCCGCCATGCGCGGAGGCGCCCGCGGCGGTGGAGGCGAAGCCCCGGATGTGCACGCGGCCGGACATCATATTCTCGGCGGCGCCCGGACCTGCATTGCCGTGCACCGTGACCGAGGCGTGCTTGTTCATCCCCGCCACGTAATAGCCGACGTGGCCGCGAATCTGCACGTCGAGGTCGGCATCGAGGCCGCAGGCGATGGAATGCGCCCCGTCCGGATTCTTCACCTCAATTTGCGACACGCCGTCCTGGGCCGCCTGCTTGTGCAGATATAGATTCAAGTCCCGCAGGCTGTCGTGCGCGAGATCGAACTCGCTGCGCCTCAGCAACGGCCTCAAATTCGCCATGAATAGATCTCCTCCGGCTTGGGCTCGAACAGCGTTGCATGGGAAATATTCGGCAGATGCGCCAACGAGCGGAACTCAGAGGCGATGGCGACATAGTCGTCGGTCTCGGCCACCACCGCCGGCTTGCACGCGAAGGCGTCGCGCACGATGAGAAGCTCTTGATCGGTGCCCATCAAAAAGGTGTAAAACCCATCCAATTCGCTGAAGCCGCGCTGCACCGCCGTCTTCAGGTCATCGCCTTCGCGCAGCCGCCACTCGAAGAAACGGCACGCCGCCTCGGTGTCGTTGTCCGTCTCGAATTCTATGCCCAGCGGCTCCAATCGCTTGCGCACCAAATGTGGATTGGACAGCGAACCGTTGTGCACCAGGCAAAAGTCGCGTCCTGCGGTGAACGGATGCGCATGCGCAGGGGTCACGGCCGATTCGGTCGCCATGCGGGTGTGTCCGACCAGATGCGAACCGCGCAGCGACTTGAAACCGTACCGGTCGGCGATATCCGCAGGTGCACCCACGTCCTTGTAGAGATCGATCGATTGTCCCACCGACAGCACGGCGACCATCGGCGCATTGCGCGCGAACCAGGCCATGAGCATATCCGGGTCGGCCGCGCTGACCAGCACCGCGTGATTGCCCTGCGCCGTTATCTCGTGCGCGTGGGCAAAGTCGGCGGCGATCCGCGCCAGCAATTCCGACCAGTCGACGGCGTTCTCGCCGCTGTACAGGCTGAGCTTGTGGTGCCGCTCCGACACCGGGGCGGTGTAAACGGCGAGCCCCGCGGAATCGGGACCGCGCTCGGTCATGCCCACCAGCATCGGCACCATGAGCGCGCCG
>Ga0073928_10006612_pt1 | contig 15500 bp, 14 predicted proteins | sample PaiPotPPA55metaG_FD_76969 | JGI IMG/M metagenome (GOLD analysis project Ga0073928, IMG submission 76969) | Iron sulfur acid spring bacterial and archeal communities from Banff, Canada, to study Microbial Dark Matter (Phase II) - Paint Pots PPA... ... | reverse complement strand
GCACTTCGACTGCGCGGATGACACGGCACGGGTTTTCACGGTCGATGCGTTCGTAAGTCGCCGGGTCGCGCTCGGCCAATTCGCGCAACAACTCCGGCAGGGGTCGCGCTTCCAACTCGACGCGCAATTGGGCCTGGGCCGGAGGCGCCTCGCCCAATCCCTCGCACAAGGCCTTGAAGTAAAGCCCGGTTCCCCCGCAAAGAATTGGCCGCCGGCCGCGGGCCTGGATTTCCGACACTGCCTGGCGGGCCATACGGCGAAAAATTGCGGCGTCAAAAGGCTCCGTCAGTTCCACGACATCAATCAAGTGGTGCGCCACACGGGCGCGATCTGCCGATGGAGGCTTGGCCGTGCCCAAGTCCAACCCACGATAAACCTGCATGGAATCGACGGAAACGATTTCGCCTCCGAGCATTTCGGCCAGCAGCAAGGCGATTTCGGATTTGCCAGACGCAGTCGGCCCCGCCAGCATCAGTGGGGGCGGACAATTGCTGGAAGGCCGGTCCTGGGCTTGGTCTTCGGGAGCCATCTTGCAACAGCCCTCGTCCATCTTCTACCTGCTCTCCTGCATTTGGCGCGGCAGCATCCAGAGCAGCAGCAGGCCGGCGGCGAGAATGCCGATACTGACCAGTTGCGCGGGCGTCGCCCAGCCGCCGAGGTAGCGCTGGTATTGCGGATAGTCGCCACGGAACATTTCCACAAAGGAGCGCAGCAGCGCGTAACACACGAGATAGGCACTGAAGACCTGGCCGTCGAATTTCTTGCGCCGATAGAGCCACGCCAGCCCGGCATAAAGTCCGAGATTCAGCAGGGAGTCGTAAATCTCCGTCGGATGCACCGGCGTCGCCGGCATGCCGAGCGGGTGTGTTTCATGGCCTTCGGGGAACCGGATGGCCCACGGCAAGTGGCATTCGCGGCCATAACAACAGCCGTTGAGCAGACAACCGACGCGCCCGAACACGTACCCCAAGGCAATGCTCGGCGATACGATGTCGGCGACTTTCCAAAGCGGCAGCTTTTTCAGACGGACGTAGATGACCCCGGCCAGCGTCGCCCCCAGCAAGCCGCCGTAAAAGACCAGGCCCCCGCGCCAGACCTTGAAGATCTCGGCGATGGGCCGCCCGGCGAATTGGTCGTTCCAAAAGGTGATGACGTAGAGTGTCCGCGCGCCGACGATGGTCCCGACGATCAACCAGGGCCCGAGGTCGATGATCTTTTCGGGCGCCACGTTATCGCGCTGGCCGCGGCGGCTGGCGGTCCACAAGCCCGCCGAAAAAGCCAGCGCCATCATCACGCCGTACCAGTGAACGGTGAAAGGGCCGAATTGAAATGCAATCGGATGCACGACGCCAAGTCTAAAGGCAGAATCCCGAATTAGAAAATGAAATTGCTATGCTTTCAACTTCTCGCGTATCCACGCGGGATCCCTTCTGAGATCGATCACCGCCCATACCATGGCACAGTCACCCTCCAGGGTGTAAAAAATTCCATGCGGAAACACCCTGCTCAAGAGACGATGGTAATCTTGATAAACTACGCGATGTACCCCAGCCGATACTTTCAGCCCTTCAATATCAGCTCGAATGCAGGCGGCAAAATATTCACCCAGTCCCGACCCCTGCGCCTGGTAAAACAAGAATCCGTCATTGAGATCCTGAAGTGCGTCTTGCGAAATCCGGACGCCGATCATGGCCTCCCGATGGTCCCCTTCACGGACTCCCAATCCAAGAGTTGTGCAACGCCTTGGCGCACCCTTGCGCGACGGTAATCCAGAAGGTCTTTCTGCTCCTGGGGAACATCCAGGCAGTCAAAGCGGTCCCGAAAGTCCTCCCAAATGAACTCCATGATCTGGAGCTTTTGCTCGGTTGGCAATGCTTTGACCTCAGCGGCTGTCATAACTTCATCATACGATGATCCTGACCGGTGCGCCAGCTTCTTTTCTGCAACCACCGCTCCCTCACACTCGCTGCTTTTTCGTTCGTCCCTTCGGATTTCGCACAGTTGCGCCCAATCGCGCCGCAGTTACACTGGCTGTGCGTGCCTGCATCTCTTTACGACTTGATCCCCCGGGACGACCGGCTAAACGCTGACGTCTTGTTGGGCCGATTTCTCGAATACACCGAGGCCCGGGGACTGCAACTTTATCCCGCGCAGGAGGCGGCCATCTTGGAGTTGTTCGAGGATAAGAATGTCGTCCTGAACACGCCGACCGGTTCGGGCAAATCGCTCGTGGCCGCCGCGCTGCACTTCCAGGCGATTGCGCGGGGCAAACGCTCGATTTACACGTGTCCAATCAAGGCGCTCGTCAACGAGAAATGGCTGGCCCTGTGCCGTGAATTCGGTCCCGACAATGTCGGTCTAAGCACCGGCGACGCCACCGTCAATCGCGACGCGCCGATTCTTTGCTGCACCGCGGAAATCCTGGCCAACATCGCCCTGCGCGAAGGTCCGCAAGCCAACGTGCAGGAGGTCGTCATGGACGAGTTTCATTACTACGCCGACCGCGAGCGCGGCGTGGCCTGGCAGGTGCCGCTGCTGACGCTGCCACAAGCGCGTTTCCTGTTGATGTCCGCCACGCTCGGCGACACGACGTTTTTCGAGGAGGAATTGACCCGGCTCAATGGGCATCCGACTGTCACCATTTCTTCGCGCGAGCGGCCAGTTCCGCTGGAATACGCGTACTCCGAATTGCCTCTGGCGGTGACTCTCGAAAGCCTGGTGGCCGAACGAAAAGCACCGGTGTATGTCGTCCATTTCACCCAACTCGAAGCGGCGCAGAGCGCGCAGGACTTCACGAGCATCAACGTCTGCACGCGCGAGGAGAAAAACGCTCTCGGCAATGCCCTCGACGGTTTCAAGTTTACGAGTCCCTACGGCCCGGAAATTCGCCGGTGGCTCAAGCACGGCATCGGCCTGCACCATGCCGGGCTGCTGCCGAAATATCGCGTGCTGGTCGAACAACTGGCGCAACAGGGCCTGCTCAAAATTATTTGCGGCACCGACACTTTGGGCGTCGGCATCAACGTGCCCATCCGCACCGTGCTCTTTTCGCGCCTGTGCAAATACGACGGCGAAAAGACCGGTATCCTGAGCGCCCGGGATTTTCATCAGATCGGCGGCCGGGCGGGGCGCAAGGGATTCGACGATCGCGGCTGGGTGGTGGCCCAAGCGCCGGAACACGTCGTCGAAAACCTGAAGCTCGAAGGCAAGGCCGCGCGCGACGGCAAGAAGACTGTCAAGCGCAAGCCACCCGAGAAGAATTTCGTGAATTGGGACAAGAACACCTTTGCCCGCCTCATTGCCGCGCCGCCGGAGCGCCTGACTTCGCGCTTCCAGGTGACGCACGGGATGCTGCTTAACATGCTCAGCCGAAAGGGCGACGGCTGCCGCGCGATGCAGCAATTGATCGCCCGCTCGCACGAGTCGCCCAAGGCCAAAAAGGCGCACCTCAAACGCGCCTGGCAGTTGTTTCGCGCTCTCGTCGGGCGCAAGATCATCGAGTTCATCCCCAGGACCGAAGCCGGCGCCTACCTGCGCGTCAACGTCGAGTTGCAGGACGATTTTTCGATGGACCAGACGCTTTCGTTGTACCTGCACGAGACCATACCGCTCGTTAATCCGGAGGACCCCGACTACGCGCTGGTGCTGCTGACGCTGGTCGAATCGATTCTCGAAGACCCGGACATCATTCTGCGCAAACAACTCGACAAGCTCAAAAGCCAGAAAATGGCGGAGATGAAAATGGAGGGCATCGAGTACGACAAGCGGATCGATGAGCTGGATAAGCTCGAGCACCCCAAGCCGCACCGCGAATTCGTTTACGACACGTTCAACGCCTTTGCGGACAAACATCCCTGGGTGGGCCAGGAAAACATCCGCCCGAAGTCGATTGCCCGCGAAATGTTCGAGTCGTTCCGCTCCTTCTCGGATTATATCCGCGACTACGAACTGCAACGCGCCGAAGGCGTGCTTTTGCGGCACCTGCACAGCGTCTTGAAAGTTCTCACGCAGACCGTTCCCGACTCGGCCAAGAACGATGCCATCCGCGAAATAGAACTCTATCTAGCCGCGATGATTCGGCAGATCGACTCGAGCCTGCTCGACGAATGGGAAAAGTTGCGCGACCCGAATTACCAACGCGCGGAGACCAAAGAGGTCCGGCCGCCCGGCGCCGAAGAAGCCGCGCAGGACATTACCCGCGACACGAAAGCCTTCACGGCAGCCATCCGCACCCGCATCTTTGGTTTCCTTCGCGGCCTCGTCATCGTGGACTTCGACGCCGCGCTGGCCCATCTGGATTCTCCGGAAAGCCCGCCCTCGGGTAGCACAGGCGACCCGCCTGTGCCGTCCGGCGACTCGCCGGACGGAACGGAGGGAACTATTCGATCCAGCGAAGACGGCTTTTCCGCGAAGTTGCCCTCCGCAGTTCCGACAGGCAAGTCGTCCGCACCACTCATCTCCGGGACGCACTCGGAGGATACCGATGGGCGGCCCTGGGTCGCCGAGCGGCTGCGCCAGAAGCTGGACGAGTATCACCAGGACCACGAGCGCCTTTGCCTCGACCCCGAGGCGCGGAACATTCGCCACACCTACGTGATGCCGATGGAAGACAAGCGCTCATGGCGTGTGCAGCAGGTATTGGTTGATCCGGAACAACACAACGATTGGGTTGCCGAGTTCGAAGTGGACCTGGCGCAATCCCGGATCGCGAAGACGCCGGTGCTCCGGCTGCGGAGAATCGGACCGCTCGGAAGCATTGGCCAGGGATGACGGCGATTCACAGGCGGAATTCCGATGAATCACAAGCGGGACGCCGGATGACTGTTCATCCGTATAATTACGGATGATTGTGAATAACTATTGGAAATGTAGCGGGTCGGGGGGCCATTTTCACGAATGTAGCGGGTCAAAAACTCATAAAGTGCCTGTCTTTATTGGTTTGTAGCGGGGTTACTGCCACGCACTTCGAATGTAGCGGGTCCGAACATCAAAAATCGCCAATGTTTATGGGGGTTGTAGCGGTGTAGCGGGTCCAGCAGGGGGAAATTCCCCCGCATTTCGATTAATTCCGAACGGACGCGGCAACGGGCGCCAAAATCAACTCAGTGATGCGTTCCGATTGTTCGACGCGTATTGCGCGGTGTCGCCCGGCTTTCTCGATCCAATAAACGGATCTCCCTTCGAAATCGTTTCCTTCGACCTTATAGCAAGCCGTACCAAGAACGGTCTCTTCACCAATGACGCGCATTGTCAGAGGGACCAGGGAATTCGATTGCGGGCTGAGCGAGGCAAATTCGAAGTGCGCCCCCAATTGCAATGGCAGCGCCCGCGGAAGCAATGGCGTCTGCGAGAAGTCCACGACGAGGTTCGAGAACGACAGCGTATTTTCCATCACGCGATTGTAAGGGGCCATGAGCGTGGCGATGTGCAGACTGGCCGCCTTGTAGGAACAATCGGTCGTCATGATGATTTGGTCACTTACGACGATCCGGCTGTTCGATTCGCGGGGCTGGAATCCGGCGCTCATTACGCCCCAGACGGACTTGGTGAAACCGGGCGAGATGATGTTGATATAAGATTCGATTCCGCGGCCCGACCGCCAAACCGAGATTTGATAGAAGCCGTCGCCTTGTTTGGAAGTGGTCCGATAGGTCAGCACTTCGGGCTTGGCCGTGATCCAGGCGGTTTCGAAAGATTGCGGCTGAGTCGCAGTGCATGTGGCCACCGCAACAAAAAGAGACGAGGCAAGAATGAGTTTTGTGTTCATAAAATGGTTGATCTACAGGCTTCGGGAACGGCTTCGATCCAGGGCATAAAAGATCCAAAACACCGCGCCCAGCGCGGCATAGACAAGGGCGCTCCCGGTCGCGTCGCGCAGGAACCACCAGAGCCGCCCGTCCGAGTACAAGAACGACAGCGGCGCGAGCGAGAAGAATATGGCGAAGGCCATCAGCAAGGAACGGCGCCGGAGGCGGCGGCGGGCTTCTCGAAAAGATCGCGCCTCGTCAAGGTTTTTCGCGGTCGGCGCCGCTCCGGGAACGGGCGTGTTCATGATTTGGCGGAGTTTGGCAGCCTCCTGCGGATTTCGTTGCAGATACTCTTCGACGAGTGCCCGCGAGTCGGCGCTGCATTCGTTGGCAGCGTAGAGCGGCAGCAGGTCATTGATGATGTCTTTGGTCACGTTCATTGTTTTTCTCCAGTGTTGTGGTTCAGAAGCGCGGCCAGCTTGGCGCGCGCGCGGAAAACTTTTACTTTCGCGGCGGCCATCGACAGGCCGGTCACCGCCGCAATGTCCTCGTAGGATAATTCCTGCTCGGCGCGGAGCAGGAGCACCGTCCGATCCAGTTCGGGCAGGGTATGGACCGCTTCGAAAGTTCGCCGGAACTCGTCCTGATTGGCGGCGGCTTCGTCGGGTCGAACCGCGGGGTCCGGCATTGCTTCATCCAGGACTTCGAGGCGCGACTGGCGTCGCCATTGTTTGCGATGAAGATTTCGCGCGATGGCGAACAGATAGGCCTTCACGGTTTCCATGCGCGGTTCCTCCGGCGCGGTCCATGCCCGGACAAACGTCTCCGAAGTAATGTCTTGCGCGTCGTGCGGATTGCCTGTCAACCAGTGCGAGAAGCGGTAAACGTCGCCGGCGTAACGGCTATAAAGCTCATGAAACGTCGTCGGACGAGTTTCCATGCCGACACTATCCCGAAAGAGCCGAAAAGTTACAAAGTATTCGGATTAACGGGACACGCAGGACGGTCTGGCCCAACGGAGCGCGGGTCTGCCGGCCAGGACGAAGCAAACCGAAAGGCGGGTGACCCGCAGCAACCCCCCGATCCTGAAGCCTTCGAAACCGTTTGTGACGCCTTGAATTACGGGCGCGCTACGGCTCACAGAGCAGCGCGCGGACTCCGGCGCTGCGTTTGCCAAGACCAGCGCCGTTGTTGTGAGCAGTGGTTAGTTGCGATGACAAGCTAAACCGCTGTCATCATCTCTCGGACGCCGCGCTCAGGATTCCCCCATCCTGCACCGGCGTCCAATCGCTGTCCGGATTGTATTCCTTCATTGCCCCCGCAATCCGGGGAGTCATTTCGCCAAAATTTCGCTGAGAAATTTTGCCGTCCTGATTGACGATGAACGTCATGATGCCCGACTGGTCCCAATGCTCCGGATAAGCCACCAGCGCGAATCCCCCGGTCAAGTTGCCGTGACTCAGGTAATTCATTTTCCCGCCGGGCGCAGCCTCGCCTTGCCGCGTCAGAATTCTGAAAAAATAACCGTGAAAGGGATGCGGACCCGCGCCCTTATGCCTGGCATAACCCTCGGCATGGGCTTCCGCCACCAAAGGCCCGAATGGGCTGGCCGGTTCGTTGTCCGCCGACGGCCAGTAGAGGCCATCCTTCTTGCCGGGCGCGCTTTTGAATTTCCGCGCGTACGTCGTTTCTGCGCCGGCGCCGGGGTTCGCGCTGGCGTACTTCCGTTGCGCGGCCACGTAAGCCCGGCAGACGCCGATGGCGTGGAGTTCATCCTTCCCAATGTGCCGATTGATTACCTCCTCTTTGCCCGCCGCCGTATCGAAACGCCATTGCCCGTCCGCTTTCACCAATGGAATCGGCATGGGCCAGTTGTTCGTGCCTACCTCCAGAGTGACTTTGTCTTCCCCTTCTTTCACAGGATTGCAGCCCTGCGCCATCGCGGCGGCGAACCTCCGGGCATTGTTCGCGTCCTGCACTTCGTCGCCGGTGAGAAGCTCGTCGATCTCCGGGCCGAAAATCTCGCGCAAGGCCGCTTTATCTTTGGCTTCCGTGGCCGCCTGCAAGACTTTTATGGCCTCATCCGGCGAGGGGAACGACCGTTGCACGACCGCGGGTTGCTGCGGCGCTGCTTTCTGCTCCTCGGCCCGAAGGTCCGCGGACGAAACACCCCAGGCGGCCGCCCACAGTGCGAAGGTCAAAAGGCCGGCAAAACGTGTCAATGGGTTCGAAAGTTTCATAAATTCATCAGGTCTGTTTCTGTCCAATGAGTTGTGCGGTTCACCGCCTTGCTCCTCCCCCGCGGCCAGACGGGCGCGCCACCGCGCGGCTTTCGAATCCACGCCGGCCATAATCATGCACCTCGCGCCCCCTTTCATAGCCGCCGCCGAAAACATACACATCCGGCGCCGGCACCACCACGGCGCCGCCGTAACCTCCATCCACGTAACCCACACATCCCGTCGAGGCCGCCAGCAGCGCAAGGCCCAATCCAATCTTGATTCGGTCCACCGGACCCTTGCGCTGGTTATGTTTAATCTTCATTGGCCGTGACTTTACCCTGGTAACCTTCCCCTTGCGACGGGGGGATTCACCCGACCCCGGTGGTCCAGGAACACAGAAACAATGAACGGTAGCCGCCGACGTAGCCCGCCCAGCGGGCAGCACTTGTGTTGTTCCATTTAGGAGGCGGACACCTGGGTGCTTGAGCATTTACAAGAGGCCGGTCGAATGCCGGGCACGGATGAATGGAAAAAGCTCGAAGAAGGGCCAGTGAATGGGAAAATTGGTATGAGTTTTGCACTTCGATGGCGGTTCAATTTCGGGCGCATTTTCGACGGCAAAGCAGACACAGCGGGCCGTTTGCTGAAAGAATACACCTAACTAGTTAGTCGGAAGCACTTCCGCAGAGTTCTTCGCGTGCAGGCCCATCTCGCCAAAGTTTCTCCTTTATTCCAGCGGCACAGGATACAAAATCGAACTATGAGAACTAGATCCGCACAGAATCGGCGCACCTTCTTAAGAACCATGGGCGTGGCCGGGGCCGGAGTGGGGCTGGGCCGCGCGGCGCTGGCCGAAACGGCGGAATTCCAGGTGCCAAAGCGCAAACTGGGACGGCACGACGAGATGGTTTCGTCGCTGGGGATTGGCGGTCACACTTTGGCAGTGGCCAAGACAGTCGAGGAATCCACGCGGATTGCCCACGAGGCCATTGATCATGGCGTGACTTTTTTCGATAACGCCTGGGAATATCACGATGGCCGCGGCGAAGAATGGATGGGCGCAGCGCTGGCCGGCAAACGCGACCGGGTTTTTCTGATGACGAAGGTCTGCACGCACCGGCCCGGACAGCAGAGCAAGGAAAAGGCCCTGGCCATGCTGGAACAATCGTTGACGCGGCTGAAAACGGACCACCTTGACCTTTGGCAAGTGCACCAGGTCGGTTCGGACGCGGAAGCCGATGCGATTTTCATGGCCGGTGGGGCGATTGAGGGCATCGAACAGGCGCGCAAGCAGGGCAAGATTCGTTATTGCGGCTTTACCGGACACCTCAATCCCCGGCTTCATCTGCGTGTATTGGCGCACAAATATCCGTTCGACACGGTCCAGATGCCGCTGTCGGTGTTCGATTCACACGCCGAAGGTTTTCAGAAGCTCGTGCTGCCGGAACTGCACAAGCAAGGCATCGCTCCCCTGGCGATGAAGACGCTTTGCGGCAACGGCATGTCGGTCAAAGATGGCGTGGTCACGGCGGAAGAAGCCTTGCGATACACCTTAAGCCTGCCGATCACGACGCTCATTTCCGGCATCGAATCATTGGCGTGGCTTGGGCAGAACGCGCGCGTAGCGGCGAATTTCCAACCGTATTCGCCCGAAGAAATGGCGGCGTTGGAAAAACGATGCGCCGGCAAGAGCCAGTATGAGCCTTACAGACATTGGGCTTATATCGATGGCCGTCCGCATCGCACGAACCTCGCTTGAAATTGTTCCTTGTAGCAGACGAGGTTACGAGACTCTAATTTTATCGGCCTCCGTTTTTCTCTTTCCTTCGCCGCCCGCAGGAGCAATATGGCCCATTATGAAACCAACGATTGCTTTCCTCATCTTGAGTATCGCCCCGGTTGTCGCGCGCGCCGACATTACCTTCCAACAGAAAATCGACAGCGATGCCATCAAAGGCACGATGACCCTCAAAATGAAAGGCGACAAAATGCGCGTCGACATGCCCGCGGGACCGATGGGCTCCGTCAGCATGATCATGGACACGCGCACCGGAGAAGCCATCGCCCTGGTGGCGGAACAGAAAATGGCCATCAAAATGTCGGCCGAACAAACCAAAGCCATGGGGGAAATGGTCTCCAAACAAATGGCAAACGAAATGCCCAAGACCAAGCCCAAGGACACGGGCAAATCCGAGAAAGTCGGCGCTTACGACACGGAGATTTACACGTGGTCGGGCGCCGAAGGCACGAGCCAGACCTTTTGGGTGGCCAAAGACTTTCCCGGCTACCGCGAAATCAAAGCGCAGTTCGACAAGCTGACCAATTCGCCGCTGGCAGCGATGACCAAAGACGTGTGGTCGAGCATGAACGATCTGCCGGGCATGGTCGTAAAATCAGACGGCACGATGGCCGGACAAAAGATCGTCACGGAATTGATTTCGGCGAAGGAAACGCCGGTAGACGCCTCCGATTTCGAGGCGCCGAAAGATTACCAAGTGGCGACCCAGCCGGCGGTGACGCCCGAGGCGCAAGAGAGCGAGGAGAAGGCGAACAAAATACAGGCGAGCCTCGTCGAAGGCGCCGCGTTTCCCGCTTTCGATGAGAAGGACGCGAGCGGCAATCCTCTTTCGCTGGCCGCCTTTGGTGGAAAAACCGTGCTCGTTGATTTTTGGGCGACCTGGTGCGGCCCCTGCCGCGGCGAGGTTCCCAATGTGGTCGCGACCTACAAAAAGTATCACAGCAAAGGCTTCGAAATCGTCGGCGTCAGCCTCGATCAGGACAAACAAAAGATGCTCGATTACACTTCCCAGCAAGGGATGGTCTGGCGGCAATTCTTCGACGGCCAGGGCTGGAAAAACAAACTGGCCGTGCAGTACGGAGTTCAAAGCATCCCGGCCACCTTTCTATTGGACGGCAAAGGCAAAATCATCGGAAAAGACCTCCGGGGCGAAGCCCTCACCGCCGCCGTCGGGAAAGCTGTCGAGGGCAACTGATAAATCTCACCGTTCCCCAGCCGCCGCGCGCGCCAGAAGGACCCTCTGGGTCGGCACGTAAGTTGCCGCGAACTCGCGCCGGAATTCCGCGAACGTCCCCGCCGTGATCGCGGCGCGTGTATCTTCCATCGTCTTCGTGTACATGCGCGTGTTGTGGACGCTCAGCATCCGCAACCCAAGGATTTCTCCGACGTTGAGCAAATGCCGCAGATAGGCGCGCGTGAAATGGCGGCAGGCGAAACAATCGCATCCTTCCTCGATGGGCCGGAAGTCCGCCTTGCAGGCGCCGGCCTTGATGCTGAGGCTGCCCCTGCGCGTGAAGGCGGTCCCGTTGCGCGCCACGCGCGTCGGCAGCACGCAATCGAACATGTCCACCCCGCGCGCGACCAGCTCCACCATTTGCGCGGGCGTGCCCAGGCCCATGGCGTAGCGTGGTTGGTTGGCGGGAAGAAAGGGCGTCGTCATCTCCACCGCCCGCATCATCTCCGGTTCCGGTTCGCCCACGCTTACGCCGCCGATGGCGTAGCCGTCGAACTCCAACGCCACCAGTGCGCGGGCGCACTCTTCGCGCAACGCCGCGTCGGCCCCGCCTTGCACAATGCCGAACACGCTCTGCCCCGGCGCGCGCGGCTGGGCGCGGCATTCCCCGGCCCAGCGAATCGTCCGCTCCACAGCCGCCCGCAGCTCCCGCGGCGTGCTCGTGTGCGGCGGGCAGTCGTCGAACGCCATCGCAATGTCCGAGCCGAGCGCCACCTGAATGGCCATTGCTTCCTTGGGGCCGAGAAAGAGCAGCGAACCGTCCAGGTGCGAGCGGAACTCGACGCCATGCGCCTGGATTTTGCGAATCGTCGCCAGGCTGAACACCTGGAAACCGCCGCTGTCGGTGAGGATAGGTCCCGGCCAATTGATGAAACGGTGCAGCCCACCCGCGGCGCGCACGATGTCCAGGCCGGGCCGGATATTCAAATGATAAGTGTTGCCGAGAATGATTTGCGTTCCCAACTCGCGCAACTCGCGCGGGTCCAGCGCCTTCACGCTGCCCTGCGTGCCAACCGACATGAAGACCGGCGTGTCCACCACGCCCCGCGTCGTGGTCAGTTTTCCCAGGCGGGCCGCGGAGGAATCGTCGGTTTTCAGCAATTCGAACATCGGCGGTGATACGTGATGCGTGATGCGTGAAAAGTAAAGCGAGAAACAAAGGCACGGACGGGATGGACGGGATGGACGGGATGCTCACGCAAAGGGCGCAAGGACGCGAAGGGAATTCAGGTGAATTAATACGCCCGACAAACTCCGAACTGCGAAATCATGCGCAAGATGGCGTCATTGCACGCAGATCAACACCGCCATGAAACAGCAGGACTACTTGGGATTCGCATTGGATTTTTCGGGCGGTAGAAAACCTTCGCGTTGAGCAAATTCCGCCCAGCCGCCAGGAAATACGAAGAGGAAGGCATAGGGAAACCTGTCGATTTTGATCGGCTCCGGGAAAGTATTGATCGCCTCCGCGTTCGCCCACTTCCAACCGGAGCGATAACCCAACTCTCCTTTTTCGGAGATGCGATGGATCGAGAATATGTTCGTGCGTTCCCCGATGGCTCCGTCTTCGTAGATTCTCCAGGTTTCGAAAAAGCTGCGCAGCAATTCTCCGCGTTCGTCTCCGATGGCGGCATTGACGGTGGAGAACAGCTTGTTGGTCACAGTCTGTTCGAAGACCGGGTCAGTGGGGATCGTATAGCGCACGATAAAATCTCCCGACGGTCCCTCCCGCTGCACGTTGGCTTTGGCCCAGGTGGCGACCGCAGCGAAAGCCTCGGCAAACGCCGCTTCGACGGAGACTTGCTCCTCGGGAGTGATGGCCAGAACGCCGCGCACTTCAGCCGTAAGTTTTTCGCCGTTCGGGAAAGTCTTCAACGGCTTGAGGGTGGTTTTCTTCAGCGCGGCTTTGCTGACGAGGACATAACTGCTGGATGAATTCCCGCCCGGCCCAAAGCCCGCCAAAATCCTGTCCTGCATGTCCGGAGACGCGGAGGTGGCATCGTCGGTGAGCAGGAAATCCACCAGCGCCGGATCCATCGATGAGGCGGCAGTGCGGCGGGGAAGCTCGCGTTTCAGCTCGCGGACTTTCTCGACCAGCGCCGCCTGCTCCCCCTGGACTTCAGCGAACTGCTGTGTTTCGGAGAGCCAAGCAGCTTGATTGGCTTCGAGTTGCTGCCGCCCGCGATTCGTCGTGTCACTCAGCGCGAAGAGACAGGCGGCAGCCGTCGCGAATATCGCCAGTGCCAAAAGGATTCTTCTCATTTGGTAGCGGGGTTTGACAAGCGGGCGGCAGCTTCGGCCGTAAGCCAGCGTTTGACTTGATTTATGAGGGCCGGCGGCCCTTGCATCAGGTTGAGAAAAGGCATCGAATTGTCCGGCAAGTAAAACCGCAAAGGCATCGGGCCGGTGCCGGTACCACCGCTGGCGGCCCAACTGAGGGTCGGTTCACCGCCGGCGTTCGCGAAAAGATTGACCGCCATCTCCTGGGTTTGGTCCCACGCAAATTGGGTATAGCCCAACAAGCGGACCTGCTCGTAATGCGTGAATTCGAAATTGTCCGGCTTGACCAGCGCCCAACGCTCTTCTCCCAAAGCAGCCGACAGGTCCGCGCCGAGTTGGTCCAGCGCCGCCCGGATTTTGCCGCCCAATGGCGGCAGGACGAAGACCTTGGATTCCGCGCCGGGGGGAAGCTGGAAACTGATTGCTTGATTCGTCTCATACAGGCTGTCGTCCACCAGATGATCCGTGCCGGCAAAATAATTAGAAAAAATCTGGGTGACCGCCTCCCGTTCAGCCGGAGACAGATCCAGCAGGTCGTTCAGCTTGGTTTGCAGTTTCACCGGCGTGATTGGGCCGCCAGCCATCATCATCGACGGCAGCGCCGACTTCGGAACGCGCACGAACGGCAGATCGTTCGGCCAGCGATAATCGTCAATGGCCAGCAAGACGCGGCTCCGTGCTTTCAGATTCTGCAATTTCGCAGCGGGTTCCTCCTTCCGCGCGCGGGCCGACGAGGCCGCGAGCCGCGTTCCCTCAAGTTGGATTGATTCCGCGCGCAACCGTTCCGTCTCTCTGGCAGATTCGTCCTGCCGCATCCGCAACACCTGCATTTCGAGCTGCAAAGCGGCGGCTTCCTTTTTCACTTCGCGGGCTTGCCGCCATTGTCGGGTGAGGGGAACGATCGCAAGGCCAATGCACACGGCGACCGTTTGCGCTTTGGAGAAGGTGGCGAGCCGCGCCACGGCCGCGGTCAACCCCGTCAGCAAGGGCGGAGCCGCCTGCAAAGCCGCATTCACGACCACGCTCGTGGTTTCCGCCGAGGCGACGGCGCCGGTGGCCTTCAGAAGCGCGGCGGTCGCCGCGACGCTGGCGGTTCGGAAGCCGCGGCGCCGGAAGAATTGCGAAATCTTTTCGAGCGCGCCTTGCACGCGCTTTTGCGCCGCATCGTCGCTCACGCCGAACGCAGCGCCGACATCGCGCATCGAATGATGTTCGTAGTAGCGCAGCAGCAGGGCGGTGCGGTCTTTTTCGTGGAGGGAAAGCAGCGCTTCGTCCAGGAGGGGCACGAGCGCGGCCAGCACGGGTTGGTCGTCCGAGTTTTTCAAGGTCGTGCCCAATTCGGCGGCGGTTTCTTCTCGGCGGCGACGGCGCAATTCGCCCCGCAGCCAGGTTTTGGATTCGAGCAAAGCGGCTTTGTGCAGCCAGGCGGGGAGAGAATCGTCCGGCGCGAACCGCCACGACTTGCGCGCCAGCGCACCGAAAACATTTTGCGCGATTTCCTGCGCGGCGCCGGAATCGTCGACCGTTCGCAATGCCGTGGCAAAAACCAAGTCGAGATGCCGCCGTACGACCTCCGCGAAGGCGGCTTGCTCCTCATGACGCACAAACCGCCGCAGAAGTTTGAAATCCTGACGGCGCTCATTCATCTCAACCATAGGCTGCCCCCGAGGGGAGAAATCCGAAATGATTTTTCGAAATGGTTTTTGCGGGTCGAAAACGGAGGGAGCATTTTCGTTTTTCTTGACTACACCTGCTCCAGACTGGTGCCGCGAACAGGAGCGTTGCCAGGGTCAATACCAGTGTGTCCCGGAGCATACGGGGATTCTCCCGTTTGAGTTGTTCCCGAGCCGCCGCGTTCCAGTAACTCGGGTTGTGCGCTCCAGTTGCCCGGTCGTTGCCAATCGCTTGAATTCCGTAAATAACTACCGGCAAACAGTTTAGAGTTATGCCCCAGCAAATTACGGCCATTACGGTCTTGTGATGAAGAAGGTAGTAAAGTGGCAAACAGGCCGACGAAACCAGCGTTCAATCCAAATTCGATGATGCTGAACTTGACGCCATTGGGCCGGTTATGTCTTCGAATGATGCTTCGCACGCCGGGGCAACTCCACGGTCAGCCCTTCGCGGGCGGCTTCGATCTGAAGAGCACCCTTGCGGGCGGCCACCATTTGGCGGGCGTCGGCGACCATTTGCTCGATCTTGGCGTCGTCGTGGTTGGG
>Ga0073928_10006611_pt1 | contig 15500 bp, 17 predicted proteins | sample PaiPotPPA55metaG_FD_76969 | JGI IMG/M metagenome (GOLD analysis project Ga0073928, IMG submission 76969) | Iron sulfur acid spring bacterial and archeal communities from Banff, Canada, to study Microbial Dark Matter (Phase II) - Paint Pots PPA... ... | reverse complement strand
CTGGTCGCGGTCTCCAACGCGCTGAGCGAGAAGGTCCGTTTCGCCACCGACACCGTGGTCTACCGATTCGAGGAGCCCCATGACGGCCGTATATGAGAGCCCTGAGCTCGTCCGCCTGTTCAACGCGTACACCGCCGACCCGGGCAGTATCGGGCGCCGGCTCGGTCGTGCCTACGACGCCGCCACCCGCGAGAACCCCCTGCTGGTCGCGACCGGCGCCGACTTCGCGCTCTATCCCGGGTCCGGCCGGTCCCCGGAGGTGATCGGGTACCGGCTCTCGCCGCGCGGGTTCAAGGAGCTCACCGCCGTCTCCCACCTCGGGCCCGCCGTCGCCAGCCTCGTTTACCTGCGCACCGCGCTCGGCGACGCGTCCTGGCGCGCGGATGCCGAGCGGCTGCTCGCCGAGGTGAAGAGCTCCCGTGCCGCGAACAGCGCCGAGCTGTGGGGCGAGAAGATCGCCGTCGAGGCTTATCAGGGCCGCGAGCAGCAGATCGCCGACATGGTCGACTACACCTGCGCGGTGACCGCGCGCTACCTCACCGCCGCGCTCGACGACGAGGACTATCTCAACCCTGAGACGCTGCGTGACGACTTCCTCGCAGGCGGCGGCGATGCGCCGCTACCGGTGCCGATCAACCACGTGATGGTCGCGACGTTCTTCCTGGCCGGGCTGGATGTCAGCTTCCGGCTCGGGCGCTGGTTGCGCGGCCGGGAAATCGATTGGGAGCGGGTGATGGTGCTCATCGCCGGGAAGCAGGGGCGGCCGACGGCCGGGGTGACCTGGACCTCCAGCAGCATCGCCACGATGATCCTCGGCGCCTCGGGCCAACGGCTGCCGCTTGAGCGCATGTACCTGGCCCCGCACGCGCCCACCTTCGCCACCCCGCATGACGGCGACCTGACCGAGGTCACCGCCCTCGAAGCGCAACTGCGCGGCATCTGGTGCGCCACCCGCGTCACGGTGGAGCTCGGCGGGCGGATGTTCGAGGGCTATCCGCGCTACGCGGCCGCGTCGGTGAGCTTCCCGGACGTGCACGACCCGGCCGTCACCGAGATCAGCGAGATGCCCGCGGTACGCACCCGCGATGACATGCGGTCCATGGTCACCCGCCTGCGGATGGTCATGGAGGACCCCCGCCAACTGCTCTCCGGCGCCGTGACCGACCTCGCGATCGAGGCACTCGCGCAGGCGGACTGGAACCCGGCCGGCGTATACGTGCCCGGACTCACCGACGTGGACTACCCGACGGACCTCTAGAGATCAGGAGCAGTGATGCAGCACACCGAAGCCGGCCTCCTGGCGCGGCTGCGCGCGGGAGAGCCGACGCTCATGCTCGCCATCCGCGGCGCACGCACGGCAGAAGTCGTACACCTGGCCCGCTCGACCGGCCACCATGCGGTGCTCGTCGACCTCGAACACTCTTCGATGTCGGCCGACACGGCCGCCGCCTTGTGCACCGCCGCCGACGCGCTCGGTCTCACACCGCTGGTCCGCATTCCCGAACGCGACTACGGGATCATCGGCCGCGTGCTCGACGGCGGCGCGCACGGCATCGTCGCCCCGCGCATCGAAACCGCCGAGCAGGCCGCGGACGTCGCAGCGGCCTGTCGGTTCCCGCCGCACGGCCGCCGCTCCCAGATCGCCCAGGTCCCGGCGACCGGCATGCGACCGACCCCGGCGATCGAGCTCAACCCCGTGCTCAATCAGAGTGCGATCGTGCAGATCCTCATCGAGACCCCCGCCGGGATCGCCAACGCGGAGGAGATCGCCGCCATCGACGGCGTCGACATGATCGCTCTCGGCGCCAACGATCTGACCGCAGAGCTCGGCGTGCCCGGGGACTACCGCGACCCGCGCGTGCGCGAGGCGGTCGCCACCCTCGGCGAGGCCTGCCGCAAGCACGGCAAGCTGCTGATGATCGGCGGCATAGCCGACCCGGAGCTGCTGCTCTCGCTTTTCCCGCTCGGCGTGTGCCCGCTTGTGATGACCGGCGCCGACAGCGCCCACTTGTATCAGGGGATGAAGGCGAGCGCCGATCGCTACGCCGCCGCCCTGGCCACCGGAACGGAGTAGACCATGGCCCCCGAATTCGCCCACACCACGCCGATGCGCCCGGCCGAGACCAACACCCGCCCGCGTTACGCGATGCCCCCGGGCGCCTGTGACACGCACTTCCACGTGTTCGAGCCTGGATACCCGTGCGTGCCGAACCCTCTTTACACCTTCCCCGAGGCCACCGTCGAGCAGTATCTCGCCGTCACCGACTGGCTCGGGTTCGAGCGCATGGTCCTGGTACAGCCGACCTATTACGGCACCGACAACAGCCTGCTGATCGACGCACTCAAGCGCATCGGGCCGCGCGCACGTGGCGTCGCCCGGATTGAGGATGCCGCCTCCGACGAGGAGCTCGACCAGCTCGACGCGGTGGGCGTGCGCGCGATCCGCCTCGACCTGTTCGCCCGCGCCGCCTGGCCGCTGGAGCAGATCACCGCTTACATCGAGGCCATGGCTGCGCGCGCCGAACCGCGCGGCTGGCACCTGCAGTTCTACACGCCGGGCACGGTCGTACGTGACCTGCTTCCGTTCCTCGCCGGCTTCGAGTACCCGTTCGTCATCGACCACATGGGGTACATGAAGGCCTCGGACGGGCTCACGCCGGAAGACTTCGCCCGCCTGCTCGAAGTGCTGCTCGGCGGATACGCGCACATCAAGCTCTCCGGCCCCTACCGGGTTGCCCCCGATGCGCCGCTAGCGAAGGTCGAACCGATCGGCAAGGCGCTCGTTTCGGCCCGGCCGGACCGGCTGATCTGGGGCTCCGACTGGCCACATCTGCCCAACGGGCAACGCGACACCGGCGAACTGCTCAATCTGCTGGCGGACTGGGCCCCGGACGAGGCGGACCGACGCCGGATCCTGACCGAAACCCCGACCCGCCTGTTCTTCGAACACTGACCACCGCACCGAAGCACCGAGAAGACGGAGAAACACCGATGCCGCTCAACGACATCGAGGTCACGGGCAAGCCCGTAGACCGCGGCGAAGAAATCCTCACCCCGCAGGCGCTCGAGTTCCTCGCCCACCTGCATCGGCGCTTCGCCGCGCGCCGCGACGAACTGATCGCCCTGCGCGCCGAGCGCCGCACCCGGCTCGCGGCCGGCGAAACGCTCGACTTCCTGCCCGAGACCCGCGAGGTGCGCGAAGCCGCGTGGCAGGTCGCGCCCGCACCCGCCGATCTGGCCGACCGTCGCGTCGAGATCACCGGCCCGACCGAGCGCAAGATGGCGATCAACGCGCTCAACTCCGGCGCGAAGGTCTGGCTCGCCGACCTCGAGGACGCGAACACACCGCACTGGAACAACGTCGTCGCCGGGCAGATCACCCTGTACGACGCCGTCCGCAAGCAGATCACGTACACCTCGCCCGACGGCAAGCGCTACGAGCTCGCCTCCGACCGTCCGCACGCGGTGATCGTGATGCGCCCGCGCGGCTGGCACCTTCCCGAGCGCCACCTCCGGATCGACGGCCGGCCCGCCGTGGGCGCCCTGGTCGACTTCGGGCTCTACTTCTTCCACAACGCGCGCGAGTTGGTCTCCCGCGGCAGCGGCCCGTACTTCTATCTGCCAAAGATGGAAAGCCACCTCGAGGCGCGGCTGTGGAACGACGTGTTCATCGAGGCGCAGGACTACCTCGAGATCCCGCGCAGCACCGTGCGCGCCACGGTCCTGATCGAGACCATCCCCGCGGCCTTCGAGATGACCGAGATCCTCTACGAGCTGCGCGAGCACGCCTCCGGCTTGAACGCCGGACGCTGGGACTACCTGTTCAGCATCATCAAGAACTTCCGGGACGCAGGCGAACGCTTCGTCCTGCCGGACCGCGACGGCGTCTCGATGACCGTGCCGTTCATGCGCGCGTACATGGAACTGCTGGTGCGCACGTGTCACGAGCGCGGCGCGTTCGCGATCGGCGGGATGGCCGCGTTCATCCCGAGCCGCCGCGACCCCGAGGTCAACGAGAAGGCCCTGGCCAAGGTCCACGCCGACAAGGAACGCGAGGCCCACGACGGCTTCGACGGGTCCTGGGTCGCACACCCCGACCTCGTGCCCGTGTGCCGCGAAGAGTTCGACCGCATCCTCGGCGAGCGACCCAACCAGCTTGAACGCACCCGCGAAGAGGTGCAGGTCACGGCCGATCAGCTGCTCGATATCGCCTCCACCCCTGGCCAGGCCACCAAGGCCGGGCTGCGCGCTGCCGTCGATGTCGGCCTGCGGTACCTGGTGTCGTGGCTCTCGGGCACCGGCGCCGCCGCGATCCACAACTTGATGGAGGACGCCGCGACCGCTGAGATCTCCCGCTCCCAGGTCTGGCAGTGGACCCGCAACGCCGTCCGGCTCGAGGGCGGCGAGACCGTCACCCCGGAACTAGTGCGCGCCGTACTCGCCGAGACTTGCAGCGCCTTGGCCGGGGAGGCGGGAGGCGGCGAGCAGTCGGTTCACCTCGATGCGGCGTGCGAGTTGTTCGAGCAGATCGCGCTCGGCGAGGAGTTCGTGGACTTCCTCACCCTCCCCGCCTACGAGCGGATCGACTAAAGACTCATGGCCTACTACCGGCAGGTGGGCTCCGTCCCTCCGAAACGACACACCCAGCACCGTCGCCCTGACGGCGGCCTCTACTACGAGGAACTGATAGGTCAGGAGGGCTTCTCCTCCGACTCCTCCCTGCTCTATCACCGGCACATCCCCGCAGCGATCATCGACTCGCAGCCCTGGGACCTGCCCGACCAGACTCTCACCCCGAACCATCCGCTTACCCCGCGTCACTTGCGTCTGCACGCCCTCTTTGCCGCCGACGACGACGCGCGGGGCAAGGGCGCCGACGCCGTTACCGGCCGTCGCCTGATCCTCGGCAACGACGAGGTCCGCATCGGATACGTCGCCGCGCACGAGGCGTCGCCCCTGTACCGCAACGCGATCGGCGACGAGTGCGTCTACGTCGAATCCGGCGCGGCCACAGTAGAGACCGTCTTCGGCACGCTCACCGCCCGCGCTGGCGACTACGTGATGCTGCCTCGGGCCTGCACCCACCGCTGGATCCCCGAAGGCGACGAGCTGCTGCGCATCTACGCCATCGAGGCCACCGGCCACATCGCTCCCGCCCGCCACTACCTGTCCAGATTCGGGCAGCTGCTCGAGCACGCGCCGTACTGCGAGCGCGACCTGCACGGCCCGGACGAGCCGCTGCAGGCCGAGGGTGAGAACGTCGAGGTGCTCGTCAAACACCGTGGCTCGACAGGGATCGTGGGCACCCGGTTCGTCTACCGCGACCACCCTTTCGACGTCGTCGGCTGGGACGGCTGCCTGTACCCGTACACGTTCAACATCGCCGATTTCGAGCCGATCACCGGCAGAATCCACCAGCCGCCCCCGCCCACCAAGTCTTCGCCGGAGAAGGTTTCGTCATTTGCAACTTCGTTCCACGCAAAGTGAACTACCACCCCCTCGCGATCCCCGTGCCGTACTACCACTCCAATGTCGACTCCGACGAGGTGATGTTCTACTGCGGCGGCGACTACGCGGCGCGAAAGGGCTCGGGTATCGGCCCCGGCTCCGTCTCGCTCCACCCGGCCGGTCACGCGCACGGACCGCAGCCCGGCGCCTACGAACGCAGCATCGGCGCCGAGTACTTCGAGGAGCTGGCCGTCATGGTCGACACCTTCCGCCCGCTGCGGATCGGCGAGGCCGCCCTGGCCTGTCAGGAACCTGACTACGCCTGGAGTTGGGCGCGCAACGCCGAAAACCCCACGCCCTCGGCCCGAGCCACAGAACGCTGACAATGCCCGAAACCTGGATGGATCTCCCCGAGGACACGCCGTACGGCCTGTCCAACCTCCCCTATGGCGTCTTCACCACTCCCGCGGACCCCGACAAGCCCCGTATCGGCGTCCGCATCGGCGAGGACGTGCTCGATCTCGGTGCGGCGGCCCGCGCCGTAGGCGCTCCGTCACCGCTGCTCGACGCCCCCACACTCAACCCGCTGATGGCCGCCGGCAGACCGACTTGGACCCGAGTCCGCCGCGCCCTCATCACCTGGCTCACCGATGACACGCACAGCGAAGCCCTCTCACCGCACCTGCACTCGATCACCGACGCGACCCTCCACCTGCCCTTCGAGCCGGCGGACTACGTGGACTTCTATGCCTCCGAACACCACGCCGCCAACCTCGGGGCGCTGTTCCGGCCGGGCTCGCCCCCGCTGATGCCCAACTGGAAGCACCTTCCTGTCGGCTACCACGGCCGAGCCGGATCCCTCGTCGTCTCCGGCACGCCGGTCATCCGCCCCGCCGGCCAGTACAAGGAGCCGGACAAACAAGCACCAACCTTCGGCCCGTCGCGAAAGCTGGACATCGAAGCGGAGGTCGGCGTCGTCATCGGCAAGCCCACGAAGCACGGGCAGCAGGTCACGCTCGACCAGTTCCCCGACCACGTATTTGGGGTCTGCCTCGTAAACGACTGGTCCGCACGCGACCTGCAGGCCTGGGAGTACGTGCCCCTCGGCCCGTTCCTCGGCAAGTCGTTCGCCACATCCATCTCCCCGTGGATCGTGCCGATCGACGCACTCGAACACGCCCGCGTCGCCCCGCCGCGGCGCGATATTCCGCTGCTGCCCTACCTCGATGACCAGAACCAGCCACCATGGGGCCTGGATATAGAGCTCGAAGTCAGACTCAACGGCCACCTCGTCTCCCGCCCTCCGTTCGCCGCGATGTACTGGACAGCCGCGCAGCAACTCGCGCACACGACCGTAAACGGAGCTCGCCTGCGCACCGGCGACTTCTACGCATCCGGCACCGTGAGCGGCCCAGTCCCGGCCCAACGTGGCTCACTGATCGAGCTCTCATGGAACGGCCAGCAGCCGATTAAGCTCCCCGACGGGCGGAAGCGGTCATTCCTCGAGGACGGCGACGAGGTCCTCATCACCGCCGTGGCCCCAGGACCGGCTCAGACGAAGATCGGCTTCGGAGAAGTGTCCGGCCGGGTCGTGCCGCAGTGAGGCGTTAGGCACCGAGGGGGATGGGTCGGTGGGTGGTGTGTGTTAGCGGCGCAGGTCGAGCAGCCCTTCGAGCCCGCGCACGTGCAACGTCCACAGTGCGCTGTAGGGCCCTGAGGCCCACGGATGACTATCGGTCCAAGCGAGTGCCTTGCGGGCCGCAGCGAGGTGTTCGGCGAGCTGTGCAATGTCTATCTGGTCGGCGTGCAGGCGGGTGTGGCGGTGGAGCGCGGACACCTGCGCGTAGATCCATTCATCGACGCGTGCCCAGTCCCGATCAGGCCAGTAGCGGTTCGAGCTGGGGCGCGGGTTCTTCTTGTATAGCGAGCGAGTTCGTGCTCTGCGCAGCCGTCCGCTGCGGGTACGCCAGATGATCGACGGATAGTTCGTCACGGCGATGATCGCGCCGATCGGTATGCGCTGTGAGGTGCGCCAGGCCCGCCGAATGATCACGATGTCGTCGTCTCCGACCACGCCCAGCCGGCGATACGCAGTGAGCGGCGGCACGCTGGGTCCCTCCCGGTCGTGATGTGGTCGCGCGATGGGGCGTGGTCGGCTCGCCACCGCCCCCCGCTCGCCATGCTACCTGCGGGTCTGCCGGCTCAGCGGGGTCCGTCCACGCCCCGATCGCGGCGGAGCAGCCGCTCCTTCCTGCCTCGCCGACTGCCCTCCGTGGACGGCGTCGGCCTGGCGGTTCGTTGCCTCCCCGCGAGCGTCCACGCGGAAATCGGCGGCGACTTCTACGAGGTCATCGAAACAGGACAAGGTCTGCTGCCGGCGATCCGCGATTAGCGGCTCGCCGAGGGGGTACTGGCGGGCGACAAACGACATCACGAGCGGGGACCCAGCTGTCTCCCGTGGCGGCGAAGTGTGGCGGGACTGAGCAAGACCTTGAATGAACGCGGGCGATGCACGGCATGCCATCTCGAGGGCGGCACGGAGTCGATCCGAAAGGCGCGCGAGCATACGCGCGGTTTTCTCTCGGACGCCGGGCCGGCCATATCCGACGGCACCGTGCAGGACGTGCTGTTGGCGGTCAGTGAACTGGTGACCAACGCCGTCCAGCACGCACCGGGCCCGTGCACTCTCGAAGTCGAGTTGGACGAACGGTCGGTGCGCATCGGCGTCACCGACACCTCCGACGTCGCTCCGGTACTCAAGCCGCCGCAGTTCAACGGCTCGGGAGGCCTGGGGCTGCACATGCTGCGCACACTCGCGGGCGACGTGGAGACCCAGTTCCACGAGGGTGGGAAGACTGTTCGCGTCTGCCTGACGCGAACGGCGAAGTGATGGAGGAAGTGCAGGTGTCAGTGACGATGGACGAGACAAGCGGACTCGACGTGCAGATCGACCGGCCCGAAGGCGCGACTGTCGTGCGGCTGAGCGGAGAGATGGATCTGGCGTCGTGCGGGAGACTACGGAGCGCGGCCATGGACGACTTGCTTCAGGGCCTGGTGATCCTTGATCTCGCTGCGTTGTCGTTCTGCGACTCGTCGGGACTGCGGGTGCTGTTCGATATGCAACGCCGCGTGAACGGCGCCAAGGCCGGGTTTCGGCTCGCTGGCCCGTCGGCAGTGGTCGGCCGACTGCTCGAGTTGTCCGGCGCGCTCGATTTCTTCGACGTCTGCCCGGATGTCGCCACCGCTCTCGCCGCTCCCGCCGGACGGGGCTGACCGGCCGTGCGACGGTTTCTCGCCGCCGCGGACGCCTTGCAGCAGCGCCACCGAGCCCTGGCGTTTCCGGTCGCGGTATGGCGCAAGTTCAGCGACGACCGGGCGGGCAGCCTGGCGGCCTTGGTGGCGTATTACGCCTTCCTTTCCACCTTCCCGCTCCTGCTCGTGCTGGTCACGGTGCTCGGCATGGTGCTCTCCGGGAGTCCGCGGCTGCAGCAGGACGTGCTGAACTCGGCACTGACCGAGTTCCCGGTGATCGGCACCCAGTTGCGCGCCAACGTGCATTCCTTCGGGCGCAGCGGTGTCGGTCTGGTGGCCGGGCTGGTGCTCACGTTCATGGGCGCGCGAGGTGTAGCGAACGCCGTGCAGAACGCGATGAACCAGGTCTGGGAGGTCCCGCGCCGGGAGCGCCCCGGATTCCCGGTCTCCTGGCTGCGCAGCCTCGCGCTGATCGCAGTCCTCGGGCTCGGCGTGTTGGTGACCACCGCGCTCTCCGGCATCGGCGCCTGGAGCGGCCACACGATCCTCGGCGCCGGCGGCAGAGTCTTGGTGGTCGCGATCTCGCTGCTGCTCAACATAGGCCTGTTCTGGCTGGGGCTGCGCACCGCCACGGCGGGGCGGGTCACCTGGCGGGAGCTGCGCATCGGCGCGATCCTGTCCGCCGTCATCTGGCAGTTGCTGCAGTTCCTCGGCGGGTACGTGGTGGCCCACTCGCTGCGCCACGCGTCCGAGCTCTACGGCACCTTCGGCCTCGTCCTCGGTCTGATCGCCTGGTTCCATCTGCAGGCCCTGCTCACGCTCTACGCCGTGGAGGCGGACGTGGTGCGCGCCCGTCGCCTCTGGCCGCGCAGCCTGTTCCCGCCACCGCTCACCGAGCAGGATCGCAAGGCACTGCGTTCCTATGCCCAGGCGGAGGCGCTCCGTCCGGAGGTCCGCATCGAGACACACTTCGACGACCGCGAAACGCGGCGGGAAGAGTGAACACGCAGATGCTTTGGCAGGGGAGCCGTGATGATGCGTCAGCTCATTGAGTCTGGTGGTGTTTCGCCCGTGCCGGACCGGGTACCCGACGTCTCCGCCCGAGTGGGCGGTGAAGCCAGGAGAGCGAGGTCGGCACGATGCTCGAATTGACCGAAACGGCGACCGACGTGATCGGCGAGATAACCGACGAACCCGAACTCCCGGACACGGCGGGGCTGCGCATCACCTCGGACGCCGACGAGGACGGCGCGCAGGCTCTGGCGGCGGTACTGACCGGCGGCCCCGGACCGCAGGATGAAGTGATCGAAGTCAACCGGAGCCGGGTGTACCTGGATCCGGCGGTCGCGGACCACCTGGTGGACCGCGTCCTTGACGCCGAGAAGAACGCGCAGGGCGAGATCGTCTTCCACGTCAGGCATCAGATGTCAAGCGAATGATTCCTAGTCACCCCTCCCGTGCACTCGGCTGCGCGCACGACTGTTTGTGCGCCGGAATGCCGGGCAACAGGAGGTCTCGCGACAATGAAGGCAAGGGGTAGCGCATGAACGACGTGACCGAATCGGTGGACGTGAACGTCCCGATCAGCACCGCCTACAACCAGTGGACGCAGTTCGAGTCGTTCCCGCAGTTCATGGGCGGCGTCGAGTCGATCAGCCAGACCGACGACCGGCACAGCCACTGGGTGACCAAGGTCGGCGGCGTACGGCGCGAGTTCGACGCCGAGATCACCGAGCAGCACCCGGACGAGCGCATCGCCTGGAAGAGCACCGGCGGGGACGCCAGCCATGCCGGAGTCGTGACGTTCCACCGGCTCGGCGACCACGACACCCGGGTCACCGTGCAGCTCGTCTGGCAGCCGGAAGGCCTGGTGGAGAAGGCCGGCAGCCTCATCGGGATGGACAGCCACCAGGTCAAGGCCGACGCCGCAAGGTTCAAGGCCTTCATCGAGCGCCGCGGCACCGAGACGGGCCAGTGGCGTGGCGACCAGCCCGCGCCCGGGACGCAGGCGGCGAGCGAAGTCCCCGCGTCCCCGGAGCCCCTCCCGGCCACCTCGGGTCGGGCCGACATCGTGGACGTCCTGCTCGCCGAGCACGAGCACATCATCGAGATGTTCGCTCGGGTACGGGCAGCTTCCGGCGATGCCAAGAAGCAGTTGTTCGGCGGGCTCACCGAGCTGTTGCACACTCACGAGACCGGGGAGCAGCAGATCGTGCACCCGGTGACCCGGGTCAACGCCGACGAGGGCCGGCAGATCGCCGGGGACCGCGTCGAAGAGGAGAACAACGCCGATCAGGCGCTCGCTGAACTCGAGGCTCTCGGCACCGGTCATCCGCAGTTCGACGCCAAGTTCGAAGCGTTCCATCTGGCTGTACTGACACACGCCACCCACGAGGAGCAGGAGGAGTTCCCGAGCCTTCGTCAGCTCCCCGCCCAAAGCCGCCAGGCGATGGCCGAGGACTTCCTGTCCGTGCAAGGCGCACGAAACTAGGTAACTTCGACTGCCGCCGCCATGTTGATCCGGTTGGCCGCGGTCAGGATTCCCGCGCCAGGATTCCCAAGTCGCAGAAAGGCCCCATGGACACCGGGCTGCCGCACGGCGGCGTCGTCCGAGACACGCGTTCGCCACGTGTACGCGGATATGAGAGTCATGAGACATCCGCCCGGGCCATCAGACTCCTGAAAGCCTCGCATCCCGCGCCCTCGGTCACCGTGAGCGTCGTGATCACCGCGTTGGCGGTGGCCGCCGGCCGGGGTGTGTACGGGAGCATCCTGGTCGCGGCGAGTGTGCTGTGCGGCCAACTCTCGGTCGGCTGGTGCAACGATCGCGTCGATCTGCAGCGGGATATGGCCGCGGGCCGGGGCGACAAGCCGCTGGTGACCAGCGACTTGTCCCCTCGCTCGGTGACTGTGGCGGCGGCCTGCGCGCTGGCGCTGTGCGTCCCGCTCTCGCTGGCGAACGGGCTACTCGCGGGCGCTGCTCATCTCGTCGGGGTTGGCGGGGCCTGGTCGTACAACCTGGGTGTGAAACGCACGGCGCTCTCACCGCTGCCCTACGCGCTGGGCTTCGGGCTGTTGCCCGCGTTCGTCACCCTCGCGCTGCCCGGCCATCTCTGGCCTGCGGCGTGGGCGATCGCTGCCGCGGCGTTGCTCGGAGTGGGCGCGCACGCCGCGAACGTGCTGCCCGACATCGATGCCGATCTCGACGCGGGCGTTCGTGGTCTGCCCCAGCGGCTGGGTGCGCGCCGGGCCCGATTCCTTGCCGCCACCGCGCTGCTCGCAGCCACGCTCCTGCTCGTCCTCGCCCCGCCGGGCCCGATCGGCGTCGTGGGCTGGTGCGGGCTGGGCGCGACCGGCGTGCTGGCGCTCGCCGTCGCCCTGCCCGCGCGCGATCCCCGCAGCCGCGTGCCGTTCCTCGCCGTCCTCGGCTTGGCATTGCTGGATGTCGCCCTGCTCCTGCTACGCGGCGGCGCACTCTCTTAACTCCACTCTCTTAATTCAAGGAGCGAAGATTTGCCCGAGCACTGCGTATCCCGTGGCGATTTCGCCGTACCAGTCCAAGTCGGGTCATGACCCGGATCGCGGCAGTGCGCGGCGCGCTGCCCATCCATCGGCACCACCAGGCCGAACTCGCCGAGATGACCGCGGAGCTGTGCGGGATCGAACCGCCGCGTCGGGCGTTGCTCGACCGGTTGTATGCGCACGCCGGGGTCCAGACCCGGCACACCGTGCTGCCCTTGAGCGACTACCGGAAACTCCACGATCTGGGCGCTACCAACGATCTTTACACCGAGCACGCCACAGACCTCGGCGAGCAGGCGATCCGCAACGCCTTGGACGCGGCCGGCGCCGCCGCCGGCGAGATCGACCTGCTGATGGTCACCTCGGTCACCGGCGTCGCCGTACCCTCACTCGACGCCCGGCTCGTCCCTCGCCTCGGCCTGCGTCCGGACGTCAAACGCCTGCCCGTGTTCGGCCTCGGCTGCGTCGCCGGCGCCGCGGGGCTGGCCCGGGTCCACGACTATCTCCTTGCCTGGCCGGGCCATACCGCCGTGCTGCTCGCAGTCGAACTGTGCTCGCTCAGCATGCCCCGGGAAAACCCCGCTACTGCGGACCTGGTGGTCAGTGGTCTATTCGGGGACGGCGCGATGGCGCTGGTGGCCCGCGGTGACCGGGCAGCCGGAGCCGGGTCGGGCCCAGCTGTCATCGCCACCCGAAGCGAGCTGTGCCCGGACACCGGTGACGTGCTGGGCTGGCGCCTCGGAGCAGAAGGGTTCCGCATCATGCTGACCACCGCGCTGCCCGAGGTGATCGAGCGGCATCTCGGCTCCAGCGTCAGCGCCTTCCTCGCCGAGCACGCGTTGACCCCCGATGACATCCAAAGCTGGATATGCCACCCCGGCGGCCCGGCCGTGATCGACGCCGCCCAGAAAGCCCTAGCGCTGCCCGAGAGCGCGCTCGCGACGACACGGCAGTCGCTGGCGCAGGTCGGGAACCTCTCGTCCGCCTCCGTGCTCCACGTACTGCAGAAGACCATTGAGACCGATCGGCCGCAGCCCGGCGCTTACGGCCTGCTCATCGGATTGGGGCCGGGCGTGAGTGTCGAGCTGGTCCTCTTGCGCTGGTAGCAGCCGTCACGCCTGATCAATTGGAGAATTCGAATGCTCTTCTACTACGTGCTGCTTGGCGCGGTAGGCCTTGAACGCGTAGCCGAACTCGTCGTCGCCCGGCGCAACGCCGCCTGGAGCGCCGCGCGCGGCGGCGTCGAGACCGGTCGGGGTCACTATCCCGCGATGGTGTTCCTGCACACTGGACTGCTGGCCGGCTGCCTGATCGAACCGCTGGTCGCCCACCGTACGTTCCTGCCGCTGCTCGGCTGGCCGATGATTGCGCTCGTACTCGCCGCCCAGTCGCTTCGGTGGTGGTGCATCGCGACCCTTGGGCCACGGTGGAACACCCGGGTCATCGTCGTGCCCGCACTTCCGTTGGTGGATACCGGCCCCTACCGCCGACTGCGCCACCCCAACTACATCGCCGTCGTCGTGGAGGGCGCGGCGCTCCCGCTTGCCGGATCGGCCTGGATCACCGCGTGCGCATTCACCGCCTTGAACGCCGCGCTGCTCACCGTCCGGCTGCGCTGCGAGACCCGCGCGCTGAGCGCGGCCGCAGCATGATCGACGTGCTCGTGGCCGGCGGCGGTCCCGCAGGACTGGCCACCGCAATCCTCGCCGCGCAGGCCGGGCTGGAAGTCACCGTGGCCGAGCCGCGCACCGCCCCGGTCGACAAGGCCTGTGGCGAAGGACTGATGCCCGCCGCGATTACCCGGCTACGCGCCCTCGGCATCGAACCGGCAGGCCACCACCTCAAGGGCATCCGCTACCTCGATGCCACCCACCGCGCCGACGCGCTCTTCCGCGGTCGCGACGGCCTCGGCGTGAAACGCACGGCGCTGCACGAAGCGCTCATCGAACGCGCAGCGCAGCTCGCGATCCCCATCCTCCCGATCCGAATCACCGAGTTCACCCAGACCGGCACGCACGTGGAAGCCGCCGGCATCCGAGCCCGCCACCTGGTCGCCGCCGACGGACTGCACTCCCCGATCCGCCGCGCCTGCGGCCTGGACCCCGCGCCCTCGCGTCACCCCAGATTCGGGCTTCGCCGCCACTACCGCATCGCTCCGTGGACCGACCTGGTCGAGGTGCACTGGTCGCCGCGCAGTGAGGCATACGTGACACCGGTCGCCGACGACCTGATCGGCGTTGCGATCCTCGGCCCCCCGCACACGGACTTCACTGCCGGCATCGCCGAATTCCCCGCCCTACGTGAACGCCTCGCGGGCGCCGAACCGGCGGGATCCGTGCGCGGCGCCGGACCCTTGCGTCAGAACGTCCGGCACCGAGTCGCGGCACGGGTCCTTCTCGTCGGCGACGCCTCCGGCTACATCGACGCGCTGACCGGCGAAGGCATCAGCGTCGCACTGACCCAGGCCGCCGCCCTCGTCCAGTGCCTGCGCACCGGCCGATCCGAGGACTACGAGAAGCAATGGCGGAAGGTCACCCACACCTCTCGTGCCCTGACCGCCGGGCTTCTGTGGGCCAGACAGTCTCCCGTGCTCGCGCCCAGGATCGTCCCGGCCGCTGCCCACCTGCCCCGGACTTTCACCAATCTGGTCAATCGCATCGCGAACGCGTGAGCTGGTACCGGACGACGGCCCGCGGGCGGGAGAATCGCAAACATGCCGGTGGGAGTCGTCGGAGTCATAGGAGTTGGACGGATCGGTGCCCCGCTCGTGGCCCGCGTGGTCGGCGCGGGCCACGAGGTGGTCGCGACGGACGTGCGTCCAGAGCGTCGGCAGGCGGTGGAACAGGCCGGCGCACGGTGGGCACCGGATGCGGCGGCCGTGGCGGCTGCCGGCAGCGTCGTGTTCACGGTTTTGCCCGGCAGCCCGGAATTGAGCGAGCTGATACTCGGCTCCGGGCATCTGCTCGCACATATGGACGCGCACACGACGTGGATCGATATGACCAGTGCGTCGGTCGAGGTGGGTCGGCAGTGCGCTGATGCGGCCAGGGCCCGCGGCGTGGACTATCTCGACGCGCCCATCGGCGGGGGAGTGTCGGGGATGCGGGATGGCACGGTGACTCTGTACGTCGGTGGTGAGCGCCGCGTGCTGGAGTCGGCCGATGAGTTGCTGCGCTCGTTCGCTTCGAAAGTGCACCACGTCGGCGGCAACGGCGCAGGCTACCTGGCCAAGCTATTGATCAACCTGTTGTGGTTCGGACAGGCGGCGCTCACTACCG
>Ga0073928_10006610_pt1 | contig 15501 bp, 11 predicted proteins | sample PaiPotPPA55metaG_FD_76969 | JGI IMG/M metagenome (GOLD analysis project Ga0073928, IMG submission 76969) | Iron sulfur acid spring bacterial and archeal communities from Banff, Canada, to study Microbial Dark Matter (Phase II) - Paint Pots PPA... ... | reverse complement strand
GGATCGAGTACCGGCACCTGGTGCGCGCGCCAGAAATCCTCGACCTTGTGACCGTCGACTTCCTTCGGACCGGTCCAGCCTTTCGGCGAACGCAGCACGATCATCGGCCAGCGCGGACGCGTGGTGTCCCCCGTCGAACGCGCATGAGCCTGGATTGCGCGAATCTCGCCGATGCAGGTCTCCAGCGTCTCGGCCATCAGTTGATGCATGACGGCCGGATCGTGGCCCGACACGAAGTGCGGCTTGTATCCGTAACCGGTCATCAGCGCTTCGAGTTCTTCCTGCGGAATGCGCGCGAGGATGGTCGGGTTCGCGATCTTGTAGCCGTTCAAGTGCAGGATGGGCAGCACTGCGCCATCCACCACCGGGTTCAGGAACTTGTTCGAATGCCACGAGGTGGCGAGCGGGCCGGTCTCGGCTTCGCCGTCGCCCACCACCACTGCCACGATCAGGTCGGGGTTATCGAATGCCGCGCCGAATCCGTGCGAGAGGCTGTAGCCCAACTCGCCGCCTTCGTGGATTGATCCCGGCGTTTCAGGTGTGCAATGCGAACCAATGCCCCCCGGCGATGAGAACGAACGGAACAGGCGCAGCATGCCGGTTTCGTCGGCGCTGCGATCCGGATAGACCTCGGAGTAATACCCTTCGAGGTAAGAGTTCGACAAGGTTGCGGGGGCGCCATGTCCCGGCCCGGAGACGTACATGACGTTCAGGTCGTCCCTCATGATCAGGCGGTTCAGGTGCACCCAGGTGAACGACTGACCGGGGTCCGAACCCCAATGTCCGAGCAGGCGTTGCTTGATGTGTTCCGCCTTGAGCGGTTCGCGCAGGAGCGGGTTGGCGCGTAAATAGATCATGCCTACCGACAGATAATTGCAGGCGCGCCAGTAGGCGTCGATCTTGCGCAATTCATCGGGGGAAAGGGGGAGGGAGCGGGGAGTTGCCTGTGTGTCCATATCGTGTCCGTTGTATCCGGTGGTTGGAAGGCGGTGTCACTCGATTCGGCGGGTCACTCTTGCAGGTCACTTCGCGGGTCACTTTCGCGGGTCACTTTCGCGGGTCACTTTCGCGGGTCACTTTCGCTAAGGCATTCAGGCGCTAGGGCGTTATATATTGTGCCGCGTGCGGCAGGATCACGGTCAGTCACAACCATGACATGGATCAAAGGCAGTGCTATGACCGGCGGGTTTTACGCGGGGATGTTGCGCTTGCCGTTACTGCTCTTCGATGCGGTCGCCATGTCGCGCTCCCGTCAGTCGTTCTGCAGCCTCCAGCAAAAAACGGGCCGCCGAGGGCGGACATCGCGCAATGCGTGAATGGCGTTCTACTTGTTTTTTTCCGTGGGCGAAGAAGCGCCGCTCAGGCGGCGATCCGGTCCAGCGATGCCGACCCGTCGCGTACGGATTGAAGAATGAGCGCCGCGAGTTGCTGCACGGGCGGCGTGGGCGTGGGCGACGCACGCACGAGTGACAGTGCCAGGGACGGCAACGCGGGCAACCCCAGTTCGTGGCCTTCGAATGCGCTCACGGAAGCGGGCAGACCATAGCGCGTGCGCACGGTGAGTCCAAGGCCTGCCGCAGCGGCGGCCCACAGGCCCGAGAGGCTCGGACTCGTGAATGCCACCCGCCAACGGATATTCGCGCGATCGAGCGCTTCAGTGGCGGCGCTGAAAAACAGGCAAGCGCGGTCGAACGCGACCAGCGGCAACGGTTCTGCCGCATCGGGACGCCACGGCAAGGTCGATGAACCGATCCAGCACATGGCAGGCTCTGCGATCATCTCGTGCCGGTCGCTGCCTGGAAGTTCATAGCCCGCTGAAACCGAATCGTCCCAGATCAAAGCCAGGTCGAGGTCGTTTGAATCGATCCGGCCGAGCAGTTCCAGATTGCGCGCGACCCGCGCTTCGATCCGCACTTTCGGATGCGCACGCGAGAACCGGCCCAGGATGTCGGGCAGCATCACTTCGCCGAAATCCTCCTGCAGCCCGAGCCGGATCCAGCCTTCGAGGTCGGGGCCGCGCACGGCGACGGCGGCTTCGTCGTTGAGATCGACCAGCCGGCGCGCGAACCGCAGCATGGTTTCGCCTGCCTCGGTCAGCGCCAGGTTGCGCCCGGCTTTCTTGAACAGCGGCGCACCCGACTGCTCTTCCAGTTTCTTGATCTGCGCGCTGACGGCCGAGGTCGAGCGCCCGACGCGGTCCGCCGCCTTCGCGAAACTTCCCAGCTCCATGCCGACCACGAAGGTCCGCAACGACGCGACATCGAAATTGGTCTGCGACATGGTTAATCGTCCTGTTTTATCGAATGGTTGTTTCCATATTAATTGATATTCAGGACGATGGTAAAGCGCGACACTGGCGTCCATCGAAAGCATTCGGAGAGGAAAAGCATGGAAACGCCATACGCAGTTCCCTTGCCGGCAACGGGGCGCCGTGAACTGGGCGCGTCACACCGATGGAAAGTGCTGGGCGTCGGCGTGGCCGCGAACGTCAGTTTTTCGGCTGCCGCCGCGGGCATTCCCACGACTGCCGTCTGGCTGCGCGCGGACTATCACCTTGGCAACGCAGCGCTCGGGCTGGCGCTGGGGGCCATGGGGCTGGGCGTTGCGCTCACGGAGTTGCCGTGGGGCGTCGCGACCGACCGCTGGGGTGACCGGCCAATCCTGCTGACCGGGTTGGCCACGACCGCTGCGGCGCTGCTCTCCATGATGCTGTTCGTCGTGCCGTCGCATGGGGCTGTTCCGGGCTTGTTGTGGCTTGTGATGTCGATGTGCCTGGTCGGTCTGGTTGGTGGGAGCGTGAACGGATCGAGCGGACGCGCGGTCATGCGCTGGTTCCAGGAAGGCGAGCGCGGCCTGGCGATGAGCATTCGCCAGACAGCCGTGCCGCTGGGCGGCGGGCTGGGCGCGCTGGTCCTGCCCTGGCTCGCGTCCACGGGCGGATTTCGCCCGGTCTACGGGGTGCTGGCGGCTCTCTGCGCGGTCTCGGGCGTACTTGCGTGGCTCTGGCTGCACGAGCCGCCGGAGGCGCCTGCCGCAACGCATGGCGGTTCTGGTGCCGCAGTCGCGCCCTCGGTCGGTCCGCTGCGTGACCGGATGATCTGGCGTGTGGTGTCGGGCATCGCCATTTTGTGCGTTCCGCAGTTCGCGGTGCTGACGTTCGCCACGGTGTTTTTGCACGACTTCGGGCATGTCGGCATAGCGGGGATTACCGCGACCATGGTCGCCGTCCAGCTCGGCGCAATGATCATGCGCGTAGCGAGCGGCCGTTTCACCGATAAACGCGGCAACCGGCGGGCGTATCTGCGCGGGTCGACGCTGGTCGCGGTGGCGTCGTTCGTGGTGCTGGGCGCTGTGGTGGAATCGGGTCAACGGTTACCGGAAGCGTTGCTGATCGTGCTGATCGCATTCGCCGGAATTTGCGTGTCGGCGTGGCACGGCGTGGCCTACACCGAACTCGCGACGCTGGCGGGCAAGGATCGCGCGGGCACGGCGCTCGGGATGACCAACACCGCCGTGTATTTCGGCTTGTTCCTGACGCCGCTGTGCATTCCGCATTTGCTCGCGATCGGGTCGTGGGGCGTTGTGTGGCTGGCTGCGGCCGCGTGCGCGCTGGTTGCTTATCCGCTGTTTCCGAGGCCGGTGGCGCGGGTGTCGTGACGGGTTTCATGACGGATTTCATAAGATCGGTGAGGGCGGTTTATCGTGTTCTCCCGCTTTCGCCGCTTTCCCATAACCGCCGATACGGATCGAACCATTCGCTGGCGTCTTTCAAGGCCGCTGCGGCGAGCCGGCATGGGCGGCGTTGCGCGTCGCGTTCACGCACGATCAGCCCGGCATGCTCGAGCACCCTGAGATGCTTGGACACGGCGGCGAGCGTCATGTCGAACGGTTCGGCGAGCTCCGACACCGACGCCTCGCCCCGGGCCAGCCGTGCAAGGATTGCCCGCCGGGTCGGATCGGCGAGCGCCGCGAAAGTCGAGTTGAGGAGGTCGGTGGTCACGCGCGCGCCCGGGGTTCATGAGGTCAGCGGTTCGCCAGTCACTGGGTATGGTCGAAACAGATCGCCGGAATGTCAAGGTAAGGAAGCGGGCGTGAGTGCGCCGGCATACGCAGGCTGCCAGCAAACAATTTTCACTATGCGTCTACTGACTTTACTTCACACTGTTTGTGTGTCAGCTGGCATCGCTGCAAGTTTTTTTACATTGTTTACGGATGCCCTTGAAAATGGCGTCGGCGACATCAGCGGGAAAGCCCGTCGGCAAACGTGTTGCGACACGATCAAGATTCGTGTCAGTGGCATCGATCAGTTCACCTATCATTTGCTCCACGCTCTTCGGACTCAGTCCCGTTTGGCGGCCTTGGCTGATCCAGTGCCGACGCTGGATCTGCATGATCGAATAATGGTTCGAACTGCCGCGTACGGCCATCGCAAGCTTCGCCTTCTGCGGTGCGAGCTTGTTTGCGCCCGAACCAAGGATTGGATGCGCTGACAAAACATCGTAAAGCGGCGTAGAACGGTAATCTCCGCGCGGCAGCAACGCGAGGCTGAAATTCTTTGCGTGACCATCGGTGGCGGCAAGCAGCCAGAACACAATCTGCGTCTTGAAGAAGTTCTCCCGGTCACGCTCCGGTTCGGTCGAACCGGACAGAAATTGCATGATTGTCCCGATGCCGGGGCCGCCATCCATCTGATATTTCAATGATGGCGGCGTGCCTGTCGCCTGGCAGAAATCTTCTTGAGGCAACCGGACGATCCAACTGCCGTCGCTTGCTATGCGTCGATCGAAGCGCTCGACGCATAGCACTTTGATACCGTCGAACGATTCGATCTCCGTGTTCGCGACCGGGAGTCCGTACCCCGCCACAATCTGGGCGCACAACCACTCGTTTTCCACTGATGTGCGCATATCCGCCTGCATGTTGCCCACCTTGCCGAGCGGTAGTTTCAGAATGTGGCTGGTGGGCGTGCTGTCCGTGGGCAACATCCAGCGCCCTTCGTGGTGGAGCAGCGCGGTCTTTTCCTGCGCCCCGGCAATGGAGAGCCGTAGATCCGCGTTGTCTTCGTCGCGGACGAGTGAGGTGGTCGCTGTCGTATTGCGCAGGATCTGCGCGATAGCGGCGCTGGTCAGGGGTGTTCCGGCGATCTGGAACAGGCCGGAAGGCTCTTCGTCCTCGGGCAACAATTGCAATGCACCCACACAATCCCGACCGAGCGCGCTAAGGAGCCGGAACGGGGTGATGTCGCGAAGCTTGTAGCGGGCCGCAAGACGTCGGCGAATGGCGACGCTGTCGGGCAGGAGGTTGTCGAAGAAGTCTGTGACCACGTGGCCTGTGTACGGCAGGTTGCCAGGGCGAAACGGTAACGACAGCGACAATGGGCGGCCTTGGGGGTTGCCAAGCCAGTCGGTGAAATAGGAAAATGATTCGTGACCTCGGACGTTTTCCCAAATGCCGACGGGAATGCCATTCATCCAAACGTTGAGTCTCTGCGTGCGTGATATCCGGGTCATGCCTACCAGTTCTCTTTTTTCAAGGCACCCTGCTTTTTCGCGGCCGGTTTGGGCTGCTTCCGCGGGGCGGCACGCGTTTTTTGCGTGGCAGGGTTGTTGTACGGAACTTCCGGTTCGGCCAGGAAAAGCGGGGGGTGCTCGTCGACTTCCGGGGTGTCGTCGCTCAGGGCCAGATCGACGTGCAAAACCCGCAGCACTCGGAAGAGCCGCTCCACGCTCGCAGAGGCGGGGTTTGCCTCGAGTTGGGCGTAACTCTGTTGCGTGATGCCAAGCTTTTCTGAAAGTGCCGCCTGCGTCAGGCCCGCGGCCCGGCGATAGCCTTTGAGAATTGGCTGCAACTGGCTTATGGCTTTGATCCGGTAGTCCAAGGAATACCTCGGGAAAAATCACTATACATTCATTCTACAGGCTAAAACTTGTTTTTTGCAAATACAAGCTATAAGTTGTATTTTATAAATACAGTTCAAAAGGTGTAAATTAAAAACACAGACCAAAGCCTGTATGTCGGTTGCGCGGATCGACAGATCTTGCAAACCCGCCGCCGGGAGCCGTAACCCATCATCCGCCGCCAAACCGACCCGCGCTCCAGCAGAAAAAGCGTGTTGCCGCTACTATTCCGAAGATGAAAAATCTGACGGATTACGCGTTTCGAGCGCTTTCCAACCCACTCTTCGATTTCGTCGAACGGCATCCACGGCTGTTCGTTTTGTCCGGTGCCGGAATTAGTACGGAATCCGGAATACCTTGCTACCGCAATACGGAAGGGCAGCGCACTGGTCGAGCGCCTATCTTGCTGAAGGACTTCATGGGCTCGGAGTTTGCGCGCAAGCGTTATTGGGCGCGCAGCATGATTGGCTGGCCGTTGGTCGCGGGCGCTGCGCCGAATGCCGCGCATCTCGCGGTGGCACGGCTGGAGCGCCTGGGCCTGTTCGAAAGGCTTGTCACTCAGAACGTCGATGGACTGCATACCAGCGCGGGCAATACGGACGTGATTGAATTGCACGGCAATATCGGCTGTGTGCGGTGCATGGAATGCGGCGACGGGACCTCGCGTGCAGCGCTCCAGCAAAGACTCATAGCCGATAACCCGAGCTTCGTCGGCCTGGCTGCGTTGCCGGTGGCGGATGGTGACGCGCAACTCGAAGGTTATGACTTCGCGGCTTTTCACGCACCGTCTTGTACGCGCTGCGGCGGTCTGCTCAAGCCTGACGTCGTGTTTTTCGGAGAAGGTGTGCCGCGGACCCGGGTGGACGCGGCGGCGGCCGCGCTGGATCAGGCCGATGCCATGCTCGTGCTGGGTTCGTCGCTGATGGTGTATTCGGGTTTTCGCTTTTGCGAGTGGGCCGCGCGCGCCGGCAAGCCGATTGCGGCGGTCAATCTTGGGAAGACGCGCGCCGACGCGCTATTGCAACTGAAGGTCGAAGCGCCGTGCGGGCCGACGCTCGATGCGCTCGCGAGCGAACTCGCGCAGCAACTGGATCGAAGTGCTTAACTATCGAGTTCCTGCTCGCGTCTCACCCGCGCTTCCTCTTCAAGCCGGATGTCTTCAATCTCCTGCATCACGGCTTCCAGATCCACCGGGGTGGTGTCGACTTCCACGTGACCCGTGAGCTTCGTATCGACGGTGAGCAGACCCGCTTCGTACAACGCCCACATCTCCTTGCCGTAACTCGCCTTCAGCAATTCGGGCGCGAACTGGCCGAAGTAGGTCGCGAGGTTATCGACGTCACGTTGCAGCATGGACGCCGCTTCGTTGTTGCCGGCGGCATCCACCGCCTGCGGCAAGTCGATGATCACCGGACCGTCAGCGGCCAGCAGGATGTTGTATTCGGAGAGGTCGCCGTGAATCATCCCGGCGCACAACATGCGAACGACCTGGCTCAGCAGCAGTTCATGCAACTCGAGCGCACGCGCGTGGCTCATGTCCACGTCGTTCAGACGCGGCGCGACGTCGCCTTCGGCATCCACCACCAGTTCCATCAGCAACACTCCATCCGTGCAGATATACGGTTGCGGCACACGCACGCCGGCGTTGGCGAGCCGGAACAGCGCGTCGACCTCGGCGTTCTGCCACGCCTCTTCCTGCATCTGGCGCCCGTAGCGCGTACCTTTTTCCATCGCGCGCGCTTGCCGGCTGTTTTTCACCGTGCGGCCCTCGCGGTACGAAGCCGCTTGCCGGAAGCTGCGCTGCTTTGCGTCTTTATAGACTTTCGCGCAACGCGTGGAGTCGCCGCTGCGCACGACATAGACAGTCGCTTCCTTGCCGCTCATCAACTGGCCGATCACCTCGTCAATCAGACCTTCTTCCAGCAGCGGCTGCAGCCTTTTCGGGGTTTTCATGCGGCCACCACATAGGGGAGGACTTCGCGGAAGCCGCAAAGGGGGTGGCAGGCGGGGAGGGAGGAAATTGGAATCATGGCGGATTATAAAGGCAACACGGATTCGCCCGGGCAGAAGCGGTTGGGCGTGCTCGGTACGGACCGGTTTTCATCGACCATTCAAGCCGGCAACGCGGCGCCGAACGTGCCTGTGCGACGTTGTTCTTTGTGTTGCCGTTGCCTGATCGATTGCGCCGAATCAGCCACGCTGGCTTCACAAAAAAAGCAGCGCCCGTCTTTTCAACGCATTCACCCCTCATTCACCTGGCGAGCGCGCCATCGGACGCCCTGTTTCAAGGCCAGGCACATTGCCAGATCAGGAATTTAAAGCGCATTTGCAAAAGCTTTTCAGTGCGGATTTTTATTGCTGCATGTGCACCGACGTCCGAACGTTCAGCCCGCCAATTCCGCCATCATCACCCCCTCCCCGGCAATGAAATGTACACTCTGCGCGACGCTCGGCGCTCGCTGAAAAATGCTTCTGTTTTGATACATGCTTTTGGCGAGAGAAGATGATATTTGTCTAATCAATCCCTTAATACATCGCTATTTATGACAACACAACCCTTGTAAGCGATTTTATTGGCGTTGTTTAATTAGACGATATTCGGAATTACCGATTAATAATCAGACGTTACAACGTGTTACGTCTTTTTTACTTTCTCAAAACGTTTCGTCTGTGTAACATCCATTTCGGCAAGTAGGCAGAACGTACGTTCTTTTGGTCGCGTTTTTTTTGGCGGATTTTGCCAGCGGCCCTGCCAGCCCCTTCCTCCTGATTCAATCGTTGCCGAGCTCCTCCAGGGCGCTTGGAGGAGAAGGTTTGCCCGGTTCAGGTTCATCGCTACGATCAGGCAGCCATTCAAAATGAAAACATACTCCTTACTCAATTATTCAGTTTATTCAGTTGTGCTAGCGTTGGCGGCCTGCGGCGGCGGTGGCGGAGGGTCAAGCGATCCCGCCAGCTCCGGTTCCACCGCGGCGGTCAGCGGCGGTGCGGGTACGACCGCGAGCGCATCGAGCACATCATCGAGCACGTCAGGCACGGCCTCCGGCGCGGCGGCAACCGGCTCCACCAGCGGATCGGGCGGGACTGCCGCGACCACGTCGGGGACGACGACCGGCACCACAGCGGGCACGACAGCCGGCACGACCTCGGGTACCACGGCAAGCACGTCATCCGGCACCACGGGTTCGACCGGGGCGGCTAGTCCCGCTGCTGTCGTTTCGCCCTCGGCGGTTGCCAGCGCAGCGGCGCTGGCCATGACATGTGCTTCGCCGGTCACGGCCACCAGTTCATCGGCCAGCGGCGTCATCACAGCCGACACACCCAGCACCGACGGCACGCGCATGTTCGCCTCGGGCAGCACGTTCCCGATCGCGATTACCGCTAGCCCGTCGAGCGCCGACACGCTCGCGTGGTCGGTGAGCAACAGCCTCGGCAACACCGTCGCCAGCGGCAGTTTCCCCGCGCCGGCCGGCTCCAGCACCACGACGCTCAATTGCACGTCGACGCTGGCCGGTTACTTCGCGATCTCGGCGACCCTCGCCAAGGCGGGCGGCAGCGTGCAGACGGCCGGCACGCGTCCGACCGGGATAGCAACCTTTGGCGTGCTGCCCAATGTGACCGCGAGTGTGCCCGCGCCGACCTATGCGCACCAGGAGCAGCATCGTTTCGGCATGCAGGGGTTCAACGGCTGGACCGCGATGCTCACGGCGCTGGGCATTTCGTCGACTATCGACGACCGCGAACTGTCGGCCATGGAGCCGAACGGACCCAACACCTGGACACCCGCGGTGACCACCACCGACACCGGTTATTCGTCGGGCCAGATCATGCGGCTCGTGCGGCTTGACGGGATTCCTGCGTGGGACAGCCCGACCGGCGCTTTCAACGACAGCTCTTATCTGCCCGTCGATCAGGCGGGGTACCAAGCTTATATGGGCCTGGTCGGTGCGAACACCGAAGCGATGCGCCAGGCACTCACGCCTGCAATGGCCAAGAACTACTACCAGGTGACCTGGGAGCCGGGCTGGCTGGATACGAACGCGAACTTCGTTCAGCTATATAAACTGGCCTATACGGGCCTCCACGCCACTGATCCGAATGCGGTTGTCATGGGGACCGCCGAGCCGTTTCCGCAGTTGACCACGCAGCGCCTGCAAACCATGGCGCCGCTGGGCCTGGCGCAGTATCTGGACGGCATCGCGACGCATGGTTATTACGATGCAGGCACGTCGCCGTCGCATCCTCCCGAGCGTCTTGCGACCGACCCGAGCCCCGCCAACGCCGCGAATGCGCTGATGAACCAGATGCGCGGCCTGCGCCAGGAAATGCAGAAGGACTATAAGCCGGGCATGAAGCTGTTTGCGACGGAAACGGGTATCAGCTATGACCTCGGCACGTCGTACGGTCCCAACTATCCGACCTCGAATGTCCTGTTCGCGCAGGCCGCGGTCGTGGCGCGCACGCACATCATCCTGCTGGGCGAAGGAGCCGACCAGACCTACGTGTTCTACGGTGCGGACTATCCGGCCGAACCAGGTTACGGCACGTTCTTCGACCTGGCTGACCCGCAGGGCGCGTACGGCGCGTCGAACGTGAGTCCGAAGCCGGCGGCACTGGCGGTCGCGGCAATGACGCGCGTGCTCGACGGCACGACCACGCTCGGGCCGGTGAACGGCACGCCGTCGGGTGTTTATGCCTATGGATTCCAGCAACGCGGCACGGGCATTCCGATCACCGCACTGTGGACCCACAACAACGCGGTATGGAGCGTGAGTACGGGCTTCAGCCAGACCTATAGCGTGAGCTACAACCTGACCGTCGATGCGGCGGGAACAAGCGGTACGGTGCAGGTGCTGGACTGGATGGGCAACGCGTCGACGGTGGCCTACAGCAACGGCGTGGTTACGCTGAACCTGACTGAAATGCCGATGTACGTGGTGTCGAAGAATGCGAGCGTCGCGCAATCCAACTCGACGGTGCCGCTGGGCTACCTGGGTGCCTGAAGCGGGGTTGTGTGCTGAATGGAAAAACGCTGCTGCGAGTTCACTCGCAGCAGCGTTTTTTTATTGATACCGCCGGCTTCAGCTTCCGAGCGCCGGGTCAGACATGCTGCTCGTGCCTGTTTCCACGTGTCCTGCAAGACGCCGCAGGAAGGTGGTGTCCGACGCAATGGTGACGCTCAGGTCGTACCAGCCATACGATGCGCGCAGGTCGAGATAGAGGCTTTCGCTGTCGCCGCCACGCACTTGACGCGTAATGACCGTGCCGGGCGTATAGGCGTTCGCTACGCTGAACGTGCAGCTCGCCGTGCCCAGGTTCTTCAGGCGCAACTGCAGGTTGCCGTTGGCGACGTCGTAACCCTCGGTGACTTCCGGCAGTGCCTGCTTGTCATTCCACCAGTTCTGCTGGACCGCCTTGCCGGTAAAGCGGCGCAGGAAGCCGTTCGGACCGTACACGATGAAGTCGTACGTATTGGCCGCGGTCAGCGGGAGCTGATCGTGCAGGCGTTTGCCGGCTTCGACGGTATAGCAGCTCGGCGCGGTCTGGCTGTTGGCCGTGTACACGAGGAAGGTCGCGCCGGCATCGCCCGTGTTGATGAAGTCGAAGGTCACGCCCTTGCCTGTGTTCGCGTGGGCGTGAACAAAGAACTCGTAGGGCAGCGCGCGGGCAGGGCGCACGCCGGGTTCCTGTTTCGGCACGGCCTGAACCGCAGGCGGCACCGGCACATAGTCAGGATGACGAATCTGTTGCGTTGGGGCGTAACCGCTCGTGTCCGGCAAGGTCGGAAACGCGGCGTTCGGGTTCTTGAAATTGAACGCGGACGTCAGGTCGCCGCAGATTGCCCGGCGCCACGGCGTGATGTTCGGTTCGGTAACGTTTGCTCCCGAGCCAAAACGCTTTTCGATAAATTGAATCACCGAGGTGTGGTCGAACAGTTCCGAGCACACGTAACCGCCTTTCGACCAGGGCGACACCACCAGCATCGGCACTCGCGTTCCAAGGCCGTAGGGACCCGCTTGATACGTGCTGCTGCCCGGGAAGATTTCATTCACGGTACTGACCGTGGATTTCCCGTTAGCGGCGGAAGAGGGCGGGAACGGCGGCACGACGTGATCGAAGAAACCATCGTTTTCGTCGTAGTTGATCAGCAGCACCGTCTTGCTCCATACCTCCGGATTCGACGTCAGGACCTGCAGCACCTGATCGACGTACCACGCGCCGTAGTTGGCCGGCCAGTTCGGATGCTCGGTGAACGCTTCGGGCGCGACGATCCATGAGACTTGCGGCAGCGCGTTGTTCTGCACGTCGCGCTTGAGGATATCGAAATAACCGTCGCCCGCTGCCGCGTTCGTGCCGGTGCGCGCCTTGTCATACAGCGGATTGCCGGGCTGCGCATTGCGATACTGGTTCAGGTAGAGCAGCGCGTTGTCGCCATAGTTGCCGATGTACGCGTCGCTGGTCCAGCCCCACGAGCCGTTTGCGTCGAGCCCGGTGCCCATGTCCTGATAGATCTTCCACGAAATGCCCGCGTTCTGGAGCACTTCCGGATACGACGACCAGCCATACCCGAGTTCGGCATTGTCGATCACCGGGCCGCCGCCGCTGCCGTCGTTGCCCACCCAGCCGGTCCACATGTAATAGCGGTTCGGGTCTGTCGATGAGTTGATCGAGCAGTGGTACGCGTCGCAAATGGTGAAGGCGTCGGCGAGCTGGTAGTGGAACGGAATGTCCTGGCGCGTGAGATACGCCATTGTGGTCGTGCCTTTGTACGGCACCCACTGATCATAACGGCCCTGGTTGTAAGCACCTTTGCTCGTGGTCCAGTCATGCGGGAGATCCTGGATGAACTGGAGGCCGAGATCGGGCGCGCTGGGCCGGAACGGCAGCACTTCACCGAGTCCGCCGGCAATCGGCTGATTGAAGACCGGCTGGCCGTTGGGAAGCTGCACGGCGCGGGTATCGCCAAAACCGCGCACGCCCTGGAGCGTGCCGAAGTAATGATCGAAGGAGCGGTTTTCCTGCATCAGCACGACGATGTGCTCGACGTCCTTGATATTGCCATGCTGGTTATTCGCTGGAATCGCGAGTGCGTTGCGGATGCCAGCCGGCACAATGCCCAGTGCGGTGGCGGAACCGGCGGCCTGTGCGGCTGCCCTGAGAAAGTCACGTCGGCTTTTTAAGTTCATGGGTCTCTGTCGGTCGTGGGGGGAAGACTTGATCGGGCTCACCGGCCGCTTTCGTGTCGCCTTTGTGTCACTCGGCTTCGTGGATAACCGGAGACAACAAAGGATCGGAAGCGGCGGCGGGCGGGGGAGCTTGCGTAAGACTGGACGTCGCTGTTGCCGGCTGGGTTTGCTGCAAGGCCCAGCGCTGTATGTCCGACGATCCCGGTGAAGCGGATGCATCGGATTGCTGTATGGAAGAAGACGAAGAAGGGGCTAAAGAAGACGAGGACGAGGACGCGGATGGGGCTGCCGCGGGCTGGTCATGGTCACCGCATGCGGCAAGCAACGTGCACGCGAGCACGGCGCCGCACAGCCACTCACTATTGATTGATCTACTGGGCACAAGCGTCCTCTGGACGGTTTGCGTGGCGGCGCCATGCGACTGCGAATGGCGCCGGGAACGGGCAAGCCAGAGGATAGGAATTACACGTGTAGAAATTATTAATTTATAGAAATAATATTCGTATCGTAATTAAAACGTAATAAATGTGTTTGATTAAAGTAGGGAAATGCCGGGCGATATGACGAGGGGACAGGCCATCCGGAAATGGGATTTGTCCATCGGCATTGCGTCGCCTAAGGTTGGTCCAGCGGCGTTGTTTTGGAAAAGCCGGTGGGTATGAAAAATTTGTTAAAGCTTACGATTCACAGGCCGTAAAGAAGTGAATAGTGGCAGCTGATCGACTTTCTCTGGCTGTCATCCGATGTCCTGCGTCGGCGCTTCCCGGGTGATCGACGAGGAATGCCGGCCGGACCATAAAAACATTGCTGCGGTCGGGCCGCGCCAGATTCAGTTGATCCAACACGCTTCTGGCCGGCCGGACGACACAGGAGAACACGATGTTGACCGATACGGCGCAGCGGGTCTTGCAACTGAGCGACTATGCGGCGCGCCTCGCCGCCGCTCGCGACCGAAGCTATGGGCTTGCACGCGCCGTCGAAAAGTCGCAAGCCACGTTGAGCGAGGTGGCACAGGATCCCGCGAGCGATTCCGCGCTTTGCCGCTACGCGGCCGAGGCCCTTGAATCCTTGTGCGAGAACCTCGTGCGCTTGTGCGCGCTGACCGACCAGGCGTCGGCGAATGCCGAAGCGCTCGCGGCCTTGCCCCTGAAATTTTTCTCCGACAACGACGGCGCCGCCGAGGACCTCGAAGCCGCGGTCCTGTCGCTGGCCGAAGCAACCGCGACTGCCGAGACCCAGCTTGCGGAACTTGCGCAAGTCGTGGCGGAGGCGTGCGGTGCCGTCAACGAAATGCGCCGGCCCGAGCAAATCGGGTAAACCCCCGGTCCAGGAATTTTGACACGGTAATATGCGGGTATACGTGAGGCAATTACATGCTTCGCGTGCGTCCCATGCAGTGCGTTCGTCCGGCGATCCCGGTTGAGCGCATTGGCTGACGCACAAAACAGGAGGGTCCGCCGCGAGGCGGACTCGTCGTATCGGAAGCGGCCACAAGCCACTACCGACATTACCGACACTTGTCCCGGGTATTACACATGTCCATTGCAGCATCCCTCTCCTTCCTCGCGCGAGGTTTTCATCCCGCGCGAGACCATCGGTCCGCGACCCGTGGCGCTGTCACCCCTTCATCTCGTCTGCTGACCCGCCTGCTCGGCTCCGATCCCGGCCTGCTGCGTTTCCACACCGCGCTTCGCAGCGCGATTGCCTGCGTGCTCACGGGCGTGGTGACGATCGGCTGGACAGTTCACATGCATCAGCCGCCTACGCTTGCCGCGTTCGCGTTGCTGTTCGCCATGGTCGCGCCGCTGTTTCTCCGCGATGCCACGCAGCGCGGCTGGTTCCAGTCGCTCGCAGTGATCTATGGCGCGGGGGCTGCAAGCCTGATCGCGGCGAGCGCGCTGGCGGCCTGGCCGCTCGTGGCGGATGCCGGATTCATTGCCGTGCTGTTCGTGGCGATGCTGGTGCAGGCATGTGGTCCGCGTGCACTGGGTGGAGCGATGACGGCGGTGGTCGCGTTCTACCTTGGGCTGTACCTGCATCCCACTCTCGAGCACGTGCTGGCCATGCTGGGGTTGTCGGTGGCCGCGCTGGTGAGCGTCGCGTTCACCGGCCGCGCGCTGGTGCCGACCCGGCCCGAGGCCACGTTGCGTCGCGCGCTGACCGCGGTCATGCAGCGTGCCACGACTGTGCTTGCCGATCGTCGTGCGGACGAGCCCGAAGCGCTGCGTCACTTGTCGCTGTTGAACGAAGCGGCGCTCGCTGTTGAAGAGCAGCTTGGCTTGCTCGATCTTCCGGGCGTGCAGCGGCTGCGGGCGTGCCTGATCGATGTCGAGGTTGCGGCGGCCCGCCATGCGGTGGATGCCAGCCGGCTTGATCGAAGCGATGTTCGTTTGCGGATTGCCCTGCGGCGTTTGTCG
>Ga0073928_10006609_pt1 | contig 15502 bp, 14 predicted proteins | sample PaiPotPPA55metaG_FD_76969 | JGI IMG/M metagenome (GOLD analysis project Ga0073928, IMG submission 76969) | Iron sulfur acid spring bacterial and archeal communities from Banff, Canada, to study Microbial Dark Matter (Phase II) - Paint Pots PPA... ... | reverse complement strand
GTATCCGGCCTCGTCGACCGCCTCGCGCACCTCGTCCTCGGCCAGCTCGCGGGTCGAGCCCACGGTCACCTTCTTTGCGGTGAGGTCCACGTGCACGCCGGTCACGCCGTCGATCGCGGACAGCTCGCGGGTCACGGCGCCGGCGCAGTGGCCGCAGCTCATGCCGTGCACGTCGTAGACGCCGATGACGGGGCTGCCCGCGAGCTGCTCAGCACTGGTGACAGCGGGGACAGGAACAGCCGGAGCGGCGGACGGGGCCGGAGAGATCTGGATCTCGGTCATGGGGGGTCTCGCAATCTCAGGTCGTACGGGGATGGTTCACATAAAGGAAGGGGCCCGGTCAGGACCGGACCAGCCGGGCGATCGCCGCTGAGGCCTCGCGCACCTTGGCGTCGGCCACCTCGCCGCCCTCGGCCATGGCCTCGGCGACGCAGTGCGCCAGGTGCTCCTGAAGCAGGCCTAGAGCCACCGATTCGAGTGCACTCTTGGCCGCGGAGACCTGGGTGAGGATGTCGATGCAGTACTTGTCCTCTTCGATCATCCGTTGCAGGCCGCGGACCTGGCCCTCTATCCGGCGCAGACGCTTGAGGTAGTCGTCCTTCGCACCGGTGTAGCCGTGCGCGTGTCCTTCTCCGTGCATCCGAGGCCTCCTTCCCTGCATAGGAACCATACCCCTGTAGGGTATATTCCGACTTGCGGGAAAACAAATCAGGCCCCGGAGCGAACTCCGGAGCCTGACCTTCTAGAGGGTGAGTGACGGGACTTGAACCCGCGGCCACCTGGACCACAACCAGGTGCTCTACCAGCTGAGCTACACCCACCATCGTTTCGAACTCACGGGTGAGTTCGGCACGCGCACTAGTGTAGCGGATCCCCGGTCGTGCTCCGTAACGGGTTTTCGGCGGCCGTACGGGTCCGGCTCTCAGCCGCCGAGGCGGGACGCCGCGTCGCGGGCGTCCTCCGAGGTGGGGCCGGGCAGCGGCACGAAGACCGTGGCCCGGTAGTACTTCAGCTCCTCGATCGAGTCCCGGATGTCGCCGAGCGCGCGGTGGTTGCCGGTCTTGGCCGGGGCCTGGAAGTAGACCCGCGGGTACCAGCGGCGCACCAGCTCCTTGATCGAGGACACGTCCACGACGCGGTAGTGCAGGTGCCCCTCGAGCTCCGACATGTCCCGGGCCAGGAAGCCGCGGTCGGTGCCGACGGTGTTGCCGGCCAGCGGAGCCTTGTTCGCCTCGGGCGCGTACTGCCGCACGTACTCGAGCACCAGCCGCTGCGCCTCGGCCATATCGACCCCGTCGGCCAGCTCGGCGAGCAGCCCTGAGTGCGTGTGCATGTCCTTGACCAGGTCCTTCATCTGGGCAAGGGCTTCGGCCGGGGGCTTGATCACCACGTCCACGCCGTCACCCAGGATATTGAGATCCGAGTCGGTTACCAGCGCGGCCACCTCGATGAGCGCGTCATGCTCAAGATCAAGGCCCGTCATTTCGCAGTCGATCCACACCAGCCGGTCATTCATGGAGTCGAGGGTAACGGTCCGCGCGCTCAGCCATCCACCGAGGGCTCACCCTCGTCCTTGTCCTCGATCTCCTCGATCGGGTCGATGTTCTCGCTCACATCTTTGGGATCTTCGTCCTCGGCGCCGTCCGGCCAGGGCCGGCTCGGCGCGCGGCGGTCCGCGGGCAGGGTGCGGAAGCTGCCGCGGTACGCCGTGGGCGAGGTCGACAGCATCCGGCGGAAGTGGCCGCGCATCGCCACCAGCGAGCCGAAGCCGCTACGGATCGCGATCTGATCCATCGCCAGATCCGTGGACTCGAGCATCCGCTGGGCGTACATGACGCGCTGGGCGTTGAGCCACTGCAGCGGCGCGACGCCGATGGTGCTGCGGAACTTGCGGTCGAAGCTGCGCCGGGACATCGCGGCGCGGGCGGCCATCGCGTCCACGTCCAGCGGCTCGGTCAGGTGGTCGAGCGCCCAGGCCATCGCGTCGGCCAGCGGATCACCGCGCAGTTCGTCGGGGACATCGTTGTCGAAGTACGGCGTCTGGCCGCCGCGCCGTCCGGCCGGGAACACCAAACGCCTGGCCAGCCGGGCCGCGGACTGCGAACCGTGGTCGCGGCGCACCACGTGCAGGCAGGCGTCGAGTCCGGCGGCGGCGCCCGCTCCGGTGATGATCTCCCCGTCGTCCACGCACAGCTCGCGCGGCAGCACCTGGGTGCGCGGGTAGCGGCGGGCGAGGGTCGGGGCGTGCAGCCAGTGGGTGGTGCAGCGGCGTCCGTCGAGCAGGCCGGCGGCGGCGAGCACGAAGACCCCGCTGTCCAGGCCGAGTATTCGGGCGCCCTCCTTGGCCGCGCGGCGCAGCGTGGCCAGCGCGGGTTCCGGCGGGCGGTCGGTGGGCGAGCGCCAGGCCGGCACGATCACGGTGCCGGCAGCCTCGGCGGCGGCCAGGCCGTAGGGCGTGGCCAGCAGGATTCCGCCGGTGGTGGGCAGCGGTCCGGCCTCGCCCATGCAGGCGAGCAGGCGGTAGTAGGGCAGCCCGTGGCCGCGCCGGTCCACGCCGAAGACGGTCAGCGGGATGGAGCTTTCGAACAACGGCCCGTGTTGGAAGAGGATCACCGCCACGGTCCCCCGGTCCCGGTGCGCCGCCAGCTGCGGCGCGGGGTGCGCCGCGACGGTTTGCACGGCACCCTTGCGGGGACGGGGTATGGCGCGCTCTGGCGTCACAATGGGTACGGCTCCGATTCTCAGGCCTCGGGCCGACCGGGCCGGCCGACCCTGCGATCAGGATTCGTATATATTCCAAGATCGGTCCCGTTGTCGACTCCGTTCCTGTCTACCCGCGCCTGACACTCCATCAGATGTGAGCGGTATCACAGCTTAGAGCGAAGCTCGCGATCACGCAGCGCTACCGGCAGGCGGTCGCCGAGCAGATAGGCCGCGACGCCGAGGCCGACCGCGACCAGATGCTCCCGTCCGGCGAGATTGGGCAACAGCACGGTTTCCAACACCATGGCGAGCACGGTGGCCGCCAGAATGGTGTACGCCCGGCATCTGAGCAGCACGTATACCGAGAGCGCGACGACGACCGTGGACGGTCCGGTGTCCAGTTCGTACGCGTCGATCTGCGGAGTGCCCACCCCGAGCGCGGAGCCGATCACCCACATCAGGCGCGCGGAGAGCGTAGTGAGCGCATTGGTGCACACCGCCACGAGCAAAGTGCGCCAACGCCCCAACCGGACCTCGGCGACGGCGAACACGATCAGCACCTGGGCCACCGCTCCCCACGCGGGCAGGTCCGGCGCCGGGGCGAACATGGACAGCGGCAGCCGGACGACGATCAGCCAGAGCGGCAGCGCCTGGTAGACGGCGGCGACGTGCTCGACCAGCCACCAGCCCCAGTTCGTGTGCTGGAGCAGGGCGAAGGCGGTGATCAGCGCGGCGGAGGCGATCGAGAAGGGGATCGCCCGCCAGCCGCGGGCGCGCAGCTCGGCGAGCACGGGCCGGAAGACCCGGTCCACCTCGCCGACCAGCACCCGCGCCGGCGCCCACCGGATCCCGCTGCCCGCCATCCGTTCCGTCCCGCTCGCCACGGTGCCCGGGTACCCGCGATTCCCGGGGCGACGCGCGAGTTGCCCGATTTCGCACCTCGCCGTCCGGCTCACCCTAGGTCATCCCGGGCGTTCAGGCCGGGCATTGCGCCGTCGAGCGTGTCAGAGCTCTCAGCCGCCCTCCTCGAAGCTCAGAGGTTGTCGCGCAGGGCGGCCAGGCCCCCGTCGACCAGCGGCCCGACCCAGCTGCCGGCGCGTTCCAGGCCGGGCGGCACCGGCAGTCCGTGTTTCACGCGGTAGTGCAGCACCTCGAGCAGCCCGGCCACCCGGTAGTGGTTCAGCGCGATGTACCAGCCGATCCGGCTCAGGTCGAAGCCGGTGCGGGTGGCGTAGCGGTCGGCCAGCTGCCGGCGGGTCGGGAAGCCGCGGGTCCGGGTGTGCGCCGCGGCGATCGGGTTGAGCGGCTGGTCCGGGCCCTCCCAGAAGGTCAGCAGCAGGCCGAGGTCGACCAGCGGGTCGCCGATCGTGGCCGCCTCCCAGTCGAGCACCGCGTTGACCCGGCCGATGGAGGTGAGGTCGAAGACCACGTTCTCCAGGCGGTAGTCGCCGTGCAGCACGGCTATCCGGCTGTTTCCGGGAACTCCGGCGCGCAGCGCGGCGGCCAGCCGGGACAGCCGCGGCACCTCGCGGCTCGCGCTGGCCGCGTGCAGCCGGTCCCAGCGGTCGACCTGGCGGATCAGGAACTGGTCGGTGCGCGCGTAGTCGGCCAGGCCCGCCGCGCGCACGTCCAGCAGGTGCAGCGCCACGAGCACGTCGAGCAGCCCGTGCGAGACGGCCCGCGCCTGGCTGGGGCTGAGCGCGGCGCACTGCTTCTCCGAGCGGTAGACCGTGCCCATCGCCTTGGCGGTGACGAAGAACGGGGCGCCGATGACGGAGGTGTCCTGGCACAGCAGGTAGGGCTCGGCCACCGGGACCCGGCCGGCCCGGCCGAGCGCCTGGTGCATGGCCTTGATCACCTGGTACTCGCGCCGGATGTCCGAGCGGCTGGTCTCCGGGGCCGGGGCGGCGAGCGTCGCCGGGACCGGCAGGTGGCCGCCGGGGCCGAGCGGCAGCGGCGGGCGGCGCAGCACCAGCACCCGGCCGTCCCCGTCGCAGAGTTCGTAGCTGAGGTTGGAGCGGCCCCCCGGCAGCGGCATCGCGCGCAGCGGGGGTCTGACCGATCCGGGCAGCCGCACCGCGAGGTAGCGGGTCAGTCGCGGCAGGTCCAAGCCCACCACCGTGTCCGACCAGGTCTCGGCCGGCCCCGCCGCGCCCGCGGTACCCTCTGCGCGCGCGTTGACGGTGTTCTCCGGGGCCGAACCACCCATGGCGCCGATGCTCACCGGCAGCTCCCAGCTCTATGGATTATTGGCGTCTCTCTCATCCCGCCGCGGCCATGCCCGAGCCGTCCCGGGGCGGGTATGCAGGACGGGGCGGCCTACAGCGTGCGCCCCGCTCGCAACGTAATGCGACGCGAGCCGGTTGGCTAGAGGCACCTTTTGGAGGGGTTATTTCCCTACTGTTACGGATCTCCCCCCTACACAAATACGGCTGCGTTGCTAGGTTGGTCCACGACAAGATCTGCTTTGGACTACAGCCGTACCGGGAGGCGTCGTGACGGACCGGGAGAACCAGGACACCACGACGACAACAGCCGCACCCGCCGCGCGCGCGTTGACGGTATTCACCCGCCAAAGACGGCTGACAGCCGCGATGGCGCTCTCCGTGGGCGTCGGCTCGCTGGTCTACGGCACGGTGCTCGCCTTCCCGGCGGCGGCCTCGTCGACGAGCGCGGCGAGCGTGTCCTGCAGCACCTCGACGGCCAGCGCGTCCGCCTCCGCCTCGGCTACGAAGACGGATACGGGGACTGCGACAGCCACCGCTTCCGCCTCTGCTTCGAGCACTGATTCGGCTTCGGCATCCGCTTCGACGTCGGCCAGTCCGTCCGCTTCAGGTTCCGGTACCGCGTCCGCGTCCGCGTCGGCCACCGAGTCGGCCTCGGCCAGCGCCACCCCGACGGACTGCACGACGAAGACGGCCACCGCGTCGGCCACTCCCACGGCGACCAAGACGCACACCGCGACCGCGACGCCCACAGTCAAGAAGAGCGCGACCGCGAAGGCGAGCGTCACGGCGACGATCTCGGGCAAGGGCAATCCGCCGTCGGTGATCGACACGGCGACGATCCCGTGGACCATCCCGGTCTACACGTACGCAGCGACCGGTCAGTACTTCGCGTACGACAATGTGCCGCCGGGCGACGCCTCCTACCAGCTGCCACATGGCTCCATAACCCGGGCACAGATCATCGCCCGCGCGCAGCTGTGGGTGCAGGCCCAGGTGCCCTACAGCCAGACCGAGTGGTACACGAACGAGAACGGCACCTACCGGCAGGACTGCTCCGGCTACGTGTCGATGGCCTGGGATCTGGATCAGTACACGGACTTCTGGACCGGGAACCTGAACCTGGTCTCGCACACCATCCCGGCCGCCGAGCTGCTGCCGGGCGACAGCCTCATGTCGGACGAGCACACGGTTCTCTTCGCGGGCTGGGCGAACTCGGCGCACACCGAGTTCGACTACTACGAGGAGGCGCACCCGGGGACGGTGGCGCGGTACGTCGTGGACGCGCCGCTCTCCGCCTTCCTGGACAACGGGTTCGCGGCGTTCCGCTACGACGGCGTGGTGAACTCGGCCGCGCTCCCGACGAACCCGGTCGCCGGCGACCTCTACTCGACGCTGGCGCAGAAGGCCTCCGAGATCCACCCGCCCGGGGTCATCTACGGCGAACTGCTCGGACTGGACCAGAGCGAGAGCGCCTCGGCCACGAACTCGACGACCCAGATCTCCGCGCAGGTCGCGGCGGACGACGTGGTCAGTTCTGAGGGCGCGCGCAGCGAGGGCGTCGCGCTGGGCATCGGCGGAGCCTTCCTGATGGGCGCCGGGCTGCTGCTGCGGCGCCCGTCGATCCCGCTGCGCGGTCGGCGCGGACGACGCGGGAAGCACTGACCGGCCGTCGGCGTTGTGGACCTTCGGATCCGAAGAAACCACGGAATTCGCAGAGCTCTGTGACGAGAGCGGGGCGTAACCGGGCTTGCCCCTTAGGGCATTCTTCGCGGGCCGGGCCGAGGCATGAGGGTGCCAGGCTCTTGTCTCGCGACGGAAAGTGGACTATACCTTTGCCGGAAGATGGTCTAGTCCAATCTTGCTGCCCGCACCCCAGGCTGCTCCGTATCGAGGAGAGCAATGCACACCAAGAGGTTCCGAACCCTGCTCGTCGCGGCGGCGACGGCTTCCGCGGTGGTGGCCGCGGTTCCCGCCGCGGCGCAGGCCGCCTCAGCCACAACTCCGGCGTTCTTCGGCTCCGGTGCGAACCCGATCCCGACACACGTGTACGCGCCGTACGTCGAGACCTACAACAATGACGACCTGTCCCAGCTGGCCCAGGAATCAGGCGTGCACTACGAGTCGCTGGCGTTCCTGAACACCGCCGCGTCCGGCTCGTGCACCGTGTACTGGGACGGCGCGACCACCACGCCGGTCGCCGCGTCGACCTACGGCTCGGAGATCGCCGAGATCCAGGCGCACGGCGGCAACGTCATCCCGTCCTTCGGCGGCTACGGCGCCGACACTACGAACACTGACATCGCGGACAGCTGCACCGACGTCAACGCGATCGCGGCCGCCTACGAGAACGTCATCACGACGTACCACGTGACCCGGATCGACCTGGACGTCGAGGCGACCTCGCTGACCAACACCGCGGGCATCGAGCGGCGCAACGAGGCCGTGGCCGAGGTCGAGCACTGGGCGCAGTGTCACGGCCGACAGATTCAGTTCTCTTACACCATCCCGACCAACCCGACCGGTCTTACCGCCGCCGGGCTCGCGGTGCTGCAGAACGCGAAGGCCGAGGGCGCGCAGTTCGCCATCATCAATGGCATGACCTTCGACTACTACTTCGGCACTGTGCAGGAGATGGCGACCGACACCGAGTCGGCCGCGACGGCCATCGAGGCCCAGCTCCAGACGCTCTACCCGAACGCGTCGTCTCGTCAGCTGTGGGCCAAGGTCGGCGTCACCGAGATGCCCGGCATCGACGACTTCGGAGCGGACGAGACCTTCACCCAGGCCGACGCGACCACGGTGCTGCAGTTCGCCGAGGCGCACGGCCTCGGCCTGATCTCGATGTGGGCGCTGGACCGGGACAACGGCAGCTGCCCGGGGCTCAAGGGCCAGGGCCTGTGCTCCGGCGTCGCGCAGCCGACCTGGTACTTCAGCCACACCTTCGAGCCGTTCACCAGCTGGACCGGCTGGTACGGCTGGTAGACCCGCGTTAGGGGCCGACCCGGACGACGGTCGGCCCCAGTGCTGTCAGCGCTCTCAGAGCGCTGACAGCGACTGCCAGCCGGTCCAGGACTCCTGCCAGTCGTTGAAGCCGTTGCCGAGCGCTCCGGTGCGCGGCGTGCCGACGACGCGGATGATGTCGCCGGGCAGGGTGCTGTCGAAGAACCACTCGGCGTCCGTCGGGTTCGTGCCGACGCAGCCGTGCGAGACATTGCGGACACCCTGGTCGGCGACGGACCACGGCGCGGAGTGCACGTACGAGCCCGAATAGGTGAAGTGCACGTCCCACTTCACGTCCGGCACGTTGTACTCGTCGCCGAGCCCGGAGCTCTCCGAGTTCATATCGATGTCGGATGTCTTGTCGATCACGGCGAACGTGCCACCCCAGGTGTCCAGGCCGGGCATGCCGCCGCTGACCGCGAAGCTGTGCACGGCCTGGCCGGCGCGGTAGACGGTGGCCTCGTCGCTCGAGACGTTGACGACGGTCTCCTGGTCCCGGCCGACGGTGAAGTCGAGCGTGTGGTCCTTGGCGCCGAACTCGCCGTTGCCGATCTGAACGCCGTCCAGGGCCATCGCGACGTGCACCTTCGTGCCGGGCTGCCAGTAGCTCGCCGGTCGGTAGTCCACGCGCTGGTCGGAGAGCCAGCCCCAGGATCCACTCTGGGCCGGCGAGGAGTAGACCGTCAGCGCGCGCTCGACGGCGGCGCGGTCGGCCGCCGGGACCGGGTGCTCGAAGTCGAGGACGACCGGCTGGCCGACGCCGACCGTGGATCCGTCGATCGGATACATGTCGTAGAACTTGATGTTGTTGTCCTCGGCGGCGGTGGAGAACGTCTCGTGCTGCAGGCCGACGCCGTTGCTCGCCGGCTCGCTGGTCTCGGCGGTCAGCTCGTACGTGTCGGCCACGCGCAGGCCGGCCGAGGACGTCCAGGTCCTGCGGTCCGCGCTGAAGGTGCCGGGAACGCTGTTGGCCGAAGCGTCGGCGATGGTGACCGAGCCGATGGTCTCGCCGGCCGGGGCGGTGAGCACGATCGGCGTGTTCGGGACGACGTTGCCCGCCCCGTTCGCGACGCTCACCGTGGCCGGGGCGGCGTCGGTGACCGGCTGCGCCACGTAGGCGTTGTCGCTCAGGCCGCTGCCGCTGCCGCCGCTGCTGTCCAGCACGCCGGACTTCTCCAGGCCGAACACGCCCGCTCCGGCCACCACGACCGCCGCGACGCCGAGCGCCGTCGGGGCCTTCCACCGCTTCTTCCTGCCGACACTTCTGCTCGCAGCGTTCACGAGGGTAGTGTGCTCCACTTTGACCACTAATATGCAGATTAGTCAGTCGGATGGAGCACACTGCCTCTCGTGATCCTTGACAACGCGTCAGCCGTTCGCCAGGTCAGGGGCTGATCTTCACCGGGACGGTCACCGTCGTCTCGTCGAAGTCGTCGCTCCTGATCGTCACGCTCAGGGTCCAGGTGCCGGGGAACGTCAGCGGGAGCGGCAGGTCCAGGTAGTGGCCCGGGCCGTCCCGCTGGACGGTCGCGGTGATCGGGCCCAGGTTGTCGGCCGGAAGAGTGAACTCGATGGTGATCTGCGCCGCGTCGTAGGGCAGGCCCTTGGCGTTGTTGAGGTAGAGGTGCGTCTGGTTCGGGCCCTCTGTACCCGGGCCGACGTAGATCGTGAGCGTGCCGGAGGCCGTGCCCGTGTTGAACGGGACGGTGGCCTGCGTCGGCCCGGTCGCGGCGGCCTCGGCCGTCCGACCCGGCTGGCTCTCCACGAGGACCGAACTGAGCGCCAGCACGACGAGTGCGACACCGGCCTCCAGCGCCACGGAGCGGCGGAGCTTGGAGAGTAGACCGGGCGCGTCCATCCGCTGCGCCTGGGCCACGGCGACGCGGCCGGTGTGGTCGACCGTTCGGCGGATCCAGTCGCGGGCCATCCAGCCGAGCCCGATCAGAATGCAGAGGCCGCCGATCTTTAGAACGACGAGTCGGCCGTATGGGGTACCACTCAGCGCCGCCCAGGAACCGACATTGCGCCAGGCCTGGTACACGCCGCTGACCACGAGCGCGCCGACGCAGCACATGGCGAGCCTGGAGAAGCGCTGAACGGCGCTGACGTGCGTGCTGAGGTCACCTGTCGCTTCGGGAGCCGGACGGCACACGACGAGGGCGAGCATCAGCAGCCCGCCGAGCCACAGGCCCATCGACGTGAGGTGCACCAGGTCGGAGACCACCGCGATCGGCACCTGCTCGCCGGTCGACGCGTGGTCCCCGGCGGCCCAGGTCGCGGCACCGAGCACGCCGAGGACGCCGACCGTGCCGAGGAAGTACGCGCGTCCCCGGCCGCTCGCTTGCGGCAGTCTGCCGAGCGTGGCCGCGAGTAGAGGTGCCGCGAGCGCCAGCAGCAGCAGACGTGCGACGACGGCCTGGCCGAAGCGGGTGTCGAGCGTGCCGCTGAGGACGCTCGTATCGAGCGCGCTGCCTAGCGGCAGCTCCCCCGCGTACGCGCCTTGTACGACAAGTACTCCGATCGCGGCAGCGAGGGAGGCGGTCCAGCCGATCGCCAGCAGCCGGAAGGCCCGCCGGTCGGACGCCCCACTCGGCCAGCACAACGCCAAGAACGCGAATCCGCCGAACAGCAGCGCGTAGCCCAGATAGCCGAGCCAGCGCAGTGCGCCGTAGAAGATGCCGACGGCCGTGCTCGACTTCACGTTGATCGTGGACTCGTCCACCTTCGTCGAGCCCGCCGCGCCAATCGAGAACACGTACGCGCCCTCTACCGGATGCGAGTCGGCCGAGATCACGTGCCAGGCGACGGTGTAAGTGCCCTTGCCGAGGCCGGAGCGCAGGTTGATCGCGATGGTGTCTGGGTTCGAGGTCGACGTGGTGTGGCCGTCGTCCACGCGGTCGCCGGCGGGATCGAAGACGCGAATGCTGTCATCGCTGATGCCGACGCCCTCGTCAAAGGTCAGCGTGACCTGGCTCGGCGCCGTCGCGACCACGGAGTTCTCGGCGGGAGTCGTGCTCTCGAGCGTCGCGTGCGCCGAGGCCGGGCTGGCTACCGCTAGCACGATCCCGAGGGCCGCGATCAGTGTCAGGAGCAGGGCCCTGGCCCGGCGACGGTGCGTCGTCGCCGGGCCAGAACTGGCAAGCAGACTCACGAAGCCTCGCTCCGCCGCGTCTTTCGCACGAAGAGCAGCGCCGCGACACCGCATCCGGCACCGATGGCGCCGAGCACGAGGCCTGCGATCCCGAGCGCGTCGGAGGACGACGAGGACGTGCTCGATGCCGACGCCGTCGTACCGGTCGGGGCCGCGACAGCCGTCGCGGTGGACGAGGCCGCCGCATCAGCACTCGATGACGCCGGGGTGAGCGTCAGCACCGGGGCCGGGTGCTCGGGGTCGGGATTGCTGCTGGTCGTCAGGTCGATCCAGCGCACGACGTCGCCGTCCGAGTAGGTCTGCACGGCCTTGAAGACCAGCTGCGTCGTGTCCGTCGGCAGCGGGTCCACCGAGATCTGGAAGTCCTGGTACTCGCCGGGCGGGATGGAGCCGCCGGTCCAGTCGACCTCGTCGACGGCCGTGGTGAACGTGCCGTCGTCCGTGGTCAGCGGCTTCGCGAGGGTGACGGTGTGCTCGGTGATCGTCCAGCCGGGCACCGGCTTCGCGAGCAGCTGCGCGATCGGGTACTGCGTCGGGATCTGCAGCTGGAGTTCGACCGTGTTCGCCTTGGACTCCTCGTTGGGCACCTTGAAGGTGAGCTCCGCGGTGGATCCCTGCGGCAGCGAGGTCGGGGTGACGGTGACGTGCGCGGACGCAGAGGCGGCGATCGCCAGTCCGGCCAGGGTGAGCGCGCCGACGGCGGCGGCGCGGCGGCATGCGGGCATGCCGAAGGAAGGCAGCATGAAGTAAAACCCTTACATAGCGATGAGTGGGAAACCTCCTGGTTTTATCGGGAAAGCTGAAGCGCCGGCGGGCCACGCAGCACCCGCGGGCTCGGCGCCGGACCCTCGGGCGGGCACGTCGTGTGCCGCGCGGTCGCGTGGATTCCGCGGCGGGCGGGCAGCGCGAGCAGGGTGACGGCCGGTACGTAGGCCAGCCGGACCCTGAGCAGGTCGGCGGCGGGCGCGGCGATCAGCGCGAGCGTGCGGAAGAGTTCAAAGAGGCTCTTCTCGCCGCGGCCGAGCCACCAGCCGCTGATCAGGATGGCGATGGCGTGCGCGAGGATCATCGCGAGTGTGCCGTGCGAGGCGCTGGCCGTGCCGGTGTATCCCGGCATGCCGGGCATGTTCATCGTCTTCGGACAGAACCAGCCGAGCTCGATGTGCAGGCCGAGCTGGGCTGCGGCGATGGCGGACGTGACGACGAGCGACGAGCGTTCCTTGCGGGCCAGTCCGTACGCCGCCAGCCAGACGATCGGCAGGGCGAGCGCGGGTCCGACCCAGCCGGGGTCGCTGCCGTTCGCGACCATGTGCAGACCGGTGCCGGTGCCGACGCAGACGAGCGCGAACAACGCAGCGCGCGGCCCCCTGGCCGCCGTCGTCCCGCCGGTTTGCATACGGCACATCCTGACGTATCGCGCGGCGGCTGTGGATGGCGGGGGGTGGCGTGCGGCGGGCGCGCGTGATCTCCGCCGGGCGCTGGAGATCGCGCCCTCGACCCCGCCGGACTTGTCGGACCTCTCCCCTAGTCTGCATAACGGGAGGGGTGTGCGGGCACCCCTTATGCGGAGGGATGCCACGTGCTGCCGATTTCGCCGCTTTTAGCCTGGTTCTTCACTCTTGTATTGCTGCTGCTGGCCGGGCGTGCGACGGCCCGGCTGCTGAGCTCCGAGTCGCCCACGCCCACGGAACGGCATCGGGAACTCGGCCACGCGGCCATGGGCTCCGGCATGGCGGTGCTGCTCGTGCCGGGCATGCCGCGTCCGCCGTTGGTGGTGAGCGTGTGCTTCTTCTCGGCGCTCGCCGCGTTCGCCGCGTTTGACTGGGGACGCCGCGCTGTGGCCCGGTTCCGAGGCAGGACTGTGGATTCCTGCGCCTCGACGGCGTCGGAACACGGCGCGCTGCTCGACCCGCACCACGCGATCGTCGGCGTGGCAATGGTCGTGATGCTGCTGCGGCCGGCGAGCGCAGGCGGCATGGCTGGGATGGCCGGGATGGCCGGGATGGCCGGGATGACGGGGAGCTCGCCGGGGACCGCAGTGCTGCTTCTCCTGGCATACGTGTGGATTGCGGCGCTAGTGCTGGGCTTCGGGATGACGCGCGTGTTGGCAGCGGACGCGGGGGAATCCGGCGCGGTCCTCTCGTCACCCGCGACGGTCTACGCATGCGAGCTGGCGATGACGGTGCTTACCGGACTGATGCTGCTGAGCTGAACAGAATCGGCCGCGCGCGTAGCCTGAGCCGGTGATCCAGATAGCCGCGACCGACACCGCGCCCGCGCTCACGCTCCGCCCCTGGAGCGACGAGGACATCCCCGCACTCGTCAGGGCGCACGTCGATCCGGACATGCGTCGTTGGCTGCTTCGGCACATCGACAACGAGGAGCAGGCGCGCGCCGCGTTGGCCAATCAGCGCGCGGATTGGGCGGCGGGTACACGGTTCACCTTCGCCGTCGTGGCGGACGGGGAGGACGAACCGATCAGTACCGTCTCAATCCGCCGTCTAGCCAAGGAGCCCGAGGTAGCCGAGATCGGCTACTGGACCGTGGCGGACGCGCGCGGGAAGTCGGTGGCGACCCGGGCGGCCGAGGCGGTGCTCGCGTGGGCCGAGGTCAGGTGGAGCGACGACCCGGTGACGCGCGTGAACCTTATCCACACCCTGGGGAACAACGCCTCGTGCCGCGTCGCGATCAAGCTGGGGTTCGCGCTCGCCGAGGAACTACCCGCGTATCCGCCGAAGTTTCCGCAGCCAGGGCATCTACACGTGCGGCGCACCGCGAATTAAGCAAGCAGACTAAGGCCTCTCTCTCAGAGGTTCAGATTCTCGCCTCCCACTGTCGGCGTGGTGGCGAGGTTACGACATGGCGGGATCCCGCAACCGGGCCGCCCTTTCGGATCTCTCTTTCGTTCGCCACCATACGGGTGCGACCGGGTGCTGCCACCCGGCGTATGAGAACACTGAGAGGAACACCCACATGCACGTATCCAATCTCAGGAAAACGGCTCTGGCCGCGCTCGGAGCAGTCGCACTCGCAGGCGCCACCCTGCTCGCGGCCGCACCCGCCCAGGCCGCCTCGAGCCCGGCGGCCACCGCCGCCGCGAAGGCGGGCTGGCAGACGGCGATCTCCCACGTCCCGCAGCAGGGCACCGGCTGCTTCCAGGCCGAGTACCCGTCGCTGTCCTGGCACGCCGCAGCGTGCGTGGCCGCACCGAAGATCGTCCTGGTGCCGGCGCAGGCCCACGAATCGGCCCACCACGCCGCTCACATCGGTCCGCAGACCGTCGGCGACGGCTCCGACTACTCCGCCACGGTCTCGGGGCTCATCTCCAAGGCCGTCGGCACGTTCACGAACGTGAGCTCGGGCATATCCGAGAAGGGCGAGGGCGTCACGAACTCCTTCTCGCTCCAGCTCAACAGCCAGTTCTTCTCCGGCAGCCCGGCCTGCGACGCCGCCAGCGATCCCTCCAGCTGCCAGGCCTGGCAGCAGTTCGTGTACACGTACAACGCCGCCGGCTCCGGCTACATCTTCATGCAGTACTGGCTGATCGACTACAACGCCACCTGCCCCTCGGGCTGGACCACGTACTCCACGGACTGCTACACCAACAGCAACTCCACCGAGGTCAGTGAAGTCACCGCGAAGGATCTGGCCACCGTCAAGCTGACGGCGAGCGCGGTATCCGGCGGAAACGACGGCGTGTCGTTGTCGATCGGCTCGGGGACGGCATCCAGCGTCACCGGCAAGGACACCAAGGTCCACCTCGCCTCCTACTGGAACACCACCGAGTGGGGCGTGTTCGGCAACGGCGGCGGCAGCGCGGCCGACTTCGGCAGCAGCAACACGATCGAGCCGACGACGGCCCTGACGTCCACCAGCTCCGGGGCGCCCAGCTGCGTCAGCGAAGGCTTCACCGGCGAGACGAACAACCTCAAGCTCGCCGCCACGGCCGCGCTCGGCACTGAGTCCTCACCCACGATCGCCTCGAAGCAGACCAACGGCACCGCCGGCACCGCCAGCTGCGCCACCGCCAGCTAAACCGGATCGCCATAAAAGCAGGACACTGAGGCAGGTACGGTCCGCGAGGGCCGTACCTGCTTTTTTCGGCGCTTCTGACGTGTCCGTGGATCCGGGTTCGGGTTGTGGTTAGCGGTCGGCCTTCCTACGTTCCGGTGTTCCGCTGCGCTCCACACCGGACCTCGTACGGCGGGAGTCGTCCTCCCTCCGGTCGTCCTCCACGCGCACTCTTGGTCTCTGCCTCACGCCGCGTCGGCTCCTGACGTGGGGCGATGGGTGGAAGGTCAACGTCAACTGCGCCTCCGGCGGGCCGGCTCATCGGAAAATGAAGGGGTTCTAGGGGCATGGCGAATCGCCCCGGGAGACCCAGGGTCTGTGTCGGTTGTGCGGTCTCAATCATCCGTGT
>Ga0073928_10006608_pt1 | contig 15507 bp, 15 predicted proteins | sample PaiPotPPA55metaG_FD_76969 | JGI IMG/M metagenome (GOLD analysis project Ga0073928, IMG submission 76969) | Iron sulfur acid spring bacterial and archeal communities from Banff, Canada, to study Microbial Dark Matter (Phase II) - Paint Pots PPA... ... | reverse complement strand
GCAGAGCGTCGGGAGGGATTCGGAGAATACGAAGCAAGGCGTGCTTGCGTTGGCGCAAGCGCGCGGCGGGATCGCCTTTGGCGCCGTACCAATTCATCTGAGTTATGGAGCGCCAACGGCTAGATCGTCGGGCGGAGCCTGAACTCGGTTCGCGACTGGACAGAAATTTTCGGTAACGATCTCGTACAAGGTTTTGCGTGACATTGAGTACTTCGGTAAATACGATGCTTCGTATGCCTAATTCGACTCTCCGACTACGCCTATTCGGTGTTCAATGTTTGGAATTATAGCCTGCATGCTTGCACCCGCGGACCCGGCGCGGGCCGATGATACGGCTGCGAGAGACAAAGAGGATGAGTTTGTTACTGGTCGACTAATTGTAGATGCGTGGAACGCCTAAATGATGGGCCCGGTTGCGAGCGTACGAATTTCCTGTGGCGGCGAGGCAAAGAATACAAAAATGAGCCGATTGGTGGACCATGCTGGCGCCGGTCACGTGCTTAACGGGCCGGAAGCCGAAGAGATCATGGAGGAGTTGCTGGGCGGACGGCTGGACTCGCCCGAGATCCTACAACTGCTGAGCGCGTTCAATGCACGGCCGTATCGCGCAGAGGAGTTGGCAGGGTTTGCGCGAGTGATGCGGCGACACGCGACGCGCGTGTTTGCGGACCATGAAACTTTGCCGGAGCGGATGGTGGATACCTGCGGAACCGGCGGCGACGATTCCGGGACATTCAACATTTCAACGGCGGCGGCGATTGTGGCCGCGGCGGCGGGCGCGCGCGTGGCCAAGCATGGAAATCGTGCGGCGAGTTCAAGGTGTGGAAGCGCGGACGTGCTGGAAGAGCTTGGTGTTCGCATCGATTTGCCGTTTGAACGCATTGGGCAAGGCATTCGCGAAATTGGGATTGGATTTCTGTTCGCGCAGGCGGCGCACGCCGCTGCCAGGCATGCGATGCCCGCGCGGAAGCAATTGGGCGTTCGAACTATTTTTAATCTGCTGGGGCCACTAACAAATCCTGCAAAGGCGCAAGCTCAAGTGTTGGGAGTTTTTTCAGCCGATGTTCTGGATGTGGTGGCTGAAACGTTGGCGGAGTTGGCCACGGAGCATGCATTTGTGGTGCACGGGGCGGGGAAGTTGGATGAGATCTCGTTGGCTGGGCCGACTATTGTTGCCGAGGTTCGCGGCGGGAATTTGCGGAAATATGAAGTGACGCCGGAACACTTTGGTAGAGAATCGGCGCCGCTCGAAGCGATTCGCGGAGGTTCGCTGCAGGAGAATGCCGCACTGATCCGAAAGATATTCGATGGAATCGGCGAAAACGAAGAAGACCGCGCGCGGCGGGATATCGTGGTCGTAAACGCTTCCGCAGCGCTGGTCGCGGCTGGCGTGGCGGAGGGTTTCCGCGACGGTGCCGCTAAGGCCGAGCAGGCGATTGCGACTGGCGCCGCCGCCGCAAAACTGGAAGCCTTGCAGCAATGGGGGCGTGACTAGAAGCCAGTCTGGCAGTTTTGAGAAAAAAGCCACTGGACCGTCATTCCGAGCCTGCCTGCCGTAGGCAGGCGTAGCGAGGAAACTCTCTTGGGGTTGCGATCGAAGAGGAAGAGAGATTCCTCGTCGCGGGCCGCTCCTCGGAATGACGCGTGCTTGACATCTGTTTGCCCCCTGGACACCAAAAGGTGCACGATTCCGCATCAAGTGATGCTGAGGTTTTGCCGGTACTTTTTGTACGGTATATAGTCTAGGAGCGAAGACCGCAGCCAGCCGCGCTGTACCCGCTTCCAGGCTTCGCACAGACAGACTCCGCAAAGGCAAACCGCCGGAATGACCGACGTCAACAAGCAACTGGAACGCGCGAAGAAATTCCTCGAAAAGAACCGCACCGAGGATGCCATTGACGCATATCTGGCTGTGCTGGAGGACGCGCCATCGCATCCCGAGGCCACTCAGGCGTTAGGCGATTTGTACGCGCGGCAGGAACAGCCAGAGCGCGCGGCGGTTTATTACGGAATGTTTTTTGACCTGCTGATCGATCCAAAAGATGAAACAAAAGCTCTGGCCATCTACAACCGGTTTCTGAAGAATTTGTCGGCCAATCAGCCGCCAGAGCGCATTGCACGCTACGCGTTTTTGCAACAAAAACAAAACCGGCCGGAGGAGGCCAGCGAGCAATACGGCAAAGCCGCCGAACTTTTTACACTGGCAGGCCGAGAAGAAGACGCACTCTTCTGTCTGGAGCGCATGGCGCAGCTTGAGCCGGAAAATCTTTCGCGCCAAGTGACGCTGGCGGAAGTGGCCGAGCGCAACGGCCGAAGCAATCTTGCAGCGCGTGCGTTATTGCGGGCGGGCCAGTTGGCCACCGCAACCGGATCGACCGACGAATCCCTGAAATATTTGTACCACGCGCACACGCTGGCTCCGAATGAGCGGAGTGTGGCGCTGCTTTACGGTGCGGCAAAGTTGCGAAAAGGCGACGCAGCGGACGCTGCGAAACTGCTTGCGCCGTTTGCGGCAACCGAAGGCGACCCGGTTTTCCTGGAAACCTATTCAGAAGCGCTGATGCGCTCGGGGCAACTGGATCGCGCACGAGAAGTGCTGGAAAAGTTGTTGCGCGATCGCAACGCGGGATTGGTGCGGCTTTTTCAACTAGCCGAGCAATACATTATCGCCGGAGCAGGAAACAAGGCGGTTGAGGTTCTTGCAACCGTCAAGCGCAAGATGTTCGCGGACAAACGGCAAAACGAATTTGCGGCGCAATTGGATGATGTGGCGGGCCGGCACCCTGCATCCAGCGAAGTGTTGGAATTCTGGGCGGCGCTCTATAACGAACTCAATCGCGAATCGAAATATTTCGAAATCATGATCCATCTGTTCGACGCCTATCTGAAGAATGGCAACATTCGGAAAGCCTGCGACTCACTGGAACGGCTGGTGGACATTGATTCGTACGATTATCGCAACCAGGAGCGGCTGGGCCGCCTGCGCGGTAAAGCCGATGATTCCTTTGTTCAGCGAATCGCCAGCCGGCTGACCAGATCCGGCACCACAATTTCAACTTCAGAAACGGAACCACAGGCTGGGCCGCGCAGCGTCCCGGAATCGTCCTCTCCCGCGACCGAAGAAGGCCGTCGCATGCAGACGCTGGAAGACCTGATCGTGCAAACGGAAATTTTTCTGCAGTATTCGTTGCAGAATAAGGCCATGGATCGGCTGCACAAAATCGCCGAATTATTTCCTGGTGAAGAGGAAAAAAACGCGCGTTTGCGGAATCTGTACCAGACGGCAAACTTTTGGCCGCAAGGAGTGCCCGTCAAAAAGATAGTCGAGGCGCCCAAGCCGGTCAGCAGCCCGCCTCCCGCTGAAGTGGCACGGACGAGTCCGGCAAAAACCGGGACGTACAACGCGGACACCTTGCGCGACCTCGCCAAAATTTCAGAGATCAATCAGAAAATATTCCGGCAACAGACGCCTCGCGCCATGCTGAATACCGCGGTCAATGAGATCGGCGAATACTTGCGCGCCAGCCGAACGCTTGCAGTGATCGGCACAGCGGGCCGGCCGCCGGATCTGGCGGCGGAATATTGCGGTCCGAATATGAAGCCAGCGCCCGGAGCGCAAGTGGTGTTTCTGCTGGCGCAAGTGGAAAAGGCGGAAGGCGACGAACTCGGCGGATTGGTAGTGGAGAATACACCCGGTTCGGTATTGGGAGATTTGGCGCTGCGCACTGCGCTGGGCGTGAAAATCACGGATCGCGAAACCCAACAACCTGCAGGAATGATCATTGTTGGCCAAGCCGAACCACGCAAGTGGAAACCCAACGAAACTTATTTTTTGCAGGCCATCGGCGATCAGATGCTGATGAGCGTCAGTCACACGCGGCTGCGTTCACTGGTGCGGCGCATGGGAGTTTCCGATGAACGTACCGGACTGTTGAGCCGCAGTTCGTACCAGAGTTGCTTACTGACCGAGGCGGATCGCGCACGAACCCAGGGCACTCCGCTGGCGCTTACGATTTTACAGATTGACCGTGGTGGAGAATTATTGCGGCAACAGGGCGAGTCGCCGATGGAAAAATTTCTGGAACAACTTGCGCGATCTTTGCAGCCGATTGTGCGCCAGAACGACGTCGCGGTGAAATATACCTCTTGGTCCCTGGCGTTCATCCTACCGGATACGACTTTGGACGGAGCGCAGAACCTGGCTGACAAACTGCGCCGCGCGGCAGCGGGAATTCGTCCTCCGTGGGACGCTACGGCCATTACGCTGAGCGCTGGAATCGTGGAAGCCGTGGCCAAATCGGATTTCGACAGCGAAGATATTGTTACCGACCTGATGAATCGCGCGGAAATATCGATGGAAGAAGCCAGAAAGCGCGGCGGCGACACGGTCGTTACGCTGGAAGCTCCGAAGTTCTGAAGTGCGGAGTGTGCGCTGACCGAGAGAGATTCCTCACTCCGTTCGGAATGACGATTCTGGGATTTCTTGTAATTTGAAAAGTTTTTCTGCTAATGAGGACAAATCATGTTTCCAACAGACGTAGTGATTGTGGCAGGCGCGCGTACGCCGATGGCGCGTTACACCGGCGCATTTTCCGATGTTTCGGCGATTGATTTGGCGGCGGCGGCTTCGAAGGAAGCGATTCGGCGTTCGAACGCGGATCCCGCCGACTTCGATCACGCGATTTTTGGCAACGTGATGCAAACCAGCGCCGATGCGCTGTACGGAGCCAGACACGTCGCACTGAAAGCTGGTTTAAAAACCGAAACGCCCGCGGTGACCGTAAATCGACTGTGCGGATCGGGAATTGAATCGATTTCGCAGGCCGCGCAACGGTTACTGCTGGGCGAGTGCGAACTGATCCTTGCCGGTGGCATGGAAAATATGACGCAGGCGCCGTTTGTGATTCGCGGCTTGCGCAATGGCCTCAAACTCGGCGGCGGCGCGTTGGAAGATTCGCTAATGGCGGGACTAACGGACACGTATTGTGGGCTGCCGATGGCTCTCACGGCTGAAAAACTAGCCGGACAGTATGGCATCACTCATAAAGATGCTGACGCCTACGCTTTGCGCAGCCAGCAAGCTGCGGATGCCGCGTACAAAGCCTGCCGTATGAAGGAAGAATTGGTCGCAGTGGAAGTAAAGCTAGGAAAGAAAACGATTACGGTGAGCGAGGACGATCACCGGCGGCCAGAAACGACGATAGAGACTCTGGAAAAATTGCAACCCTCGTTCAAGAAGGACGGAATCGTCACGGCCGGCAACGCCAGCGGAATTGTGGACGGTGCCGCTGCGGTGGTTGTTACGCGGGAAAAAACCGCAAAGGAACGCGGTTTGAAAGCGATCGGCAGAATTATTTCGTGGGCGACTGCTGGCGTGGATCCGAGCATCATGGGAATCGGACCGCTGCCAAGTTCGCAGAAAGCGCTGAAATCCGCGAATCTGACCATCGAACAGATGGATCGCGTCGAGGTGAACGAGGCGTTTGCCGCGCAATATCTCGCGGTGGAAAAAGCACTCGGCTTGAATCGCGAAAAAACCAACGTAAATGGTGGAGCGATTGCTCTCGGCCATCCGCTGGGTGCTTCAGGAACTCGCCTGGTGATTACACTACTGAATGAACTGCGGCGAAATAACTTGCGCTATGGCCTAGCGACGGCATGTATTGGCGGCGGGCAGGGAATCGCGATGATTGTGGAAAGCGTCGCGTAGCACGCGCATGCATAACGGCTAATCGCTGAGATTTTGATACACTCTCTGTTCCGGCTCTGGCATGTCTTGGAGCGCTGGGGTGCTCTGAGATAATTGGTAACGGGCATTGCCTGCGCAGTCTCGAACGAGGAAAGTATGGCGATTGAAAAAGTGGGAGTCGTGGGGTGTGGGCTGATGGGCGCGGGAATCGCTCAAGTGAGCGCTGCAGCGGGATTTTCCACGGTGGTTCGAGAAGTGACTCCCGAGCTTCTGGAAAAGGGAATCAAGGCTATTGAAAAAAATCTTGCGCGGCTGGTTGAAAAAGGCACCATCAGCGAATCCGCAAAAAGCGAAATTCGCCGCCGGCTGAAGGACACGACAGTTATTGAAGATCTGATGGATTGCGATCTGGTAATTGAAGCGATCATCGAACAGCTCCCCGCAAAACGCGAATTATTTGCCGCGCTCGACAAGCTGTGCCCGCCGACCACAATTTTTGCCAGCAATACGTCGTCGCTGACCATTACGGAAATTGCCGCGGCCACCAAGCGGCCGCAAAAATTCGTTGGCTTGCACTTTTTCAATCCAGTGCCGGTGATGAAGCTGGTCGAAGTGGTTCGAACCATCGCCACCGACGCTGGTGTGTACGAAGAGATGATGGCCTTTGCCGCCAAACTTGGCAAAACCGCGGTGCGCGCCAACGATTCAACGGGTTTTATCGTCAATCGCTTGCTGGTTCCGTACCTGCTCGACGCGATTCGGGCCCTGGAAGAAGGCGTCGGATCCATTGAGGACATCGACAATTCTATGAAACTTGGTTGCGGACATCCGATGGGGCCGCTGACGCTGCTGGATTTTGTGGGCCTCGATACCACGTATTATATTTCACAGATTATGTTCGACGAGTTTAAGGAGCGCCGGTTTGCCGCGCCGCCACTTTTGAAGCGCATGGTTTTGGCGGGCTGGAATGGACGCAAGGCGGGACGCGGATTTTATGATTATAGCGATCCGCAAAATCCGCTAGCGCAGAAGCTGTAATTTTCCAGCCAAAATAGCCGGGTGAGAAGAGTGCAATGAGCTACGAAAATATCTTATTCGAGAAAAACGACGGTATCGCGCGAATCACTTTCCATCGGCCGAAAGTCTTGAACGCGCTGAATCGCAAGACCATCGAAGAACTGCGGAGCGCTTTGCTGGACGCGCGTGACGACATAAATGTGCGGGTGTTGATCCTGACCGGAGCGGGCGAGAAAGCCTTCGTCGCGGGCGCGGACATCGGCGAACTTTCCCAGCAAACCCCCGTGAATGGAAAAGATTTTTCGCTGTTCGGCCAGAGTGTATTCCATCTTTTGGAAACGATGGGCAAGCCCTCGATTTGTGCAATCAATGGATTCGCCCTCGGCGGCGGATGTGAGTTGGCTCTAAGCTGCTCGATTCGAATCGCCAGCAAGACCGCCAAGCTCGGGCAGCCTGAAGTGAAGCTGGGAATTTTGCCGGGATACGGGGGTTCGCAGCGATTGACCAGGCTGTGCGGCAAAGGCATGGCGCATGAATTGTGTTTGACCGGTGAAATGATCACGGCGGAAGAAGCCATGCGCATCGGTTTGGTGAATCATGTCTATGAAGCAGCGCAACTGCTTCCCGCGGCAGAGGCCATGGCCAGGAAAATTATCGCCAACGGTCCGCTGGCGGTGAAGTTCACCATGGAAGCCATCGAACGGGGCGTTGAGATGCCGTTGGAAGAAGGATTATTTCTGGAAGCGACGCTCTTCGGTGTGGCCTGCGCAACCGAAGACATGCGCGAAGGAACCAAAGCTTTTCTGGAAAAAAGATCTGCTGCCTTCAAAGGCAAATGACGCGAAATTAATCGATGACGGTAAAATTACAGCCTGGCAAGATTCACGGAGAGCTCACTGCGAGTGGTCTGCGATTTGGAATTGCCGTGAGCCGCTTTAACAACTTTATCACCGAGCGTTTGCTGAGCGCAGCCGTCGACGCACTGGATCGCTCTGGTGCGCGATCTGCAGAAGTAGACGTAGTCCACGTTCCCGGCTCGTTTGAGCTTCCTCTATCCGCGAAGAAAATGGCGCTAACGGGAAAGTATGATGCGTTGATAGCGATTGGCTGTGTACTGCGCGGGGAAACTACTCATTACGATTACGTTTGCGCGGAAACCTCACGCGGGTTACAACTGGCCCAGATGGATACGGGCGTCCCGATCATTTTTTGCGTACTCACCTGCGACACGCTGGAACAGGCAATTGACCGCGCGGGATTGAAGAGTGGAAATAAAGGCTTCGAAGCCGGCCTGAGCGCGATCGAAATGGCACAACTCTCGCGCAAGCTGCGCCCGGCGACTTCCCTAACCAATTCGCCAGCAAAAAAAGCGCGGCGCAAATAGCGTGGCACTCCGCACAAAAGCTCGGGAATTTGCGATGCAGATGCTATTCCAGTGGGAAATGAGCCCGCAGGAAACGCGCAAGCTGGAAATTAAATTCTGGCGAGCCGCCACAGCTGCGGAAGACACGGAAAAATTTGCCAACGAACTGTTTGAAGGCGCGTCGCGCCGGGTGAAGTATCTGGACGAGGCGATTGAGAAGCATTGCGATAATTGGCGTTTCGAACGTCTCGCCGCAATCGACCGCGCGATTCTGCGGCTGGCCATTCATGAACTGCAGAGCTCCAAAACGCCGCACAAAGTGATCATCAACGAAGCCGTCAATCTGGCAAAAAAGTTTTCTGGAGAAGATTCGGGTGATTTCGTCAACGGTATTCTGGATGCAGCCAGCAAGGCCCGCAAAACACGCTAATCGCGCTAGATCGTTCCTTCAAATACCCGCACCGCGGCCCCACTGACGCGGGGAATCAATTTCTTTCCGGACTGCGTTACTTCCACTTCAATCTGGCTCGGACGTCCCATCTCGATGCCTTGCTGAATATTCAGCGTTTGGCCGGCGCCGAGTTTGCCATTTTTTACCAGGAACGCTCCCAGCGAACCAGCAGCCGAACCGGTCGCTGCGTCTTCGTAAATTCCCCAGGGCAACATACCGCGCGTAAAAGCTTTTCCGTTTCCATTTAGCGCGAAGCAATAAGCCATCGTTGCATGCTTTCCAATTAGCCGCCGCAGTTCGCTCATGTTCATCTGAATTTTTCCAAGCGCAGCGCGATTACGCAGCGGCACCATCAAGTTAAACACGCCTGTCGAAACACAGGTTGGTTCCAGCGATGCATCCAAATCTCTAAGTGACAGGCCGAGGGCCTTGGCCAGCGCGGCTTTTTTCATTTTCAACGGCTTGAATCGCGCTTCAGTCTGGGTCATGGTCACGCGCTGCGGCCGGCCGTCCTTAAAACGAATTTCCACGGGAAGAACGCCAGCACCGGTTTGTTGAAGAATGCGCACGCCGCCTTGCTGAGCGGGCACCACGCCCAGTTCGGCCAGCAAAAACCAGGTGCCGATCACCGGATGCCCAGCGAGTTTCAGCTCTTCCTGCGTGGTGAAGATACGCAGCCGCGCCAGCGCGCGATCTTCGCTTGGTTTTTGCACGAAGACCGTTTCTGAAAGATTCATCTCACGCGCAATCGCCTGCATCGCATTTTGCGAAAGTCCATCGCCATCGGTAAAAACAGCCAATGGATTTCCTTCGAAGCGCGTGGTCGTAAATACATCGAGCGTGTAAAAGCGGTGACTCATGGCGTGGGCCGCAAAACTGGGTTATAGCGTTTCCAGTTGAGCGAGCGTCCTTTCATTGTTGACATTTCCGGTGTTCAGCGTGGTCTTTGGCTCAAAAAGAAGAACTTGTGTCTCTTCGTCGGAGACTGGAAGGTGTTCGACACCGCGCGGCACGATGATAAACTCGCCCGGGTTCACAATTTCTTCGTGGTCTCGGAATTTCATCCGCAACTTGCCCCGGATCACCATGAACATTTCATCCTCATGGTCGTGGTGATGCCACACGAATTCACCGATGAACTTCACGGCCTTGACGTAGCTGTCGTTCACTTCACCCAAAATTTTCGGGCTCCACATTTCGTTGAACTGCCAAAACTTCTGCGCGATGTTGATCGTGTGCATAACACTGGCCTTCCTTTTATTGCGAGAGAATCCGTGTGCCAACCGCCTTCAAGACGCGTCGCGTCGCTTCTTGCTGCGATGTTTCTGCATAAACGCGTAGAAGATTTTCCGTGCCGGATGCGCGCACCAGCACCCAGCCGATTTCGCCAAGATAAAGCTTGATGCCGTCCATGGTCTCGCGGCGAACCACCGGCCATTCCAGGATTTTGCTGGCCTGTCCGTCTGAAAACCAGGTTATGGCCGATGCCTTTTGTTGCGCTGTGACGTCCAGATCCACACGGCCGTAATGATGTTCGCCAAATTCCCTGTGGAGCGCGTCGAGCAGTTCGCCCAGCGACTTGCCGTGCCAGGCCATTAATTCCGCAAGCAGCAGCGCTGAAACCGTGGCGTCGCGTTCCGGTAGATAGAGACTGGTGCCGATGCCCCCGCTCTCTTCGCCGCCAATCAGAATATTTTGTTCCAGCATTAATTCGCAGATGTACTTGAAACCAATGGGAACTTCATGCACTTTGCGTCCAAGTTTGGCCGCGAGTTTGTCGATCAGTTTTGTAACCGAAAATGTTTTCGCAATCTCTCCGGGAAGATTCCGCATTCCGGCGAGATGCCATACCAGCAGGGAAAAGATCTGATGTGGATTCACGAACGCGCCGGAGCGGTCCACGGCCCCGATGCGGTCACCATCGCCATCGGCGGCAAACCCCGCGTCGTATTTGCCTGCGGTGACAGCCCGCTGCAACGGAGCAATGTGCGGTTCGATCGGTTCCGGATGCGTTCCACCAAAACGAGGATCGTGTGTGCCGCGAATTTCGTTGCATACAATCGCGTGACGCAGAAAAAGTTCCGGAAGAAGACCAGCTGCGGAGCCATGCATCGCATCGAACACAAACCGCAATTGCGATTTCTGGATGCGTTCCCAGTCCACCAGTTTTTCCAGCGCGTCGAGATATGGTTTGCGGGGATCAAGCGAATAAATCAGCTCGGGGCGGGCAGGCAGCGCCGGAATATTGCCGGACTCGATAAAGTGCAGCTCATTTTCAATTTGTGCAATGATGGACGGCAGCGCGCTGCTGCCGTAGCTAGCCTTGTATTTGATTCCGTTCCATTGATAGGGATTGTGGCTCGCAGTAACAACTACGCCGCCCGCCGCAGCCCGTTCGCGCACCAGATAGGAAACCGCAGGAGTCGGGCAAGGCCGATTCGTGAGCCATACCGGCGTGCCAGTTGAAGAAAAAGTTTCGGCCACGCGCCGCGCAACAGTGTCGGACGCGTAGCGGTGGTCGTAACCGACGATCACGCCTTTTCGCGCGTCTTCGCCGCGCACCACATAGCGCGCAATCGCTTCGGCCACGGTACGGGCGTTGGCAAAGGTAAAATCTTCGGCAATAATGCCGCGCCATCCGTCGGTGCCAAACTTTATCGCCGCCATTTCAGATAAGTATACGCGAGGCCCGCAAGGAGGAACCAGCCGGATTGGCCTGTCAAAACTGGCAGTGGCGCTCGGCGCAGCGCCTACAGCAGGTTTTGCAATTTCCGTTCTTCCAGCCACTTCACGATTTTTCCAACGTCCTGCGCGCGATCCCGGGGGCAAATCAGTAGTGCGTCAGCCGTTTCCACGATTATCAGGTTATGGACGCCGATCGCAGCGATAAACTTCCCCGGGCTCGAAACGAAATTGCCACTCGACTCGATAAAATGTCCGGCGGTCCCATAAATATTTTCGCCGGATTTTGCCAGCAATTCGTAAACCGCTTCCCAGGAACCGATGTCGCTCCAACCAACCTCCGCGGGAATCACAAAAACTTGCGGTTTGGCGGTCGCTCGGGTCGCGCGTTCCAGAATGGCGTAGTCCACCGAAATATTTTCCAGCTTGCGATAAACCTTGCGAAGTCGCGTTGCATATTTGCCCGTTCCGATATGCGCAGCCAATTCCTGCAAAACATCAAAGGTCTGCGGCAGATGCTTCTTCAGCTCGTCGAGAATCGTTGACACTCGCCAGAAAAACATGCCCGCGTTCCACTGATAATTTTCGGATGCCAGGTACTCTTTCGCGGTTTCGCGCGCGGGCTTTTCCGCGAATCTGCGTACTGCATAAACCGGAATTTCATTTGAGCCGATCGCCGTCCCCATACTCTCGATATAACCGAACCCGGTTTCGGGCCGTGTCGGCGGAATTCCCAGCACCACCATGCGGCCGGGCTCGCGCGCGACGTGCAATGCTGCTGCGACAATTCTCTGATACTTGCTGGTCTGCGCGATGTAGTGGTCCGCCGGAAGTACCGCCATCAGGGCATCGCCTTTTGCGAAGTGTCGAATGTGAAACGCTGCCAGCGCGATGGCCGCCGCCGTGTTGCGTCCCACCGGTTCCACGAGCACTCGCGCGCGCGATGCTTTGGCCAGCTGCTTGCGCACCGCCGATTCTTGTTCGGCGTTGGTTACGGTCCAGATGCGTGCTGCTGGAACCAGGGGGCGAAGTCTCGCAACCGTTTGCTCCAGCATCGTTCCTGTGCCCACGATGTTCAGCAGTTGCTTGGGAGTTTTCGTGCGGCTGCGCGGCCAGAATCGGGTACCACGTCCACCTGCCAGAATGACTGCGTGCACCGGTAGTTTTTCGGTTGGCATCGGCGTCACTCGAAGATCAGGTCGGAAATTTTGCCGTCAGCAATTCCTAGCATACGCAAATTGCTACGCAAAGCATTTAGGTCCGGCACGAACGTGCGAATCAAGGAAGTCTCATCTTCCGGAAGCAATTCATAGCTTTTCAGGGAAGCGGGCATGAACCAGCACTCCCCGGGCCAGTATTGGGTTTTGCCGCCCTCCCAGCGCATCGAGCCGCTTCCCGAAAGAAACACCAGAAGATTGAAAGCATCGGTTTTCGGACGCGCCGTGAACAGTTCCGCAATACGCCATCTTTCTGTCGCAAAGTATTTACAAGCCACCAGCAGCGCAATCTCCATCTTCTGCGACGCCCACTGCAAAGGGCGCACCCTCTCGATTTTCGGACCGCCAAATTGAATCACATCCATCGCTTTGTCGATGTGCAATTGGCGCGGCTGGCCGTGTGTATCGAGACGGCCGTAGTCATAGACACGGTACGTCAAGTCGCAATATTGCTGCACCTCGAATACCACCATTCCGCCGCCAATCGAATGTGGAGTTCGCGCTGGAATAAAATAAGTTTGCCTATCTTCGACCCGGTGCGCTTGAAACAAATCCTCGAGCGACTTGGAACCAAGTGCCGCGGAAAATTCTTTTTTTGTGACCCCAGACTTCAACCCCAACAGAAGTTCCGCACCAGGCTTTGCGGAAACCACGTGCCACATCTCGGTTTTTCCTCGGCCGCCCGAAGATGCTTCATGGACGCGCGCGTAGTCGTCATCAGGATGCACCTGGATGGAAAGTTTATCGGTCGTGAAAATGAACTTTAAGAGCAGAGGAAAATCCTGCATCTCGGCGCAACGCGGGCCGCGCCACTCCGCGGGGATTTCTGGCCAGGCTTCCTGCAAAGTTTTTGTGGCGAACGGACCGCTTGCGATCGGGCAATGGACATCGGTCAGCCACACTTCGCCAATTTTTTCCGAAAGATTTGTTTTCTCGGGAAAAATCGGCGCAAGCGAACGTTCACCCCAAATCCTGGGATGAAATGTAGGCACGATGCGAAACGGGGCGGGTCTCACGAATTAAGCGGCAGCCTCTGCTCGCGAAAAGAAATTGTCCAGCCGCCGCAACCCTTCTTCGATCCGTTCAATGGACGTTGCGTACGAGAGCCGCAAGTAACCCGGTGCTCCAAACGCATCCCCCCCCACTAGTGCCACGCGCGCTCGCTCCAGCAGCAGTGCCGCCAATTCCGTGGTGTCCTTGGCAACTGCGTGCGGCCCGCTCAAATGTGCAGAAACATCCGGGAACGCATAAAACGCGCCGCCCGGCTGCTGACATTTCACGCCAGGAATCGCGTTCAGCCCATCCACAATTCGCTTACGGCGCTTGGCATATTCCGCCAGCATCACCGGAACCGTATCCATGGTTCCGGTCATCGCCGCCAGCGCGGCGTATTGCGCGATCGAAGTGGGATTCGAAGTGGACTGGCTCTGCAATTTCACCAGTGCCTGAATTAATTCTGCAGGGCCCAGCGTATATCCAATGCGCCATCCGGTCATTGCAAACGTCTTCGAAACCGATCCGATAATGATGACGTTTTCCTTCGAACCGGCAGCGCTCGCAATCGAATATGGTTTGTGTGGTGCATACGTAAAGTGCGAATAACACTCATCGCCCATCAGCCACACATTATTTTTTTTGCACACAGCCAATATTTTTTCGTACTCATCCGGCGGAGTAACTCCGCCGCTCGGATTGCTGGGCGAATTCAAAATCAACAAACGTGTTTTCGGCGTAATAGCTTTTTCAATCGCTTCCGCGCGCACCGCGAATCCATCTTCTACATTCGTCTGTACGTATACCGGCGTTGCGCCGGTGAACTTGATAATGTCCGGAAAACTCACCCAGTACGGCGCGGGGATCAGCACTTCATCGCCACCCTGCACCAACACGCTGGCCACATTAAAAATTGAGTGCTTTCCGCCAACGCTGACCACGCACTCCTTCGGCTCGTAGCTGGATTTCAGTTCCTGTTTGTGCCATGCGCAAATCGCTGCACGCAGCGGCATGATTCCGCCGGTCGGCGTGTACTTTGTTTTGTTGTCATGAATAGCCTGAATCGCCGCCTGTTTGATGTGATCCGGCGTCGCGAAGTCCGGCTCGCCCGGCCCGAAGTCGGCGATGTCCACGCCTTTGGCTTTTAGCTGTTCCGCCGCCGTTATCACCGCCGCCGTCGGCGACACCTGTATTCGGTTAATTCGATCGGTAAGCTTCACTTCTTCTCCTCTTTGTAGCGGCGACCTTCAGGTCGCCAGCTTGTCCAAGCAGTTGTAGCGGCGTTTCGCGGCTTTTGCGCGCCCCGGCTGCGCCGGGAATCCCGCCGTCTTTCTGCTTTTTCGCCGGCCACACATCCATCAAGAAATCTTGGCCTTCATCCGCTCTTCCACAATCGCCGGCACCAACCCTGTCAACGGCGCACCGAGTTGCGCAATTTCCCGCACCAGCTTCGAACTCAAATAGCTGTACGAAACTCCCGGCAGCATGAAAACCGTCTCCAGACGCGGCTCCAGTTTCCGGTTCATCAATGCCATCTGCAATTCATATTCGTAGTCGCTGACCGCGCGAATCCCGCGCAGAATCACTCCCGCGCCACGTTTGCGCGCGTAGTCCACCAGCAGTCCACCAAAAACATCCACTTCAACGGCGCTCCACTGTTTGGTAACCTCGCGCAACATCTCCACGCGTTCCTTCACCGAAAAGAGTGGCGTCTTTTCCGTATTCTGCAGCACCGCCACAATAATCAGGTCGAACATCTTTTCGCCGCGCTCGATCAGATCGAGATGGCCGTTGGTCACCGGATCAAACGATCCCGGATAAATGGCAATAGACGTTTTCATCGCCTGAGGTATTCGTCCCTAGTGTAACGCAAGTCTGTCGCAGCCCAGCAAACTACGCCCTTACCAGACTCCCGCACAAGCCTGGCTGAACCAGCCGCATTGGCCTCTTCACTTGTCCGTTGCGGAAGTCACGGTTCTGTCCCCATTCCTGTAGAAAAGTAGAAGGCGTATTCTCCTGAGAAGTCAGTGAAGGAGAAAGCCCGGAATCTCTTAGCAGGAGGTTCAGGGCACAGGAGGAATACGCCATGGCGAAG
>Ga0073928_10006607_pt1 | contig 15509 bp, 16 predicted proteins | sample PaiPotPPA55metaG_FD_76969 | JGI IMG/M metagenome (GOLD analysis project Ga0073928, IMG submission 76969) | Iron sulfur acid spring bacterial and archeal communities from Banff, Canada, to study Microbial Dark Matter (Phase II) - Paint Pots PPA... ... | reverse complement strand
TCCAGATTCGCCCCGGACACGAGGAACAATGGACCGAGATCATGAAGCTGGTTAAGCCAGCGCTCATGAAAGGCATGCCCGACGACCATTGGGCGATGTACGTCGCCGCCTACGGAATGCCCCAACCGACTTACATTGTGCTGACTCCGATGAAATCGGCATCGGAGATCGACCGGACGTTCGCGCAGGGAGCCAAATTCGCGGCCGCCATGGGACCGGAAGGGATGAAGAAGCTCACCGAGCTTTCAGCGGCGGCGATCGAATCGAGCGAAACGAATCTGTTCGCGTTCAATCCGCGCATGAGTTACGTGGGAGAAGACTGGGCGAAGGCAGACCCTTTCTGGAAGGTCAAGGCAGCAAAGCCGGCAGCAGCGAAGAAGTCGGACGAAAAACCCGGCGCCAAACCGTAAGTCAAGAACTAAACGGACGGGGGGAATCCGAAAGGATTCCCCCCAGCGAGGGATGCGCACTGTCCTTGCAAAGCCGTTGTGGCGCTTGACTGGCAGGTCAGAATGACTATTTTCTCAAGCTTTCAAGCCACGCGTCTAGGACCGGCAGACTGCTTGGCTCGATCGCGGTGAAGGCGATTCCCATGCCCGAGTTGGGCCGCACATAAGCGACTTTGCCTCGAGCAACGAAGTTCACGCCAGCGTGCGAGATTTTCAGCCTGGCTTCGGTGCGCTCGGGGAACGGAGTGACCGTCTCTACAAAGCATCCGAACAGACTCAGGTCCTTGGTAAGTCCTGAAATGTGCTTCTCAGACTGGATGTCGGTCAGTTCAATTCTGGCCGTGAACCGATGACGGGTCGCGCGATGACGCTCGAAGTGAATCGGGGACGACCTCAGCGTCATTCTATTCCAATCCGGACGTGTCGTCCACTTCGACGGGTGTGCCGGGGCGCCGACGGGTCATTCTTACTACTGCGTTTTTGGAGCGGGCGCTGCGGCGGCGCGCTTTTGCGCGGCAACCGTCCACGGCGGAACGATGCCGTTGACGCGGGCATAGGCGATGATTTGTCCCAGGTGCTCGTGCGCGTCGGCGACCAGGATGTAGACCACATCGCCGGAATTGGCTTCTGGACCGAGCTTGGGCTGGGGCTTCGCGAATTCGGCGTTGGTCATTTTGTCGATGGTGCTTCTGGTGAAATCCCAGGATTTATTGAGTTGATCGACGACCTGGGCTTTGTCGGTGGTGGATGTTTCGAGATTCTTCAGATCCAGGCCGGCGGGGGGCGCGACGCCCATCAAACCGAGAATGCCGTAGCGTTCACCGGCAACGTGGAGGAAGACGGCGGCGATGGAGCGTGTGCCGTCAGCGGGGCGCCAGGTGAATTTGTCGGCGGGAATCGCTTGAGCGAGAGTTACGAATTTCTGGTTCATCGCTTCTAGATCTTGGAGGGACTGCGGCTTCATGTCGTAGCTGGGCGGAGTCGAGTCTTTCGCCTGCGGGGCTGAAGCCTGCTGCGAGGATTTTGCGGGGTGCGCGGCCCGTGTTACGCCAGTTGCGAGCAGAAAGGTTAAGGCCAAAACCGCAAGAAATATTTTCTTCATCTAATTCTCCTATCGCCATGCTCGTGAATCGGGCGAGTGATTCGCCTCTGGAGAGAGGCGATTGCTGCCCGGGTTCCGCGCGCCTTGCCGAGGACGGTGTGTCCACTGGCTTCCTCGGGCACAACCCTTGGTTTCGTTAGACGTGGCTTGCCGGGAAAGGCGTGCTCAATTTATGAAGACAGGAAAGGAATTTTAACCACAGATGAACACAGATAAACACTGATGGAACCCAAAACACAGGGATGCGCGGGAGGTCGGGAAGCACGACGATTGCGGTGGCTGACGCGCGGCAGCCAGGAAGGTCAGAGATATGGCTCCGAGCGGCGCGGTGCAAACCCGCAGGTGCGGGAGACGTCGGGGCGGCTTCCTTGGAGAGCAGGGCTTAGGCTGCTACAGCCAGGTATTGCCACTCGCCGCCGACAGACTTCAACTGATGAACGCGACCGTCGTCGGCGTGGAGGAAGTAGCTGCCGTCCGGGATCCGCTGCGCACTGGCGGACTTGAGGGAGCACTTCTCCCAGCGCGTAGGGCGGAGGCCCCGACCGTGCTGGCGAAGTTCTGCCACTAAGTGGATACCGTAGTGCACTTTATACTCAACTCCGGTGGGCCGCGTCGGCACCAACCGGCCACTGCCATTCAAGTTTTTTTGGCTCATAACATTAGGTTTGATGCGGCAGCGATTAGAAATGATGCCGCGGAATTCTAGGCTTTTTACGTACCCCTTAAGATGCTAATCCGACCGCGAATAATGCCTTAAAACGCCCTTAACCGCCACTAAATTGCGGAGGGTCCGCACGATTGCGGACCCTCCTATCCACCGCCCCGCTAGTCAGCGGGGTCGGATTGGAATCACGCGCCGTTACGGATTCACCGTCACCAGAAGACGAGCTTCAGGGTGAGTTACGTTAACCAGGTAGTACTGGCCGTCAATGAAGTCGACGTACACGTAATCGTCGTAGCTCCAGTCCGAAGGCCACTGCTCGGCAAGGGCGAATCCAAAGCCGCCGTATTCAAAATGCTCGCCCCACCCACGTTCGAAGTGAAACCTGTGTTCGCGACCGAAGTTGGAGCGGAAGCGGTCGTCAGGAATGCGGCGAGTGGTGGTTCTGGTGGTCTCCTTCGTGGTCTCTCGCTCCTGGGTGCGATTCCCGTCACGATTGTCGGTCTGTTTTTCTCTGACGGTCTGTTTTTCCTTATCCGTTTGCTGTTGGTGCTTGGAGTCATCTTGGCGCCGCGTCTCTTCTTGTTTCTTGGTTTCTTCTTGTTTCTTGGTTTCCTCTTGTTTCGGTTTGTCGTCCGGCTGCTGTGCGAAAGCCGGGGCGCCGACTAACAAGCACATGGCCGCGGTGGTGATTACAAGTTTCATGAATGCCTCCGTAAAACTTTGGCTAAGGTAATTCGTATCGCGCGGAGGCGCTATCCGGTGAAGCCTGTAGAAGTTATAGGGAAGACAAATCATTTGGATCCGGCGTATCGGACGGGTCGGGGATATCCGGGAGTTCGGGAAGTTCGCCGCGTGTGATACCACGGAGTTCCGCGCGGATGACGTCGGAGGAGAATCCCGCGGCCAGAAGGCTGCGGTACAACGACGCGATTTTGCGCTGGTCCAGCGGGCCGCGAATGCGAGAGAGCCTGCGTTTCAAACGGGCGCGAACGAGCGCGGCTTCGTCGGTTTCGGCGAAGACGGCGTCCAAAGCGGCTTCGATGTGGCGATCGGGGACGCCGCGGCCGCGGAGTTCGCGGGCGATGCGAAACTTTCCCTGGCGGCGCAATTTTGCGTGATTGCGAGCGTAGTCGAGAGCGTAGCGAGCGTCGTCAAGATAGTTGAGTTCACGGAGGCGAGCGATAACCGGGGGGACGAGTTCTTTGTCGTCGGCGCGGCGCTCGAGATATTTACGCATCTCGTGAATCGAGTGGCCGCGGCGCATGAGGGCCCGGAGCGAGGAGGCGTAGAGCTCCTGGTTCGTCGAGAGTTTGCGAGGAGAGGAGCGAAAGGGCACGAAGGGAATTTAACCACAGATGAACACCGATGGGGCCGAAAAGCGAAATCGGGTTCAGAACGAGCGGCGGCAGAATGACGAGATGAACTGCTAGCGGTTGCCGGTGCGCTCGAATTCGGTCATAGCGCGCTCCATTTCTTCGCGAGCGGAATCGGCGGAGGAACGGATGCCCTGTACGCGGAGGCGGAAATCGTCGGGGTTCGAAGCACGCATGATTGCTTCTTCGAGCGAAATGAGGTTGCGCGAATAGAGATCGAACAGCGATTGATCGAACGTCTGCATGCCGTATTGGCTGGTGCCGGCGGCGATGGCATCGCGGATCATACGCGTCTTATCGGGATTGATGATGCAATCGCGAATGTAGCCAGTTGAGATCATGACCTCGACCGCGGGAACTCGGCCGCCTTCGGACTTGCGGACGAGGCGCTGGCTGACCACGGCTTTGAGAGTGGAAGCGAGCTGCAAGCGGATTTGCTTCTGCTCGGGCGGGGGAAAGACGGCGATGATGCGCTGAATCGTTTCAGTGGCATCAAGAGTGTGCAAGGTCGAAAAGACCAGGTGGCCGGTTTCGGCCGCGAGCAGGGCGGTGGAAATCGTTTCGAGGTCGCGCATTTCACCGACGAGGACGACGTCCGGGTCCTGGCGCAGAGCGGCGCGAAGCGCGGTGGAGAACGAGGAAGTGTCGACCTCGACTTCACGCTGGTTGATGAATCCTTTTTTGTCGCGGTGCAGATATTCGATCGGGTCTTCGATGGTGATGATGTGCTCGGAGCGGAGCGAGTTGATGCGGTCGATCATGGCCGCGAGCGTGGTGGACTTACCGGAACCGGTGGTGCCGGTGGTGAGGACCAGGCCGCGCTGCTCTTCGCAAATTTGCGTAAGGATGCGCGGAAGCTCGAGCTCTTCAATGGTGCGGATTTTCGTGGGAATGACGCGGAGGACCATTCCGACGTTGCCGCGCTGCTGAAATACGTTGACGCGGAAACGGCCCAGGCCGGCGACGCCGTAGGCCATGTCGAGTTCCGCGGTTTCCTTGAATTTTTGTTTTTGCCGGTTGGTCATCATGCTGAAGGCCATGGAGAGCATTTCTTCCGGCGTGATGCGGGGCACGTCGTTCAGGGGATTGAGGAGACCGTCGACGCGCAGATACGGATGATTGCCTACTTTCAGATGCAAGTCGGAAGCTTTGCTTTCGACGGCGCGGCGCAGGAGATCGTCAATATTGATGGCCATAGCAAGAGCTCCAGATCAGGGGCTTCACATCAAGCTAGCACGCTGACTGACGAGGGGCAATTGCCTGGAGCGGGCGAGTTTCTAGGTAGGAAACCTGTACCGTTGGGCAAGTACGGTACGAGATATCAGAAGCGGATCTAGGAGGCCGCGGATTGGTCGCGAAGGAAAACGCGATCGTAGAGAGCGCCTGCGAGCACGCCGCCAAGCAACGGGCCCACCCAGTAGACGACCTGGTTTGAGCCGATTAAGCGGTGTGATACCAGGGCGGGGCCGAAGGCGCGAGCCGGATTCATGGCGCCGCCCGTGAAAGGCCCGGCGAAAAGGATGTCCATCGTGATGGTTAAGCCGATCGCAAAACCGGCGATTTTGCTGAAGGCGCCCTTGGCGTCGGCGGCCGTCGCGAAGACGACGAAGACTAGAAAGAAAGTGGTGACGGCCTCGAGCAACATGCCGTGCCAGCGGCTGAAATCCAGCGCGAGGTCGGGAGTGCCGAGTCCGGCGGGACGCATGGTGTCCGGCACGATTAGGAGCAACAGGTACGCCGCCGCCGTGGCGCCGAGAATCTGCGCGGTCCAGTAGGAGATTGCTTGCATCGTGCTCAGGCGTTTGGTTACCCAGAAACCAATGGTGACAGCGGGGTTGAGATGGCCGCCGGAAATGTGGCCGACCGCGCTGACCATGATTCCGATGGCGAGGCCGTGCGCCACTGCAATGCCCAGGAGTCCGAGGCCACCCTGGCCGGTGTTATGGAGATAGTAATCAGCGCAAATTGAACCGACGCCGATAAAAATCAGCGTGAACGTGCCGATGAATTCCGCAATGAGTTTTTGCACCGTATTGGACACGATTCCCCCCGTAGGAAGGCAACGCGATCCGGGCGAAATTACAGTGCGCGCCGAATCGGGCGCGATTCTACTGGATTCGAGAAGGGCAGTCAAAAAAGTGAGGCGTTGAGTGAGGGGTCACCGACCCGCTAGCGGGCGGAGACACCTGCGGGAACGTTGACGGCGGAGAACCAGTTATGGCGATCGGGCTTGCTGCCGCTGGTGAGCGCGAAGAATTCGTCTTGGATGCGCTTGGTGATGGGGCCGCGAGCGCCGTCTCCGACGGTGATGCGGTCAATGGTGCGAATCGGAGTGATTTCCGCTGCGGTGCCGCAGAAGAAAACTTCGTTCGCGATGTAAAGCATTTCGCGCGGCAAAACCTGCTCGGCGACCGGGATGTTGAGGTCGCGGCAGATGGCCATTACGGAGTGGCGGGTGATGCCGGGCAGCGCGCAGTTCGAAAGCGGCGGCGTGACGACGGCACCGTCTACCACGACGAAAACGTTCTCGCCCGAACCTTCACTGACGCAGCCGTTCACATCGAGCGCGATACCTTCGACGTATCCGTTCGCTTTGGCTTCGAGGCGAATGAGCTGGGAGTTCATGTAATTTGCCGCGGCCTTGGCCATTTGGGGCAAGGTGTCGGGAGCAGGACGCCGCCACGAACTAATGCAAACATCCACGCCGTTACGCAGCGCTTCTTCGCCGAGGTACTTTCCCCACTCCCAGCAGGCTATGTAAGTGTCAATCGGGCAACCAACCGGATCGACGCCAGCGGCGCCATAGCCGCGCATCACGATGGGGCGAAGATAGCATGCGTCTTTTTTGTTGGTGCGCACCGTATCGAGGCAAGCCTGATGGACTTCGTCGATCGTAAATGGAATGTCCATGCGGTAGATGTGCGCGGAATTGAAGAGACGCTGGATGTGATCGCGAAGCCGGAAAATGGCGGGACCTTGCGCTGTGTTATAGCAGCGAATGCCTTCGAAGACCGCCGAGCCGTAACTGACGACGTGCGAGAGGACGTGAATTTTGGCATCGTCCCAGTGAATCAATTTTCCGTTGTGCCAGATCTTTTCGGTCTTCGGAAAGGTCATCTGATGTCTCCGCGCTCACCAAAATTCTTCCGCCCGCTCACCAAAGTATAGCAGAGGGGATTTTCTAGCAATGGTACCAGTCAATGCATCGAGGCGACGGCGAAGACATATTGGCCGCACAAATTCGCGGGCGCTTATTCTTCGCGCAGAGCGACGAGCGGATCGACTTGCGTGGCGCGCTGCGCGGGAACCAAACATGCGATCAATGCAACGAACGCCAGCAGCACGGGGATAGCGGCGTAGGTGATGGGGTCGAACGGCTTGACGTTATAAAGCATGGATTGCAGGAAGCGGGTAAGCATCGCAGCGCCGATCAATCCCGCGACGAGTCCAAATATGACGAGAAGCATTCCTTCACCCACCGTCATGCGCAGAATGTCGCGCGGCTGTGCTCCCAGCGCCACTCGAATCCCAATTTCATGAGTGCGCTGACTGACGGAGTAGGCCATTACACCGTAAATTCCGAGCGCGGCTAGCAACAAGGCGACGACTGCGAAGACTCCAACAATTTCGAGTGCGAATCGGCGTTCGGCCATGGATCGCGCCACAACTTCATCCATGGTGCGGATCGCGAAAACCGGAACGTCAGGATCGACGGCCTGGACCTCGCGCCGAATCACATCGCCCAAAGTTCCGGGAGACATGCCGGTGCGGAGATAGATCGTGAGCGCATAGCCGGGGTTTTGATACGACGGAGTAAAAATGTGCGGAGCGGTGGGCACGTCCAGCCCGTCGGACTTAATATTTCCGACAACCCCAATGATGGTTCGCCAGGGAGGAGCTTGTCCTGGAGGCGCGCCCCCGAACCGCATGCGCTTGCCGAGAGGGTCTTCACCGGCCCAATAACGGCGCGCGAGGGTGTCGTCAATCAGGAGCACCAGTTGAGCCTTCGTGTCGTCACTCTCGGTGAACACACGGCCTGAAATCACGGGGACTTCCATCACTCGGAAGAAATTAGGACCAGCGGAGGCAAAATTGGCCGTGGGGACGCGTTGCGAGTCGGCGGCGCGGCCCTCGATTTCGAACGGAAAGCTATTGCGCTGCGTGCCAAGAGAAACGGCGTCGCCGGTGTTGACTGAGGCCACCTCGACGCCCGGCAACGCGGAGATACGGCGTTCGACCTCGCGGAAAAATGCGGCTCGCTTCTCGGGCTGGCGATACGGATCGGTGGTTGGATCGTTAGGCACGGGAATCCAAACATGCGTCGTGAGCACGTGGTGCGGATTGAAGCCCGGGTTCGTCTGAAGCAACTCCCAGAAACTGCGCAAGAGGAGGCCGGCCCCGACCAGCAACACGAGCGAAAGTGCAACTTCCGAAGCGACAAGGATGCGTGAAATCCGAGCCTGACGACGGCTGGACCCCGATCCTCGGCTACCCTCGCGCAAGTTCGCCACTTGATTTGGACTCGCAGCTTGCAGTGCCGGCGCAAGCCCGAAAAGGACACCCGTGAGAATCGAAATCAAGAATGCGAAGACAAGCACGCCGCCACCGAAGTTGACCTCGCTTACACGCGGCAAGTCTGTAGGCGCCAGCGCGAGCAGGGAATGTTTGAACAAGAGGACAGTGATCAGCGCGGCCGCTCCCGATACCGTGGAGAGCAGAAGGCTCTCCGTAAGCAACTGTCGAATCAGGCGCCCGCGGCCGGCGCCCAAGGCTAGGCGAATCGCGATCTCGCGCTGACGCGAAGCGGACCGGGAGAGAAGGAGGTTTGCCAGGTTGACGCAACCGATTAGAAGCACGAATCCAACTGCGCCGAATAGCACGAGCAGTTCTGTGCGGACTTTGCCGACCAGATCTTCCTGTACCGAAGCCAGCCGCGGCACCCATCCTGCTGCGGGCGGATAGTCCGTAGGAAACTGCCGAGAGAGAGACGCGTCAAAAGCCTCCAGCTGTGCTTGCGCCTGCGGGATCGTCAAAGCAGGCTTTAAACGGGCGATAGCGCCTGGAAGAAACCTGGCGGCGCGTATGGGTTGGGGAGGAAACGGATTGGCAGCGTAGCCGGCGGCGATAAAAGCTTCTACATCGGTCTGCAGCGTCCGGCCCGGGTGCCGAAAATTCGGTGATAGCACGCCGATGATGGTGTACAGATCGTTGTCGAGCCGGATATTCCTGCCAAGAATGTGCGGGTCGGCTCCGAACATGCGGCGCCAAAGGCCGTCGCTAATCACTACAACTTCGCTGAATCCGGGCAACGCGTCCTGCTTGGTGTATGTCCTGCCCAGCTCTGGATTGACGCCCAGCAACGTGAAGTAATTCGGGCTGGTGGCAAGTGTTTCCACGCGTTCCGGGCGATCGCCGCCGGTGACATTTGCGTCGATCGGCCAAATCACCGAAATATCGCTAAAAACTCCGGAGCGATCCTGGTAGTCCGCCAGTTCAGGGACGGAGAGTCCGACATCGGGCACATTCGAGCCTCGGAGATCGTCGAATACGCGCACTAGTTGCTGAGGCTGCGGAAAGGGAAGTGGATTGAGTAGAACTGCATGGATCACGCTGAATGTGGCCACGTTTGCGCCAATTCCGAGGGCAAGGGTTAGAACCGCGACGATCGTAAAGCCGGGTGTCTTGGCCAGCATCCGGTAGGCGTAACGCAGGTCGCTCAGGAAGGAACTCATTAATCCTCACCAGGCGCGCATAAGGAGTGACGGACCGCGCACCTTCGCATAGATAAAGACGATGGTTTGGGCGCGGCTGTTAGCAGCCAATTTGGCGGGACTTTAAACATTTGCGAAGAACTGAGGGAGGGCAGAGCCGAGTGTTCGATAGCGGAACGCTGCCCACGAGTGGGGCGATGTCTCGCTAGCGGCCTCGCGCCTGATCGCCTCGGAGGGTCATACAGGTGGACGAACAGCGGGCGATTAACGCGCCTTCTGCGTTCGTGACGTCGCATTCGACAAGCCCGATGGTCTTGCCGCGTTTGACGATCTTTCCTAACGCGCGGAGCCTTTCAGTCCTCACGGGGCGCAGGAAGTTGATTTTCAGCTCTAGCGTGGTAAAGGATTCGTCGTCTTCGAGCGTGGAGTTGTAAGCGATGCCCATGGCCGCGTCGGCGACGTCGCAGAGAATTCCTCCATGCAACGTGCCCATGGGGTTCCAATGTTTTTCGGTTGCCTCGAACTCCACTATGGCCTCGCCAGGCTCGATTGCCGTGAGGCGGAAGCCGACTAACTGGGCGACGGGAGGGGGAGGTATTTCGCCTTTTACGGACTTCCTAAGCCAATCCATTTTTTTCGACATTGTCGCGCGCCCCGCTTTTCTTAATTGTGATCGTCTCGAGTCTTCTCGTCCTGCGAAGGAACGGAGAAGCCTGAAATACGCCCCCAGGCGCTGGTGCGCCAGTTGTCCGTGACGGCTTGCGACAGAATCCACGGCGGAAGCTCCATATAAAGATAGTTCGCGAGAGCTTGCAGGTAGGGTTCATACATATGGCGCAAGTCCGCCAGCTTGCGATCGGCTTCAGGTGTATCCCGAAGATTGAGGCCCGCCTTTGCCAGCGATTCGCGCAGACGATGAAGATCCGCCGGAGACAATCGGTGTGACGTTGTACCGTGCGGGGACGCGGAAAAAACCTGAGCCAGATCCGCGACAGCGTGCCTGCACATCGCGAATGTAAGGCGGGCCTGCCGGGCACACGAACCGTCCGCTCCCGCGACCAGAAGCGCTGACGCGTCGAGAATGGCCGCCAGCGCGCCAAGCCAGGACTCGTTGTTATGCTGCGAGCGGAAATAACTGACAGCGGGATAGGAAATGTGGCTTTCGAGAATTTCCGCAGCGGCGCGTTCCCACTCGTGGAGAAGCTCCTGCAGTGCATCCAGGCCGATGGTGCCCGCATGACGCCGGAGAAGCTCCCCGGCTGTGGGTGGTGAACCGGCGCGGGCGTCGAGAAGAACGATGTATGTTTCGCGGCGCGAAAAGGCCTGGTAGATGACGGGCAAATAGCTGAGGACCAACGCGAGAAAACCGAAGCCGAGCCCGCTTTCGGTAACGGCAAGAATTCGTTCGGCGGTGGTGTGTGGCGTCACATCTCCAAGGCCGAGAGTGAAGAGCGTCGTACCGCTGAGATAGATGCATGTTTGGAGCGAGGGATGCGTGGGATCGCCGGCGGAAGCGCCGTAAAAGAGCAGACCAAAACCTAAGATCAGCGTCGAAGCCCACAACACGAACAGCATGAGCAGCGAGAGCGGGCCGAAGATGCTCAGAAAGCCCTCGCGTCGCTTCCCGCTAGGGAGCACGCTGGCAATTTTTCGCCAGGGAAACCATGTGCTGCGATAGTAGGTGCGGGTGAGCCGCCAGCGGCGCGTTACGCGCCGAGGAAGGACGATTGTCTCGAACGCTTCCCAAAGTACGCCGGCGACGATTAGGAAGCCGACAACCGCTGAAAGAATCATGCAGTCGGCTCCAGGCGTGCTTCCATCGTGATTTCGGATTTGAAGAGACGGGAGACCGGACAATTCGCTTTTGCGCTTGCAGCGGCGGAGTCAAACGCAGAGGCCGATATTCCAGGAATCTTGGCTGCGACGTCCAAGTGGATCTTGGAAATCGTCCAGCCGGCGTCGAACTTCTCGAGAGTGACGGTGGCGGTGGTACGTAAACTTTGCGGCGTGAAATTCATGGTGCCAAGTTGCGCCGAAAGGGCCATGGTGAAGCACCCCGCATGCGCGGCTGCGATCAGTTCTTCCGGGTTTGTCCCTTTCTGATTCTCAAAGCGTGTGACGAAAGAATAGGGAGCATCGGCGAGCACGCCGCTTTGGGTGGAGATGGCCCCCTTGCCGTCTTTCAAAGCGCCGTTCCAAACGGCTGTTGCGGTTCTCTGCATTGCGACCCCCTTAGGATGAAGTTTAAGAACGAATCATAGGACAGGAATCGTCGCGACGAAAGGCTGCGAGCGAAACGTCAGGGAATGAGTACGATCTTGCCGTATGCGCCGGTCTCCATCACTACTTCGTGCGCCCGCGGCGCTTCGGACAACGGTATCTCATGGCGAATGACGGGGCGCAGTGTTTCGTTTTCGAGTCCTGCGACCAGAGCCGCATGAGCGCTGGCAAGATCTTGTGGCGAGGCGTTCCACAGAGACATTGTCAGGATGGAGCCGTCTCGCCCCATGGCATCGCGCGGGTTGATCTCGACATTGCCGCGGCTGCCGATTACGACGACGCGCCCGCCAGGCGCGAGAATCTTCAGATCTTTCCCCAGATTTACGTTAGCAAGCATTTCAAGAACGACATCGAAGCCGCGGCCGCTGGTCAGCGCGAGCGCTTTTTCGAAATGATCAGGTGCGTTGTGATCGAGTACCTCATGCGCACCTTCATCAGTCGCGAGCTTTTTTCCACGTTCCGTTCCAGCCGTGCCGATCACACGAAGCCCCGCCGCGCGCGCGAGTTGTACGGCGGCGATGCCGACGGCTCCGCTCGCGCCATTGACAAGAAGCGTTTCACCTGCTTGCGCGCGGGCGCGTTGGAACAATCCGCGGAACGCGGTGCCGTATGGAACTCCCATGGCAGCGCCGGCCAGGAAAGAGGTTTTTGCGGGAAGGGGATGCAGCATCGCCTCTTCACAGAGGGCCTGCGCGGCGTACGTGCCGCTGACGCTTCCTGCGGTGTAAACACGGTCGCCGGTCTTGAACTTCGTCACGCCGATGCCAAAAGATTCGACCACTCCCGCGCCGTCTGTACCTGGTGTATACGGCAAAGATGGTCTGCGCGCATAAGTTCCCGCGCGCATATAAACGTCCACGGGATTCACGCCGATCGCATGTATTCGCACAAGAACCTGTCCCGCGCCCGGCTTCAAGTTAGGCACTTCTTCGAGCTTCAGGACTTCAGGGCCGCCGAATACCCCTACGCGAATGGCCTTCATCGACTTGCCTCCAAATGCATCTCGCGCATTGGATGTACGAGATGACGCGTTGGATTTAAAAGAACGGAAAACCGAGCGACTTTTCTCGACGCTTCCGGAACTAGTGAGGCGCGGCTGGGCCTTGTGGTCCCGCCATAACCTCGCGCATCTGGAGCGAGTGGAAATCTTTCTGGATGCGCTCGAGGCGATCCGTGTAGATGTTCTCGTATGCGCCGAACACTAGAAAGGGAATCATGACGGCGAGAACCCAGAGTTTCGCGTTTCTGGGAACCTTGGCTTCGGGCTCCCAGCGAAAAAGCCGACGGGAAATTTCAAACGCCACGAGGACGCCGACAGCAAGCGCCAGGACGTCCGTAAACGCTTCGTGATTGGTGATGAGGTTGTCGGCCGCGCCCTCGAGCCCGGTAGCGAGATAAGTGGCGGGCAGAAACAGCGAGCAGTGTTGAATCCACCCTGGCAGTTTGGCAAGCGGGACGGTGGCGCCGGAGAGAAAAATAAATCCCATCCATATCAGATTATTGATCATCTGCGTTTCCTGCATGGTGTTCGTCACGCTGGCGACGATTAAACCAAACGACGAGAAAGCAAAAGAGCCGAACGTCACCAGCACGAAGATTGCCCAGAGGTTGCCCCAACTGGTCATGTGAAACGCGAAGCGGCAGACGATCATTTCAAATGCGACAGTGGGAAGCGTCATGAAATAGTTCGAAAGGATACTTGAAGCGAGCATCGGCCCCGCTCCCGCAGGCGACAGCCTGAAGCGCCTCAAGATGCCTTGCTCTCGAAAAGTGACTAACTGCACGCTTAATCCCCAAAAGCTCCCCATCACTGTAAACGTGAGGATGGCTCCAAGAATGTAGGGAATCCAGGTGCGCGAGGACTGCCCGAACATCATGACCGCTCCGAAAAGAAAAAGCATGGGCATGATAAGGCTGAAGAAAAGAAATGCGCGATTCCGCATCGCCAGGCGGATCCGAGCCTTGGTAAGCACCCACATATTGTGCACTGAACGGCTCCTGTCGTTTCGCCACCTAATCCCGCAGACGGCGGCCAGTTAGCTCGATAAAGACATCTTCGAGCGACGGCGAAAACATTTCGAGACTTTGCAATTCGTTGCTCTCCGCCTCCAGTTTTTTTACCAACGCGACGATTGTTTGCGGAGGGCGGGTCGAATGGACCACATAGGTGCCGTCGAATTCGCGGCAATCGGCTACGCCATCGAGGTGCGCGAGCGCCCCATCGGTGAGGGGCTTCGCGAGTCGCACTTCGATACGCGTTGTTCCCGCCGATGAATGCTTGAGCTCGCGCGGCGTTCCGGTCGCGATTACGCGGCCCTGATCGATGATGGCAACGCGGTCGCACAGCCGCTCCGCCTCTTCGATATAGTGGGTCGTCAACAGGACCGTCTTCTTGCTGCCCTTCAATTCCTCGATGATGTCATAGATTTCGCGGCGCACTTGGGGATCAAGTCCTGCCGTGGGTTCGTCGAGGAAGACCACGCGGGGCTCATTCACCAGTGCCATCGCCAACGCGAGCCTCTGTTTCTGTCCACCCGAGAGCTGACCGTAAAAAGCGTCGCGCTTCTCGGTGAGCTGAAAACGTTTCAGGAGATCGTCGGTGTTGGCCCGTCGACGATAGAAGTTTGCGAACAGTTCGATTGCTTCCTTTACTCGAAGCTTGTCCGGCAGGGAAGTGGATTGCAAGACCGCGCCAATCAGTTCTTTGAACTCGCGTCCGCTTTTTTCTGGGTCCATGCCGCAGACGCGCGCAAGGCCGCGATCCGGCGTCCGCATGCCTTCGAGAATTTCGACAGTGGTCGTCTTGCCGGCCCCGTTTGGTCCAAGCAAGCCAAAAACTTCTCCTTCTTCGACGTTGAAGCTCACACCACGCAACGCTTCAACAGCGTCGTAATTTTTGTAGAGGCCTTCGACTTGTATGACCGGCTCGCCCACGAAATGCGTGTCCTCTTTTGGTTAGCTGACGGATGTCGCGAAATCTTTCTATATCATAGTCGCACGGTCGCGCGAATCGGCACTATTCTTAGCGCTTCCGCTTTGGTTTCTTGGCCGCTGGTTTTCGTCTAGCCGGTGACCAGTGGTAGAGCTTCATATCGAGTCGCGCGAAGTCGATCGTGACACCTTCCGTCACGAGCAAACGCCGCTGGACGGATCCATGAGGTTCAGGGATTGTCAAGCGTCCACCCGCTCCTACTACCCGGTGCCAGGGAATGCCGTGACCGTTTGGACAGGCGGCCATTGCGTATCCCACGGCACGGGCTCCGCCCGGCAGCCGGAGCGCTTTGGCCAACTCTCCGTAGGTAGTGACGCGTCCCCGCGGGATTTTCTTCACTAGCCGGTAGACGGGATCCCAAGACATCTCTTGTCCTCCCTGCGATCGAAATCTGAGGGTTCATTTGTATCACGAGACCGTGAAGCGTCAGAGGAGAGCTGGCTGCCCCGGTCCGGCGCAAGTTGTGTCGCGCGACGCGGCGCGACTTCGCTGCATCCAATTAGTAAGTGAAGTTCTGTGTAGTTTTTCCAGCCTTGGAATTTCGTCCTCAAGACTATTAACTGATTCGAAGCAACTTTTCCGTAGCAGCAACATCGTACTATTGACGGGGTAGTGGACGGTTCTTACACTACGAATCGCTCCGCCCTGAAAAGGAGGGTGTCGTGGCTTTTGTTCGGCGCAAAGGCAAGTCGTACTTTCTGGTGCACAACGTGCGCCGTCAGGGAAAGGTGCAGCAATTGCACCTTGCGCGGCTGGGGGAGCGACCGCGCATCACCGACGATGTTGTGAGAAAAGTATCGCGCAATCACCCCTTTCTCGACCTCGATTGGTCCAACCTGCGAGAGCAGGTGAATAGCCGGATCGAGTTGTTCGACATCCGTTCACCCTACGTGCAGAACCTTATGCACTCACTTCGCAACCTTAACCTGGACCTGGCC
>Ga0073928_10006606_pt1 | contig 15509 bp, 10 predicted proteins | sample PaiPotPPA55metaG_FD_76969 | JGI IMG/M metagenome (GOLD analysis project Ga0073928, IMG submission 76969) | Iron sulfur acid spring bacterial and archeal communities from Banff, Canada, to study Microbial Dark Matter (Phase II) - Paint Pots PPA... ... | reverse complement strand
TGCGCGAGATGCGGCAGAAAAATCATCCTATGGCCATTGTGATCGACGAGCATGGATTGGTCGCGGGACTCGCCACCGTCGAAGACCTTGTCGAGGAAATTGTCGGCGAGAGCGGACGCGACAGCAAGCAGCCCGCGCCCGACGTTGTGCGCGAGCCGGACGGCGGATTAGTGATGCGCGGAAGCATGTCCATCGATGAAGTGGAGGATTTGCTTGGCATTCACTTTGGAGACCAAGCGGATGAAGCGGTGACTACCATTGCGGGCTTGCTGAGTCACGTGTCCGGAAAAGTTCCCGCGCCGGGCGACAAGGTAGACATCGAGGGCTACCGATTCGAGGTCCTGGAAGCGAACCAGCGGAAAGTGTTGCGGTTGCGCATCCGCAAACGCCCGGCGGCTACCGTTTCAGCGAAATAAAATCATGGCTCACTCAGTTTCCGTTGGCGGCTCTTCACTTTGGTCCGCTTGCGCTGTGCTCAGTCCCTCAAGTTGAAAGTGCCAATCCAGTTCGCGGACGCGCTGGGGATTCTCGCGCCAATCCTTCGCGACCTTGACGAACAAGCTCAGAAAAACCTTTGTGTCCAGGAGAGTTTCCAGTTCTTTGCGGGCTTCCGTACCGATTTTCTTTAGCATTGCGCCTTTGTGCCCGATGAGAATTTTCTTCTGCGTATCGCGCTCGACGTTGAGGACGACCTCGATGCGCAGCAGTCTCGGCGTTTCTTCGAATTTCTCGACAAAGACCGCCAGCGCGTAGGGCAGTTCGTGGTGCAAGGCTCGGATAGCTTTCTCTCGAATGATCTCGGCGGCAAGAAATCTTTCGGGCTGATCGGTGACCTGGTCTTCCGGAAAATACGGCTGGTTCTCGGGAAGAAGCTGGAAGATTTCATCAACCAACGGATCCAAGCCCGTTCCCTTGAGCGCTGAGATGGGAACGATGGCGGCAAAATCGAACTCTTTGCTGAAACGATCGATCATTGGCAGGAGCTGAGCTTTGGGAACGGCGTCGACTTTATTCAAAACCAAGATTGTTTTCCCGGGGTACCGCTGTGCTTTCTGAAGCAGCATCGAGTCGGCCTGCTCCGAGACGCGGCTGGCGTCTACGATGAGCAGCAGGACATCGATGCCCTCAATCGCGGCGGCCACTTCGCGCATCATCTGCCGCCCAAGCGCGGAATCCGGATCGTGCAGTCCGGGCGTATCGATGAAAATGATTTGGCCGCGCTTTTCCGTTACGATTCCTTGAATGCGGTTTCGCGTGGTTTGCGGCTTGGACGTGACGATAGCGATTTTTTGACCGACGAGGCGATTGAGCAGCGTCGACTTGCCCGCGTTGGGCCTCCCCACGATAGCGACGAACCCGGCGCGAGAAGCGCGCTTATTCGGTTCGGCTTTTGCAGTTGGTGGCGTCACGGCTTAACGACCGGGAGTTCCGGTTCACTAGTGTAACTCGTATCGTGGAAGAGAGTGATGTGCGCCGTCTTCGCGTCCTTGCCAGATTCGCTGGCCACGTCGCCGCCGCTGTTGTAGTTTTTCTCAAGCTGAATGGAATTGGGGCACTCGAACACCAAACGGATTCGCGAGCCCTTCTCCAGTCTCCGCGAAAACCAGGTGAAATTGCGGAATTCGTAGAGTTCTGGTTTGTTTGGCGGAACCAGTTCGGGCTTGCGGAGCGAATGACGGTAGCGCGCGCGCATCTGTGCTTGCGTCAAAAGCACCGAGCCGCCGTCCGCGCGAACCTCGTAAATGCTAGCGACCAGATCAGTGTCCGGCACGTCCATGGCGAGCCAGACGCGCAGCTTGGCGTAGCCGCTGATTTCGCTCTCGTGGTCTGCGGCTGCGCTGTGGTACACCACACCTCGGCCATATAGGTTCAGAGGGCCACGCCCGGAAGTGAGATAAGACGGATCGGAAAAGGGTTCGGCATCGCCTGGACGCGTGTCCAGCGGGTCATAGACAAAGTGATCGGAGGGACCGACCGCGTGGTCGCTTGTGAGTGAGCCGGATTGAAAGACATCGCCGGCATTTCCGTTCGAACTTAAGCCCAGTTTAAGAGAATCGTTGGCGACCGCATCGAGCGTGTCCGCGGATTTCCACTTGTCTTGGGCCATCACGTAATACATGACGCGTTTCTCAAGGAACGCAGGGCGCGAGCCGCTTTTCATGGTCCAGTCATACCAATCGAGGTGGAGCTTGTTCAGATCGACCATACTAGCTTCCCCGAATTTCAGTCCTCCCACTTCGCGATTGGGCGTGCGCGTCCCGGCATGATCCCAAGGCCCGATCACGAGGTAATGCCGAGCCTTTGCATCTGCACTGCCGTGCTCCATGTGACGGCGATAGTAGGTCATTGCGCCGGCCTGGTCGCCGTCATAGCTTCCGGTAATAGTCAGGATCGGAATGCGAATCTTCTTGTAATCGTCAGCACTGGGAGCGAGCGAATCAAAATAGGCGTCGGGCGTAGGATGCTTGAGCCACTTCTGAAATGTGGGCGAGGAATTGCCGACGAGAGTGTCGAGAGTCTTGAACGGAAGATGCTGGTGATACATCTCGCGCCACTTGGAGAGCCAATAGGAGTCTTCGCCGAAGAGCCGGGCATTGCTGGTGACTCCGCTGGTGAAGGAAAGCCACTGCATTAAGTACAGACTCGTGGCATTGGATTCAAAGGGGAAATCCACTCCGGCGTGTGCCGCGGCGGCAGGAACGATGGTTGCGAGGTGAGGAGGGAATTCCTTTAGCGTTGCCCATTGATCGAAACCCGCGTAGGAGCCGCCCCACATGGCTACTTTTCCGTTGCACCACGACTGCTTGGCGAACCATTCCACCAGGTCGTAGCCGTCTTTGGCGTCGTTTTCAAAGGGAGCGAAGGTTCCGGCCGAGTTACCGCGGCCCCGCACATCAACCAGGGCATAGACGTACCCGTGTCGAGAGAAGTAGAGCGCGCGATCGAGATAGCTATCGGCAATGTTCGGCGTTAGCGTGAAAACAACCGGCAGCGCTTCCTTTTCCGCGTGCGGCCGAAACAGAGTGGCATTCAGCAACACGCCATCGCGCATGGGGATTCTCACGGCCCATTGCATGTCGACTTCCGGTGGGGCCGAGCCTTCTTTCTCTTGCGCGAGCAGAGCCGTCGGGGTGAACCACGCGCCGAGCACTAGACACACGTTTGCTACCGCTCTGAACACCTTTCCGACCATTTCTCCTCCAACCGACCTTGGCGTGCGCCCGAAATGCTGATTTGGATACCGAATTAGTCCGGTGCAGCGATGCCCAGCGATTTCATCTTGCGATAAAGGTGGCTGCGCTCGAGACCCAGCGCCGTCGCTGTCTGCGTCATGTTCCAGCGATTCTCCTGCAGCTTGCGCAAAATAAATTCGCGCTCATAGGCGCTGCGCGCTTCGTGCAGCGTGGAGTAGGGATGCTGAGGGCTTTCCGCCACCCCGCGAAAAATCTCGGGCGGCAGATGATGCGGCTCGATCCGTGCCTGCGGGCAGATGATAACCAGACGCTCGACCAAGTTGCGAAGCTCGCGAACGTTCCCGGGCCACGGATGCCGCAGCAAAATCTCCATGGCTGTGTCGGTCAGCTCGCGCGTTTTCTTTCCGTAAGCGGCGCTAAACTCGTTCAGGAAATGCTTGGCCAGAATGAGAATATCCTCTTTGCGGTCGCGCAGTGGCGGCACGAAGAAGGGAATTACGTTCAGCCGGTAGAAAAGGTCTTGGCGGAAGGCGCCGCGCGTAATCTCCTGCTCGAGATTCTTGTTCGTCGCCGCGAGGACACGAACATCGACGGTAAGAGTTTGGCTGGAACCGACCGGCTCAAAACGCTGCTCTTCCAATACGCGCAGCACTTTAGATTGTGTACGCAGGCTCATGTCTCCGACTTCATCAAGGAAAAGAGTGCCCCCGTCGGCTTTCTTGAATTTGCCGATTTTGTCTTCGCCGGCGCCCGCGAAGCTGCCCTTTACATGCCCAAAAAGCTCTGATTCGATCAACTCCTCTGGAATGGCCGCGCAGTTCACCTCCACGAACAGGCCCTTGCTGCGCAAACTCGCGGCGTGCAAGGCGCGCGCGACCAGCTCCTTGCCCGTGCCGCTCTCACCGTAAATCAGCACGCGCCCGTTGGTTGGCGCAGTAACCGCAATTTGCTGTCGCAGCGCCTTCATGGGCACGCTCTCGCCGATTACTTGATAGCGATGCCCCAGTTCGCTTCGTAGTAGCTGATTTTCTTCCTGCAACCGCCGCTGCTGAATCGCGTTGCGAACCAGAACGATGATTTTTTCAAGCGAGAGTGGCTTTTCGATGAAATCGAAGGCCCCAAGTTTTGTCGCGCGGACGGCGGTTTCGATAGTTCCGTGGCCAGAGATCATGATTACCGCGGGCGGACGCTGCGATGCCTGCAAACGACTGAGGGCCTCGAGCCCATCCATGCCAGGCAGCCACACATCCAGCAGAATTACTTCGACCTCGCCGCTAGAGGCGCGCTCCAGCGCTTCCTCCGCGGAAGCCACGGATTCAACGTCGTAGCCCTCGTCTTTCAAAATCGACGAAAGCGATTCGCGGATTCCAGGTTCGTCGTCGACAACCAGGAGCTGTGGTCGGGTGGTCATGTCGAAGTTTCCACGCCCGCACGCTCAGCGGTCGCCGTTGTAGTCTCAGCGACGGGCAATTCGACCACAAAGCGCGAGCCCACCGGGAAGTTGTCTTCCACGTGAATGCTGCCGCCATGCTCAGCCACGATGCGCGCGGCGATTGCCAAGCCCAGGCCTGTGCCGCGATCTTTGGTCGAAAAGTGGGGCAGAAAAAGCTTGTCCTTGTCCTCGGGAGAGATGCCGTGCCCGGTGTCCTGCACGCAGATTTCGACGGTCTCAGAGTCGTCATGCGCGCGCGTGATGACCGTAATCTCGCGCAGCGAGCAAGTTTCCAGCGCCTCCGCGGCGTTATCGATTAGATTGACTATCACGCTGCGCAGTAGACCCGCATCGGCGCGCACGTTCAGCGGATTGTCGGCCAGAGCTGTTTTCAGAGTGATGCCGTCAAGCCGGCCGGAAAAGACTTCGACAGCTTCGTGCACGATCGTATTAGCGCTAGCAGGAGCGAGCTTCGCAGCGGGGAAACGCACAAATTGAGAGAACTCATTGACCAAGGCGGCTAGCGTAGAGACTTCGCGCTCAATCAAGCGCGAACATTCCTGCACCAGACGGGTGAGCTCGGGATCGCGCGACGGCGCCGCGCTCGGATCGGCGGTTTCGCGGCGGTCCAGAAAGCGCACAAGACGCTGCGAGGAAAGCTGAATGGGCGTGAGCGGATTCTTGATTTCGTGAGCGATACGCCGAGCCACTTCCTGCCACGCGGCAGACTTCTGCGCGCGTAGCATTTCCGTCAGGTCGTCCACGACCAGAACGAAACCGGTGTTCGCGCGGCGCGGACCGAGCGAACTAACCGTAACGGCGGCGTGTAGGACGCGCCCGGCAACCACCGTTTCGATTTCACGCGAAACCACGCCCATGCGCAGTGACCGCCGCATAAGCTGTTGCACCGTGCGCGCAGCTTCCGCCCCGAGGAGTTCCTCGAGCGAACGCGCATCGCGGGCGGCGGTGCCGAACATCCGCGCCACAGCGGTATTTCCGCGCAGAATGGTGCCGCCGGCATCCAGAGAAATCACGCCAGTAGGAATGTTTTCCAGCACCGTTTCCATCAACTGCCGCCGGCGTTCTAGTTCCTGCACCGCCTGTTGAAGGTTGCGGGTGAATTGGTCAATCTGCGAACGGTTGTCGCGCAACTGTGTGGTCATTGCATTGAACGAGCGCACCAGCACGCCCAGTTCGTCCTGCACTTGATCAGGAACCTGGTAATCAAAATTGCCCGAGGAGACTTCGCGCGTGCCTTCCGCAAGCGCCTGAATTGGCACGGTCACCTGCTTGGCAAGAAAGAGCGCCAGCCACGTCACCGAAAAGAGCAGAAGGATGGTGAAGAAAGCGAGGATCAGCAGCATCTGCCGTTTCAGCGCGCGCAAATTCTGCTTTTCGATCTCGTACTCTCGATTTTGCGTCTGAATCAAAGTGAAGCGGTTGAGAAAATCGGGGCTCGTGCGATAACCAGTGGCCACATACCCGGAGGTTTTTCCGCCATCGATAGTAGGAATACGCGCGACCAGATAATTCTTTCCTTGCGCTTGCCACACTTCGACGCCGCTGGGCAGGGTGCGCAGCGGGCTCCCTAGAACTCCACCATGCTGGCAGATCGCTCCACTGCGGTCTTCCGGTTGGTCCTCGCACACCACTCCGCCGCGCAATGGGTTGCCGTCTTTGTCGAGCAGCCAAACAGCGTCCACCCCCGAGGCGAAGGCGCGCTGCAGCAGTTCGTTGATGGGCAGCGACGCATTTGCTTGCGCCTGCCGGGCCTGCGTGCGCAGACGTGGCAAGGTAGTGGTGCGCCCAAGATCATTCAGCAGCGTCTGAGTCTGCTCGGAGGCGATTTCAAGAGGACGCGGAAACCAGCGGCCCAGCGTACGATTGAGCAATGAATAGCTGACAAAAAACATAAAGAGCACGGGCAGCAGCGACAGGGCCATGGCGCCCACAACCATCTTGGTTTTGAAACGCGCTCCGAGCTGCTCTCTGCTGCGCTCCGTCCATAGGCGCAGCACTGTGCGTGTAAGAATCAGAAGGAAGACGAGCAGAGCTGCGGTGATAAAACTGGAAACCGTGTACAGAGCCATGGCCTCGCGCCAACTCTTAGGCTCAAAGGGCACGTCCAGCGAACCAAAGGTAAACACCGCGGAAAGCAGCAGCGTGAGGAGCGCCGCGCCGATGCCCAGGGTCCAGCGTTGTTTTGGCTCGAGTGAACTCATAAAGAGGCCTGCATCGCGTGCGGCAGAAAGGAATACAGCGGGCACTCACTGCAGCGAGGATTGCGTCTGCGGCAATACTCCTTGCCAGTGCGAACGATCAGGGCGTGGAATTCATTATACAGCGGTGCGTCGCCAGGAGCGCTGCGTTCAAAGAGCTGGCGGATTTCTTCATAGCTCTGAGTCGGGATAGCCATCTGATGGCGCTCGAGCAACCGGCGCGTGTACGCATCCACCACGAACACACCGTGCTTACCGGCGTAGAGTAGGATGGAGTCCGCCGTTTCCAGGCCAATCCCGTGGACGGAAAGAAGTTTTTCGCGCAGCGCCGCCGTGGGCGTGTGGAACATTCGCGCGAGCGAACCGCCGTACTCAGAGCGAAGAAAGCGGACGAAGCATTTCAGTTTTCGAGTTTTCTGCCGGAAGTAGCCGGAGGAACGAATAAGCCGGGCTAGCCGCGCGAAGGAAACGTCTTCAATCGCACGAGGCGTCAGTAGTCTTTCGCGGCGCAGATTTCGGATGGCGATCTCGACGTTGCTCCATGAAGTGTTTTGCGTAAGGATGGCGCCGACGATGATCTCGAACGCCGTATGCCCCGGCCACCAGTGCTGCGGGCCGTGAGCGGCGAACAGCGCATCGTAATACGTACGTAGCGCCGCTGGAGACGCGGGTGCCGCGCCGCGAGCCGAATCATGATTCGCGCGCTCGATTTGCGGAGGAATAGCCACTCTTTGCACGATAGCGACGGCTATCCAGCAAGTCAACAAATCAGCGAGCGCTACAGCATGCGCATCGTACTCGTGGGTGCCTCGCAGGCGGCGTCCGCGAACCTGCCCAGGAGGACAGGTATTAGCCACTTCACAACCGACTAACAATTTCTGTCAGCCCCCGCCTCTTCCTTTTGCTAAGGTGAGCGAAGGTTGCTTTTCTGTTGGGAGCGCACGGATGTCCGTCCGGCTCGGCGAAATTTTGCTCAAAGAAAGCCTGATTACTCAGGAGCAGCTCCAGAAGGCGCTCGAATTCCAGCGCGCCAATGGGGGCAAGCTGGGAAGCTGCCTGACCAAAATGGGCTTTATTACGGACGATGACATTACGGGAGTCTTATCCCGCCAGTACGGCGTTCCTTCCATTAATCTCAAGTTTTACGAAATCGATCCCAACGTAATCAAGCTCATCCCGCAGGATACGGCGCTCCGCTATCAAGTGATACCGCTTTCGCGCGTCGGCTCCGTTCTGACCATTGCGATGACGGATCCCACCAACGTCTTCGCCATGGACGATATTAAGTTCATGACCGGCTTCAACGTCGAACCGGTCGTCGCATCCGAATCCGCGATCGGCGAGGCAATAACCCGCTTCTATGGCGGTTCGGACGGCGACTCCGAAGAACTCAGCAAGATGATGAAAGACCTCGTCGACGACGACGAGTTAGAGTTGGCCGCCGAAGAAGCCGAGCTAGACGCTGCGTCGCTCGAAAAAGCGGCCGAGGAAGCGCCGATTATCAAGCTCGTGAACTTAGTGCTGACAGATTCAGTAAAGCGCGGCGCCAGCGATATTCACCTCGAACCCTACGAGACGGAGCTGCGCGTGCGTTTCCGCGTGGACGGCGTGCTGCAAACAGTGATGAGTCCACCGCTGCGCTTGAAAGACGCGATGACCAGTCGCTTGAAGATCATGGCCAAGCTGGACATTGCCGAAAAACGCTTGCCGCAGGACGGCCGCATCATGATCAAGTACCGCGCGGACGGGAAGAAGAAGGAGCTTGACTTCCGTGTTTCCACGGTCCCGACGCTGTATGGCGAAAAAATTGTCATGCGGTTGTTGGACAAAGAGAACCTGCGGCTGGATATGACCAAGCTCGGATTCGAGGCGGAATCGCTGAAGAAATTCGAGCGCAATATTTTGAAGCCTTACGGCATGGTGCTGGTCACCGGCCCCACAGGTTCCGGCAAAACGAACACATTGTATTCCTCCGTATCGCGCCTCAACACTGTTGATACCAACATTATGACTGCGGAAGATCCGGTCGAGTTTCAGTTGAGCGGTATCAACCAGGTCCAGATGAAGGAGCAGATCGGCCTGAATTTCGCGGCTGCGTTGCGTGCCTTCTTGCGGCAAGACCCCAATATTATTCTGGTCGGCGAAATCCGCGACTTTGAGACGGCGGAAATCGCCGTGAAAGCCGCGCTTACTGGACACATGGTGCTGTCCACGCTGCACACCAACGATGCGCCTTCGACAATCAGCCGCTTGATGAACATGGGCATCGAGCCATTCCTGGTAGCCACCTCCGTGAACCTGATTTGCGCGCAGCGCCTTGTGCGCAGCATCTGTTCCAACTGCAAGGAAGAGCTGGAGGTCCCAGAGCAGGCGCTGGTGGACGCCGGTTACTCACCCGAAGAAGCCAAGAAGACCAAGATTTATCACGGCAAAGGCTGCTCCACCTGCAGCAAGGGCGGATATAAGGGCCGCACTGGCTTGTACGAGGTAATGGAGATTAACGACGAATTGCGCGAGTTGATTCTTGTCGGCGCGTCAGCGCTGGAATTAAAGAAGAAAGCCATCGAGCAGGGAATGATCACCTTGCGGCGCAGCGGATTGATTAAAGTAGCCGCCGGACAGACCACGATGGAAGAAGTGCTTCGCGAAACAGTTCTGTAGAAAAGGTGCAAGATGCCTGGAATTACGCTCAGTGAATTGCTAAAGAAAATGATCGAGATGGGCGGCAGTGACCTGCACATCACAACCAACAGCTCTCCACGCGTGCGCGTACACGGCAAGTTGCGCCCGCTGGATATGCCCCCGCTCACGGCCTCGGACACCAAGTCGCTCGCTTACAGCGTGCTCACCGATGCCCAAAAACATCGCTTCGAGGAAAATCTCGAACTGGACTTTTCCTTCGGCTTAAAAAATCTGGCGCGCTTCCGCGGCAATGTGTTCAATCAACGCGGAGCTGTGGGCGCGGTGTTTCGCACCATTCCGTGGGAAATTAAAGGTTTCGATGCGCTGGGCTTGCCCGCAGTGGCTAAAGGACTTTGCGAAAAACCGCGTGGATTAGTGCTCGTCACCGGGCCGACCGGTTCCGGTAAATCGACTACGCTCGCCGCCATGCTCGACAAGATCAACAGCGAGCGCGAAGAGCACATGATCACCATCGAAGATCCCATTGAGTTCTTGCATAATCACAAAAAGTGCCTCGTGAATCAGCGCGAGGTGCACGCCGATACGCATTCGTTCACCAACTCGCTGCGCGCGGCCTTGCGCGAAGATCCCGACGTGGTGCTCATCGGCGAAATGCGCGACCTGGAAACCATCGAGTCGGCCTTGCGCATCGCCGAAACCGGCCACTTGACCTTCGCAACCTTACACACGAATTCCGCTTCCTCCACCATCAACCGCATCATCGACGTCTTTCCTTCGCACCAGCAGCCGCAGATTCGTGCGCAGCTTTCCATGGTTGTTGAAGGGATTCTTTGTCAGGCCCTTTTGCCGCGCTCGGACGGACGCGGCCGTGCCATGGTGATGGAAGTGCTCATCCCCACGCCTGCAATTCGCAACCTGATTCGTGAAGACAAAATCCACCAAATTTACTCGGCAATGCAGACGGGCACCGGGCAGACCGGAATGCAGACCTTCAATCAGGGTCTGGCGAATGCTTATTTCCAGAAGCTGATTACCCTGGACATGGCATTGTCGCGCTCGTCGAATCCCGATGAGCTGCAAGACATGATTAACCGCGGCGTCTCATCCCCTGCGGGAGGAGCAAAGATGCCGGTGGCATCGAAACGATAGGGCCCCTGGAAAGTGACGTACGGCAAGTTGTTTGGCCGATTGACTGAGGAGGCGTGAAATGCCGGTCTATACGTACCGAGGAACCAATCGAGGGGGAGGCGCTGTCAGCGGCGAAGTGACCGCGACCAGCAAGGCGGAGCTGCAGAACATTCTGCGGCGGCAACAGATTACCGCCACGAAAATGTCGGAGAAGGGCAAGGAATTTAACCTGCCTTCGTTCGGTGGCTCCGTGAATGCCAAGGAATTGGCAGTCTTCACGCGCCAGTTCTCGGTGATGATCGACGCTGGCCTGCCGTTGGTACAGTGCTTGGAAATCCTCGCTGGACAGCAGGAAAACAAACTTTTTCAAAAGGTTCTGACGGGAACGAGATCCGCCGTCGAGGCTGGCGCCACGCTTTCCGCGGCTATGCGCCAGTTTCCGAAAGTCTTTGACGCCCTTTACGTCAACATGGTGGAAGCTGGCGAGACCGGCGGTATTCTCGACACCATTCTGCAACGCCTTTCGCAGTATATTGAAAAGAACGTCAAGCTGCAGCGCGCCGTGAAGTCCGCCCTCGTATATCCAGTTGGTGTTTTGACCGTCGCAGCCGGCGTCATTATCTTGTTGCTGTGGAAGGTCGTGCCGGTCTTTGCGACTTTGTTCGCGGGATTGGGTGTGGCACTGCCTTTGCCGACCAGGATCGTCATCGGCGCGAGCAATTTTGTCGGCAGTTATTTCGGCCTGGCCATCTTGGTCGCGTTCGTGGCTATGATTTTTGGACTCAAAATTTGGTACGGAACACCGCAAGGCCGCTTTGTACTCGATTCTGCCCTTCTGAAGTTACCGGTGCTAGGCCTCTTGCTGCGGAAAATTGCGGTGGCGCGCTTCACGCGCACCCTCGGCACTCTTATCGCCAGCGGTGTACCCATCCTCGAAGGTTTGGATATTACCGCCAGAACCGCGGGGAATGCCGTCGTGGAGAGAGCCCTTCTCAAGGTTCGCAAGGCGCTCGAAGAAGGCAAGACGCTTACCGAGCCTCTCCGTGAAACCGCTGTCTTTCCGGGCATGGTGACCCAGATGATCGGCGTTGGCGAGCAGACGGGCGCTATGGATGCCATGCTGCAAAAAATCGCGGACTTCTATGAAGACGAAGTCGATGCCGCGGTGAAAGACTTGCTCACTGCTCTCGAGCCGATCATGATCGTATTTTTGGGACTGGTGGTTGGCGGTGTGGTCATTTCCATGTACTTGCCGCTGTTCTCGCTAATCGGACAGTTGAGTCAGTCCCACTAGATTTGCGGCATTGGCGAGCAGCATCTAATCTATTTGCGAAGGCCGGAGGGGACCCGCCGGCCTTCGCGCATTAAGGCAAGAAATCCGGCAATTGGCCGCCAAATCGCAGACGCAAAGCGCCACAATGAGCATGGAACAAGGCTACACGACCAGGGAATGGCTCGATCGGCTGGCACGCGTGCGTCTGCTGATGATTGCCTTGATCCTCAGCGTCGGTGTAGCTTGGCCTTCTTACCTGCCATTAGCGGGCTCCAGCCGTTACTTTCTACCGTTGGTAATTCTCTGGATCACGCTGGGGACTTTACACATTATCCTGGTGCGCTGGCTGCCTAAGTCCCGCTGGCACGGTCCAGCACAAGTAGTCAGCGACGTAGTGATGGTGTCCGCGCTGGTGTACACCACCGGCTTGCAGGAAAGTTATTTTATCTCGCTTTATTTGCTGGTGATAATCGTCGCCAGCATCCTTTTTTCCCGCAATACTGCCTTTCTTACCGCCGGTGTTTGCGCAGCGCTGCTCGGGGGACTCACCCTGCTCGTGTACGAGGGCAAGCTTCCCCGCACCTACGCCGGTAGCCCCACAACGGAGTTACTCCGCCTATGGTTCCTAAGCAACCTGCTCGGCTTTCTAGCCGTCGCTTACCTGGCCGGACTATTGGCGCAGTCCCTTCGTAGCAAGGGGCGCGAACTTGAAGAAAAGCGCGAGGAGCTGCTCGATCTTCAGGATTTCACTGAAGACATTATTCACTCCATGCGCGGCGGCCTGATCACCACGGATACAGAAGGGCGTGTGGTTCTGCTCAACCGTACCGGCGAAGAGATTTTGGGCTATCGCTTCGCGGACATTCGCGGGCGCAAGGTCGCGGAAATCAGCGAAGACTTCTGGACGGCCGGGCGCCCTGGTCCAAATGAACGCCTTTCACTGCGCCGCGAGATTGAATTCCTCGCTCCGGATGGTCAGCAGCGCTACCTCGGCATCAGCGTCTCTCCGCTCCGCTCCCGCGACCCCCAACGCAAAGGCTATGTCTTTAATTTTCAGGACCTCACGGATTTCCGTAGGTTGGAGCAGGAAGTAGCCACAAAGGACCGCATGGCCGCCCTCGGGCGCCTTTCCGCCGCGATTGCTCATGAAATCAGGCAGCCACTGACTGCCATGGCCGGAGCCGTCGGAGAGCTGGCACGCATGGCCCCTCTCGAAGAAGATGAAAAGCAGCTCGTGAGCATCGTGAACCGCGAGTCGGAGCGCCTGAATCGCATCATCACGGAATTTCTGAATTATTCGCGAGAAAAGACCTACGAATTTCAAGATGCCGACGTGCGCGCCCTTTTGGATGAGACGCTCATGCTGGTCGAGAAAAAGCCCGAGGTCGGCTCTAAGTATCAAATTGTGCGTTCGTTCAATGGTCACGAGCTGCGCGCGCGCGTGGATTCCAACAAGATCAAACAAGTGTTCTGGAATCTGTGCGACAACGCGCTCCGCGCCATGCCGGAAGGCGGCACGCTGACCGTAGGATTGGAGGAACGCCCGTTCTGGCTGCACATCGCCTTTCGAGACACCGGCGTCGGCCTGAACCCGAAGCAGCGCGCCAAGATATTTGAGCCTCTGCAATCGAATTTTGAAGGTGGCACTGGCTTGGGGCTTTCCATCGTGTATCAGATTGTGCAGGCCCATAGTGGGCGGATTAGCGTCGTCTCCGAACAAGACCGCGGCGCCGAGTTTATTATCGAGCTCCCGAGGATGGCCTGAAAACTATGCAAGCCACAAAAACAGCCGCTAAGGGACCGAGCAAGCATCCTGTCCACATTCTCGTGGTAGACGACGAGCGCTCCATCTGTGAGCTGCTCGAGATCACCTTCCGCAAAGAGGGCCACCGCGTTGAGATCGCTCACGACGTCCCTGCCGCCAAGCGAAAGCTGGAGTCGCAAATCTTCGATATTGTCATTTCGGACGTAAGAATGCCCGGTGAAAGCGGCGTAGACCTTCTCAAGCTCACCAAGGAGATTGCGCCACAGTGCTTCTTCCTGCTGATTACCGGCGTTCCTACCGTGGAAACGGCCATAGCCGCCATCAATTCTGGTGCCGACAGGTATGTCATTAAAGATCACGAGTTGGTCGACCAGCTTCGCCGCGCCGTCCGCGAGGTTTCCGAGAGCCTGAAATGGAAGAAGGAAGCCGGCTATCTGCGGCGTGAACTTCGACGGCTCACCGGTCTCGACAATATCATTGGCCAAAGCCCGAAAATGCGCGAAATCTTCGACATGATCCAGACCGTCGCGCCTCAAACCAGCCGCGTACTCATCACTGGCGAGAGCGGAACGGGTAAAGAGCTGGTTGCTCGAGCCATTCATGAAAATAGTCAGCGTGCGCACGAGCCCTTCATCACTATCAATTGTGGCGCATTTCCGGAAACGCTCCTGGAATCGGAACTTTTTGGCTACATGAAAGGTGCGTTCACCGGCGCAGCAGAGAATAGGCAGGGTCTTTTCCAGGCGGCTCACGGCGGGACCTTGTTCATGGACGAAATCGGCAACATGAGCCTGACCATGCAGGTCAAGCTCTATCGCGTCCTGCAGGAAGGCAAGGTTCGCCCCATCGGGAGCAATGAAGAAAGCGATGTCGACGTCCGTATCATCGCAGCCACAAATAAGAATTTTGAAAAGGAGATTGCGGAAGGTCGCTTCCGCGAGGATCTCTACTATCGGCTCAGCGTGATCCCGATACTGTTGCCACCTCTGCGCGAGCGCCGCGAAGACATTCCGCTGCTCACAAGGCATTTCCTGGAAAGTTTTCGCAAGGTCATGGAAAAGCCGATCAACGGAATCTCTCCAGAAGCCATGCGCCAGCTTGAGTCCTACGACTGGCCTGGCAATGTCCGCGAACTAGAAAACACGATGGAGCGCGCCGTAGCGCTCGAGAGCGGATCCGATATCTCCCTCCCCGTGTTGCCGGACCGCATCGCCGGATATTCCGGGGCCGGCACCGCCGCGACCGCTGGTGGCCGCTTGAATATCCCCGCCGAGGGTGTCGATTTCGAGAAGGAAATGGCCGATGCGGAAAGGCGTTACTTACAAGCTGCGCTTGAGAAGACCGACGGAGTCCGGACGCGCGCGGCAGAAGTCCTGAAAATCACCTACAGGTCGTTCCGGCACTACGCCAAAAAACACAACGTTTAGGTTAACAACTGCCCTCGTAACAGTGACCCTAAATGCTGTAAAGGCTGGACAAAAATTGTCGACAACAGTGTCTCAACCCCTATTTGAGCTCGAGGTGCTTCTGCCGAAAAGTTCCAGTACTTGCCATGTCATGTATTTTCAGCTAGTTACATGGTAAAGGACCACGGATTCTAAGAAGATTCTGAGTTGGTACTAGGCCTGCACGTATAGCCGCTGTGATTCGGCTTTAGACAACATCGTGCTCTGGCAACACCTCTTAAGGAGAGATGCAATACATGCGTAACAAACAAAAGGGTTTCTCGTTGATCGAGTTGCTCATCGTCGTGGCGATCATTTTGATCATCGCGGCCATCGCAATTCCGAATTTGATTCGCTCCAAAATGGCAGCCAATGAAGCTTCCGCGGTGGCTTCGATCCGTACCATCAAC
>Ga0073928_10006604_pt1 | contig 15514 bp, 7 predicted proteins | sample PaiPotPPA55metaG_FD_76969 | JGI IMG/M metagenome (GOLD analysis project Ga0073928, IMG submission 76969) | Iron sulfur acid spring bacterial and archeal communities from Banff, Canada, to study Microbial Dark Matter (Phase II) - Paint Pots PPA... ... | reverse complement strand
GCCGGTGGCCGATGAGTAGAAGGGCACCATCGACTGACGAGGTGTAATACCCGCGAGTACGTGTCCGAGCCGTTCGCGGATCTGCTCCACGTGCGGCGAGTGCGAGGCGTAGTCCACGTCGACACGCCGGAACCGGACGCCGTCGCTTTCGCAGACCACTGCCAGTTCGTCCAGGGCGCTGACGTCGCCCGCCACCACAACGCTGCTCGGACCGTTGATCGCCGCGATCGACAGGCGATCGGCGAAGCGGTCCAGCAGGCCGGTGACGGCGTCCACGCCGAGGGCGACAGAGGCCATGCCGCCCTGGCCGGAAAGCTGTGTCAGTTCGGCGCTGCGCAACGCAACGACACGCGCCGCATCACGCAACGACAGCGCGCCGGCGATGTACGCGGCGGCGATCTCGCCCTGCGAGTGACCGACCACGGCCGATGGCACGATCCCGTAGGAGCGCCAGAGCTCTGCCAGCGAGACCATCACCGCGAACAGCGTGGGCTGAACGACATCAACCCGGTCGAGTGACGCTGCGCCCGGCTCGCCGGCGATCACGTCACGGAGCGACCAGTCGGTGAACTCGGCCAATGCCTCTCCGCACGCGTGCATCTGCTCGGCGAAGGCCGGCTCCGCCGCCATGAGTTCCGCGGCCATTCCCAGCCACTGTGCACCCTGACCTGGAAAGACCAGGGCGATCTTCGCATCGTGTGCGACAGTGCCCTGAATCAGGTTCGCCGCGGTCTTGCCGTCCGCGAGCGCGGTCAGTCCGTCGCCGAAGCCCGCGGCATCGCCGGCCAGCACGACGGCACGGTGTGCGGCCGCGCGCGGCAGCGCGGCCAGGGAAGATCCCACGTCGAGGGTGCTGAGTTCCGGGCTGCGCATCGTGAGGTCCCGCGCTGCGGCGGCGCGTGCCCGCAGGCCGGTGGCGCTGTAGGCGGACATCACCCACGGGACCGACGGCTGGTCGCTGCCGAGTTCGGCGGCCTCGCGATACCAGTGGCGACGGCGCTGCCACGGGTACGCGGGCAAGCTGACAGGTCGACGCGAACCCTTGGCCGGAGCGGGAACGGCGCCGGTCACGAAGAGCCGTGCCGCCGTGTCGGCGAGCCGGTCCAGCGGGTCTTCGGCGTCTGTCTGCACCCCGAACCGGTCGGCCAGCGCATCGGGCAGACTCTGTGGCAGGAGGTTGACAAGCGCGTCCACGCCGGCGGCCGCGATCTCGTCGGCAAGGCTGTCCGGCCGGTCGTCGGCCACGCCGCGGCGTGCGCGCTGGGCCAGATCGTCGGCCGACATGGCGAGGCCAGCGCCGTCCACCGCGACCTCGGGAATGCGGCCGGGCCGAAGTTCGACACCTGATACCTGGCCAGCGGCCAAGCGCAGTGCATCCTCGAGGTCCAGCCGTCCCGCCGCCCAGGCAGCGCCCAACTGGCCCGCGCCCTCGCCGATCACGGCCTCCGGCGCCAGCCCGACGGTGGCCCACAGCCTGACCGCCGCGACGTGATGACACAGCAGGTGGGCCGCCGGCAGGTCGGTCGAAGGCTCGGCGAACGGGTCGACGGTCTCGCCGGTCAGCGCGGTGAGGCGCTCGGCGCAGTAGCGCAACGCATCGGCGTACTCGGATATCCCTGCTAGCCGGTCGCGCAGGGCGGCGGCCGGCGGTTCGGCTCCTGCCCAGAATCCGACAGCGCGCTGGGTCCCCTCGGGCACCTGCCCCATCCGGGCGGTCGGCGTGCTGTTGCCTCGCGCCGCGACCTCGAGGGCTGCCACGACGGCGGCAGTGTCCTGACCGGTGACGGCGAGCCGGTGCCCCAGCCAGGTGCGGCGGTAGGCAGCGGTGAAGACGACATCGTCCAGGTCGGCCGGAGCCTCACGGAGCCGGGCGGCGAGGCGTCCGGCCGCCTGGCGCAGCGCCGGCTCCGCCGCCGCGGTGACCATCAGGACATACGGTGCCCGGCGGGTCGGAACCGCCGCCGGCTCCGGAACCTCCGGCGGCTGTTCGACGACCACGTGCGCATTGCTGCCGCTGAACCCGAACGCGCTCACGCCCGCCCGTCGCGGGTGATCCCGCCGCGGCCACTGCCGCCGTTCGGTCACCACCGAGACCGGAAGCCTCTCCCAGTCGATATGCGTCGACGGCCGGTTCAGCGGATGCGGCGGAAGCTCCCCGTGGTGGAGCGCGAGGATCACCTTGAGCAGCCCGGTGACGCCGGCGGCGGCTTCGAGATGCCCGACGCTGGCCTTGGCCGCGCCGATCAGCAGGGCCTCGTCCGCCGCGCGCCCGGGACCAAGCGCCTCGGCGAGGGCGCGCACCTCGATCGGGTCGCCGAGAGGGGTGCCGGTGCCGTGGGCCTCGACGTAGTCGACGTCGCGCGGCGACCAGCCCGCGGCCTCGACGGCTCGCTTGATGACGGCGACCTGCGCGGACGCGTTGGGTACCGTCATGCCGCCGCTGGCGCCGTCCTGGTTGACCGCGGTGCCTCGGATCACCGCGTAGACGCGGTCACCGTCCCGCTTCGCCGCGCCGAGCGGCTTGAGGATGAGCGCCGCTGCACCCTCGCCACGGCCGTAGCCGTCGGCCGCGTCATCAAAGGTCTTACATCGCCCGTCCGCGGCCAGGGCCCCGGCCCCCGCCATGGAGACCGACACCGTGGGGGCGACGATCACGTTGGCGCCGCCCACGATGGCGATCTCGCAATCACCGTGGCGCAGGCCCTGGCACGCCAGGTGGACAGCGGTGAGGGACGACGAGCACGCGGTGTCGACGGCGATGCTGGGGCCGCTCAGCGCGAGGAAGTACGACAAACGTCCCACGGCCCCGGCAAACGACGTGCCGGTGCCGTAGAAGTGGTCGACGTCGGCCATGTCGCGGGTGAGCAGTTGCTGGTAGTCGGCGGTGTTGAGACCGAAGTAGACGCCTGCGGCCCGGCCTTCAAGCGCGGGAGCGGGCTGCCCCGCGTCCTCCAGTGCCTCCCACGCGACTTCGAGAAGCAGGCGCTGCTGCGGGTCGAGCGACTTCGCCTCACGCGGGGAGACGCGGAAGAACTCTGCGTCGAACCCCTCCACCTCGTCGAGGAAACCGCCGCGGGTCGGAACGCCGGGACCGGCCTCCCGCCAGATCGGGTCGGCCAGGCGGGACGCCGGCATGTCGCGGACCGCGTTTCGGCCCTCGGCCAGCAGCGCCCAGAACTGCTCCGGGGAGCTCGCGCCGGGCAGCCGGCAGGCCATGCCGATCACTGCGACGGCGTCGTCCGCCAGTTCGCCGCCGTCCACCGGACCGCCAGACAGGACGGCTGGCAAGGCAGTCTGTTCCTGGCCGTCGGATTCCGGGGCGGCTTCGGCCAGGAATGCGGCGAGCGCCTCGATCGTCGGCCTCTCGAACACGATCGTCGTGGGCAACTCAAGGCCGAACTCGGCGGCCAGCCGGTCCCGCAGTTCGACGGCGGTGAGCGAATCAAGGCCCTGGTCGAACAAGCCGCGCCGACGCGCCAACGGCTGACCGCCGGTGAGGCCGAGAACCGCCGCGACATGCTCTTCGACGCGCCGCAGCGGACCGCCGGCCACCCGAGTCTTCACGGCACGGGCGAGCGCGGGCACGGATACGGATTCGGCCGCTGGGACCACTGAGGCCGATACGGCCTCAGTGCCGCGGGCATTCGCGCCGGCGTCATCTGCCAGGTCCGCGACCGTTTCGCTGATCACCCTGCCGTCGTCGTCGAGCAGGCTCAGGCGTACCCGAGCCGGTGCCACGTCCACTGGACCGCGCCCCTGCTGACCGGGCTCGACCCCAGGCAGCCAGTGCTTGTCACCGCCCCAGGAGGGCACAGGCAGCGTTCGGTACCGGCCCGGCGTTCCAGTGATCTTCGTCCAGTCCACGTCGATGCCGCTGACGTGAAGCTGCGCGACCGTCTTGTGCAGCCCGAGCAACCCGGATTCGCCGCGGCGCAGCGTGGCCGTCACCGGACCCCGGCGCTCTCGGCGGCGCACGGCGTCCGCGAGCGGCCGGATCAGCGTGGGGTGCGGGCCGATCTCGACGAACGCCCGGTCGCCCTCGGCGAGCAGCCGGTCGATCGCGGGCCACAGGAGTACGGGTTCTGTCAGGTTGCGTTCCCAGTACGCGGCGTCGAAGCGCACGTCCGAGTCGTTCGGCAGGACGCTGGAGATCAGCCGCACCGACGGCACGGTGACAGTGAGATCCGCCAGTGCCTCCCGCAGCCGCGGGCCGCACTCGGCCACCACCGGACTGTGGAACGCGTAGCCGCCGGGCAGCCGCTTGCACCGCAGGCCGCGCCCCCCGAGCGCCGCCGCGGCCGAGTCGATGGCGTCACCCGGCCCGCTGAGCACGATCGCCTCCGGTCCGTTGACCGTGGCGATCACCACCGGCAGGCCGGTGTCGGCCACTACCGCCATGACCGTGTCCGGATTCGCGCGGACCGCCAGCATCGCGCCCCGGCCGACAGTCTCCTGCAGGATCCGGCCCCGCCGGACGGCCAGCCGCACGGCGTCGGCACGAGAGAGAGCGCCCGCCACGTGCGCGGCGGCGATCTCCCCGACGCTGTGTCCGACCACTGCTTCAGGCCGGATGCCGCACTCGGCCAGCCAACTCGTCACCGCTACCTGCACGGCGAGCAGGGCAGGCTGGGCGACGTCCGTCCGGTCGAGCCAGTCGCCCGCGCTCCCGCGTAGTTCGTCGATCAGGGACCACTGCACGTCACGTCGGACCAGTGCGTCGCACTCGTCGAGGGCCTCGCGCACCACAGGCGACTCGTCGTACAAGTCCACTGCCATGCCCGCCCATTGCGCACCTTGGCCGGAGTACACGAACACCAACTCGGGGACGCCCTCGGGATCCGCAGCGCCGAAGTAGGCTCCATCCGGCGCCTCCTCGATCTCGCCGAGCGCCGCCGCCAGCTCCTCCGGTCCCGCTGCGACGGCGGCGAATCGGTGCGGCTCATGGGTCCGCCGTGTGGCGGCAGAGGCGATCAGATCGCTGAGTCCGTCACCGGCCGTGGTTACCCGCTCCCCCATCCCGGCGACCTGGCTAGCAAGACCGGGCTGGTGGAAGGACGAGGCGAGCAGTACATAGGGACCTGCCGGGCTTTCACCCACGGGCGCCACATCGGCAGGCTTGACGCCCTCCACGATCACATGGACATTCGTGCCGCTGAGCCCGGACGAGCTGACCCCGACGCGGACCGGCCGATCCACCTCCGCGAGGCTGACCGGGCTGATCGGTACCGCCAACGTGCCGCGGTCCCACGCAATCGCCGAGGTGAGCCGACCCGGATCGGGCTGAGCGGGCACTTCCCGCGAGTTGACCACCCAGAGGCCCTTGAGCAGGCCGGCGACTCCGGCAGCGCCGTCGGTGTGCCCGAACACCGCCTTGTTGGAGCCCACGTAGAGCGGCGGGCTGCCCGGATCCCGGCGCCTGCCGTAGATCTCGTCCAACGCCATGAGCTCGACCTGGTCGCCGAGCGGGGTCCCCGTGCCGTGGGCCTCTACATAGTCGAGGTCTGACGGACCGATGCCAGCGGTGCCGAGAGCGGAGCGCAACAGCTCGGTCTGGGCGACGCCGTTGGGTGCCGTGATGCCGAGGCTGCGGCCGTCGTGGTTGGTCGCGGAGCCGCGGATGACCGCGTAGATACGGTCTCGGTCGGCAATGGCGTCGGGCAGCCGCTTGAGCACAAGCACGCCGCAACCGTCACCGCGCAGGATGCCGTCGGCGTCGGCCGCGAACGGACGGCACCGCCCGGTCGGCGAGATCGCGCCGATCCTGCTCATGAAGACGCTCAGCTCGGGCGTGATCATCAAGCTGACACCGCCGGCGAGGACGACGTCAGTCTCACCGGAGCGCAGGCTCTGACTCGCCAGGTGCACGGCGAGCAAGGAGGAGGAGCAGGCGGTGGTGAGGGAGGCCATGGGCCCGCGCAGATCGAAGGTGTAAGCCAGCCGGCCCGCGACGAAACTGAACTCGGTCCCGCTGCCGTAGTGCGGTCCGATGCCCTGGATGCCGAGCGTCTTCGTGTGCAGCGTCGCATAGTCGTGGGAGAACATCCCGAAGTACGCCCCGGTGCGCGTGCCCCGCCAAGCGTCTGCGGGACGCCCGGAGTCGCTCATCGCCTCCCAGGCCACCTCGAGCATCAGCCGCTGCTGCGGATCCATCGCGCTCGCCTCGCGTGGCGAGACCCCGAAGTAGGAGGCGTCGAACCGGTCGATGTCCTCTAGGAAGCCGCCGACGTGGCTGGACGTGCCCGAACCGGACGACCCGCCCGGGCCGGCGTCCGCGCGATCCCAGCGGGTCGCCGGGACGTCCTGGAGGATCGGGGTCGCGGACCTGAGCGCCGCGCCGAAGGAATTGAGATCACGGGCGCCGCCGGGGAACCGGCAGCCGATGCCGACGACGGCGATCGACACGGCGTTCGGGCTCATCAGCGGTCGTACTGCCATGGAAGATATCCCTTGCCCTACAATGATTTTCGGCAATTCGGCATCGGCATCCCGAGGGATACCGGAGAGGGTGACCGATGACTGAGCCGCACCTCGCGGGGGCCGGCCACGTCGCCGTCTGGGTGGCTGTGGGCGCTGCGCCCGAGGACGAGACGCTCAGCCTGGACGAGCGCGCCCAGCGGTACCGTCAGGCGCGAGCCAATGCACATCGGGTCGGCCGACAGCTGGTCGCGGCGTACACCTCGTGTCCGCCGGACCGTCAGGTCTGGGAGCGCGACGGCCGGGGCCGGCCGCTCATCATCGACCCCGTCGGCCTGCATGTAAGCCTCAGTCATGCCGAGGCCGTGGTGGCGGTCGCCCTGTCCTGGGACGCCCCGGTAGGTGTCGACGTCGAGCGGCTGCGGACGCTGTCGGACCGTGGCGCGCTGGCCCGGACGGCATTGGCCGAAACCGAGCAGCAAGCCGTCGACGAGCTGCCGGAAGCACTCAGGGACGCGCAGCTGCTCCGCTTCTGGACCCGGAAAGAGGCCGTGGCGAAGGCCCTCGGCACCGGGCTCGCCACGAACCTGCGCGCCATCGTCACGACGGCCCGTGGTGCGGTGGTGTCGCTTCCTGACCAGTGCGGCGAGATCTCCGCGTGGTCGCTGGCCGATCTCCCCGTCCAGGACGAGGTGATCGCCGCTGTCACGGTCAGGGCGCCGAGCGTCCGGGTACTGACCCGGACGCTCGAGCTCCCTGCCGGGGCCGAGTGACTGAATCGACACCGGCACTTAGAAGGACGGAGCCAGCACCGGGGCACGAAGCGTGCCCAGGTATGAGTGCCACAGGTGGGACGGGTCCTCCTCGACGGCGGTCACGGTCTCCCGCATCACGCGCAGGACGTCCGGCTCTTCGTCGTCGTAGAGGTCGCCCTGCAGCAGCCGGAGGACGTCCAGCCGGTACCGCGGGTCCTGCACGAACGTGGTGAAGAGGATGTTCAGCCGGTAGTAGACCGAGATGAACTCGTACCAGTTGCGGACGCCGTTGCGGATCGTCTTCTCGTAGGTGGCGAACCTGGCCTGCGAGAAGTCGTCGGCCTCGGCGGCCGCCACGATGTCACGGCAGGCCAGCCGCGCGCTGTTGAGCGCGACGCTCACCCCGCTGGAGAAGATCGGGTCGACGAACCGCGCCGCGTCGCCGAGCAGCACGTACCGGTCGCCGCAGATCTGGCGCATGGCGTAGCTGTAGTCGCCCTCGACCTTGAACGGCGTCACCTGCTCCGTCTTCTTCAGCGCCTCGTACAGGTCCGGCCGGCTCTCCACGAACTTCCAGAAGAACTTCTCGCGGTCCATGTTCGCCTCGGCGAACTGGTGCTTCTGGGTGACGACCCCGACGCTGGTCACGGTGTCGGTGATCGGGATCTGCCAGACCCAGGTGTCGCTGATCGGCAGGAAGTGCACGTAGATGTAGTCGACCTTCTCGGGGCTGTTGGCCACCGCGGACCGGTCGAGGCCGTCGAACCAGGCGTGGATGGCGTACTGGTCGAAGACGGGGTCCGCCTCCTTGATCCCGAGCTGCCGGCCCAGCATGGTCTGACGGCCGGAGGCGTCGATGATCATCTTGGCCGTGACGTCCACCTCGGCGGAGCCCACTCGGCAGGTCAGGGTGACCTTGGCCGGGTCGTCGAAGTCCACCCGCAGCGCCCTGATTCCCTGGAACACCTTGGCGCCGAGGCTTTCGGCGTGCTTGAGCAGGATGAGGTCGAACTTGCTGCGGTCGACGTGGAACGTGTAGTCCCGGTCGACGCCCGGCTGGTCGCGCTCGCTGAACAGGATGTCGGCCACGCCGAGCTCATGCGTGAGCTTGCTGGCCTGGGCGGCGGTGACGTTGCGCGACTGGGACGAGGTCCAGGCCGCGCCGTACTTGCGCGGGAAGCCGGCTTCCTCGATCTTGCTCATCGCGCCGGTCTCCAGCAGCACCCTCGTGGTGGCCGGCACCAGCGACTCACCCACATGCGGCCGCGGAAAGTTCTCGCCCTCGAATACGGCCACTGACAGGCCGGCCATGGCAAGGTACGCGGCGGCACTGGAACCGGCCGGACCACCGCCGACGATCACGACGTCATAGTCGACACTCATCGTTCTCAGACACCTTCCGCGGAGACGACCATCAGGTCGGAAACGAGCTTGCTGATAGAGGCGATGTCGCGGAAGTTCGCCGCGTTGATCGCCGAGAGCGGCACATCCACCCGCAGCTGCTCCCGCAGGAAGTTCAGCAGGAGTGCGCTGTTCATCGAGTTGAGCACCTCCCACTCGAGCAAGGGGGTGGACTCAGTGAGCTCACCTTTCGGGTCACCGTCGAGAAAACTCTCGCTGATGAAGGTCGTGATCCGCGGTGTGACCTCGTCGAGGGTCATTGCGCCGCCCCTTTTCGTTGGCAGGTGGTTGTCACTGATCGTCATGAACTGCTCGTTCCGGACCCGCCGGCGCGGTCCTTCAGCACCAGCCGGTCGATCTTGCCGTTGTCGTTCCTCGGCAACGGAGACATGATCCGCACCTCGTCCGCCACCATGTAGCGCGGCAGGTGCTCTGCGAGGTGGCGGCGAAGTGCCAAGACCCCGAGATCGGAGCCGGCGCGCGGAGCCACGAACACCACCAGGCGCGTGTCGACTCCTTCGCCCACCGCCACCGCAGCCGCGTCCGCGACATCGGCGTGGGTCTCAAGCACCGCCTCGACCTCGCCGAGCTCAACCCGGTGCCCGCGGATCTTCACCATCTGGTCGCGACGCCCGAGGTAGTCGAACGAGCCGTCGGGCAGGGCCCGGACCAGGTCGCCCGTGCGGTAGGGGCCGTGCTGCAGTGGGTGACCCCAATAGCCGGCCATCACCGTGGGACCGGCCACGATGAGCTCGCCCTCTTCGCCGACGGCCGCGATCGCGCCGTCCTCGCGCAGTGCCCAGACTCGGTCGCCGCTGGCCGCGATCCCGATCGGCACCGGCCGATCGCGGTCCAGGTCTGTCTTCTTGACCTCGTGGAACGTGCACACGTTGGTCTCGGTCGGACCGTAGAGGTTCATCATCCGCGCACTCGTCCAGCCGGCCAGGTCGCGCAGCTGCGTGATCGGGAAAGGCTCGCCCGCGAACAGCACGGTGTGCAGCGTCTCCGGTGCGGGACGGTCTAGGAGCTTGCCGTGACGCATCATCACCGCGAGGGCCGACGGCACCGAGTACCAGATGGTGATCCGCTCGAGGTGGAGGAACTCAACGAGCTGCATCGGTGCGAAGGACAGCTCCGGCGGGATGAGATGCACCGACGCTCCGGCACGGAACGCCACGTACAGGTCGAGCACTGACAGGTCGAAGGCGAACGGCGCGTGGTTGGCGAACCGATCCTCCTCCTCCGGCGCCAGCTGGTCGTGCGCCCAGTCGACGAACGCCCGCGCGTTCTCGTGGGTCAGGCACACACCCTTGGGCGTGCCGGTCGACCCCGACGTGTACAGGATGTACGCGAGCTCATCAGGAGTCGTGGCCATGTTGACGGCAGGCTCCGGATCGTAGGGACCGTCGAGCTCTTCGTAGCCGACTTCCTGGCCCAGTTCGGCGGAGATCCGCGGAATCTTCGCGCGAATCGTCAGGACGACGCGTGCCGTGCAGTCGCGGGCGATGGTCGCGACCCGGGCGACCGGGCTGCCGCCGTCGACGGGCACGTAGGCGGCACCGAGCCGGAGGACTGCCTGCATCGCGGCGACCGTCGCAGGGCTCTTACCGGCCCAGAGCACGACCCGGTCCCCGCGCTGCACGCCCTTGCGCACGAGCCTGGCCGCGATCGCGTCGGCCGCGGCGTCGAGCTCCGCATAGGTGAGCGAACCGGACGGGCCGCTCACGGCCAGCGCGTCGGGCCGGCGTGCGGCGGAGTCGATGACGAGTTGGTGGAGGGTCACAGCCCTGACTCCCTCGCGATGAGCTCCAGCTGGATCTCTGTCGTGCCGGAGAAGATGGTGGTGGGCAGGGAATCGCGCAGCTGCTCCTCGATCCCGGTGCCGGCCAGGTAGCCGACCGCACCGAACAGCTGCATGGCGTCGAGGCTGTTGGCGATCGCGGCCTCGGACACGGCGGTCTTCGCCATCGCGATCGCGCTGACCTCCGTGCGGCCCTGGTCGAGCAGCCAGCAGGCGCGGTACAGAAGCAGACGCGCGCTCTCCAGCCGCTGCCGCATCCGGGCGATCCGGTGCGCGACGGCCTGGAACCCGGCGATCTTCCGGCCGAACTGGCGCCTTTCGGTCGTGCGGGTCACACACTCGGCGAGCTGACGCTCCATCTGCCCCAGGTAGCCGGCGAACAGGCAGCCGCGCTCCCAGGCCATGGAGTGCTGGAAGATCGCTCCTCCACTGCCCTCGGCCCCAAGCAGGTACTTGGCCGGTACGACGCAGCCTTCGAATCGCACCCGCGCCGCGAGGCAGCCGTTGAGTCCCATCTTCGGCAGGGGCGGGCCGACGACGACGCCGTCAAGCTCCCGCGGCACGGCGAACGCCGAGATGCCAAGGAACCCGGCGGACGGATCCGTAACCGCATACGTCACGAGCACATCCGCGATCGGGGCGTTGCTGACGAAGGACTTCTCCCCCTCGAGCACATATCCGTCGGCCGAGCGTGTGGCGGTGGTCCGGATCCGTCCGACGTCCGAGCCCGCCTCGTCCTCGGTCATGGCGTTGCCGGCGACCAGGTCGCCCGCCGCCATGCCCGCCAGCAGTGCTTTGGCCTCGTCAGTCCCGAACTCCCAGACGGGCACGGCGCACGAGAGCAGGTGTGCGGCGACCGCGAACACCAGGCCCATGTCGGAGCAGGAGAGGCCGAAGGCCTCGAGGCCCAACGCCGTGTCCAGGGCCCCAAGGCCCGCGCCGCCGTACTCCTCGGGCAGGCACAAGCCCGTCAGGCCGATGCTTGCCGCGTCCTTCCAGGCCAGCCGCGCCAGCTCCGGGTCGGTGGACGTCTCATGCCCGGCGAACCGCTCGGCGACGGCCGCGCGTATGCCGGCGCTGCGTTCACGCTGAATCGGTGACGGCTCGAAGTCCATCAGACGTTTTCCGGTGTTTGCTCGACCGTTGCCAATTCAATCCCACCTCGATGGTCGTGCTCAGAAAGTGACGGTGCCGCGACATTCGAATATTCTGGTCCGACACACTCGGCAACGTTAGGTTGCGGACGCGCGGACCCCAACCCTTACCGCACCCTTAAGCGAAGAGCACCGTACTTAGGGGGACGGTAGGGGTATGAATAAGTACTCAATAGTCGTACTCTCCGCACGGAAATGCCGGGATGCGCGCTAAGCGTGCGGCACGACCGCGTCCTGCCGTACTCCGCGGAGCACGGACGACAGCGCGTCGAGCACTCCGGCCCGGCAGTCATCCAGGTAGAAGTGGCCGCCCGGGAAGATTCGCAGATCGAACCGGCCGAGCGTGTGCTGCGCCCAGGCCGCAGCATCGTCGGGCGAGGCCTTCGGGTCGCTGTCGCCGACCAGCGCGGTGATGTCGCACGACAGCGGTGGCGCGGAAACGTATCGGTACGTTTCGATGGCCGCGTAGTCGGCGCGGATCGTCGGCAGGACGAAATCCAGCAGCTCAGGGTCCGCCAGGATGCGCGGGCTCGTGCCGCCCACCGCACGCATCTCCGCGATGAACGCGGCCTTGCTCGCCCGGTGCAGCTCCTCGTGCCGGACACGGGAAGGAGCCCGCCGACCAGAGACGAACAGATGCTCAGGGCCGGTCCCCTCATCCCGAGCGATACGGCTCGCCACCTCGAATGCGAGGATCGCTCCCATGCTGTGGCCGAAGAACGCGAACGGCGCACCAAGCCTCGGCCGGATCGCTGCATAGATCTGATCAGCCAGATCGGGGATGCTACGGACGCAGGACTCGCTGCCGCGGTCCTGGCGGCCCGGGTACTGCAGGGCCAGCAGTTCGATGTCCCAGGGCAACGACCTCGACCACGGATAGAAGTAGCTGGCGGCGCCGCCCGCGTGCGGGAAACAGAACAGGCGCACGCCTTCCGGCGCCTGACGGTAGATGCGGATCCAACTGTCGCTGTCGGTATTTCCCACTGTTATCACCCTCCTGAGCGCAGCACAAATAGCCGATACCTCAGTCGCGTCCGACCATATCCTGCGCCCTAAAGGTGCGAACCCCTATCAAGCCCCTATTTCCCGCTCCTTCATTGCCCGGCAAAGACGCCGTCCCTACTCTCGAATCGACTGACTGACTAGCTGGCTGAACGACATGACAGCGGACATCGCAGGCGGGACGGGCGAGTGCTCAGCATGGATGACATCAGCGAACTGCTGGCCCGGGAGTGGAACTTCCCTGACCTGGCGGACGAGGCCGCCCTAGCCCGGCTATGGAAACTGGCCGCGGCCAGGGGCTGTTTCACACTCGGCACCCTCACCGACGCCGTCGCGCTGATCCGGGCCACCGGAGCAGCCGCCTGCCCGCTTCCCGTCATGGACGGCTTCGTCGCCACGTGCCTGCTACCCAACACCCCACACATCAAGGCCGGCATCGCCACCGGCGACATCCGAATCCTCGTCCTACCAACGGACCCAGCAACAGCGACCGTCCCACTCGCCGAAGCCGGGTTGGCCGCCTCCCACGCCCTACTCCTGCCCCCTGCAGGCGGACAAGCGCTCCTATGCCCCATAGAGTTCGCCGTCCCCCAGCCAGGCCTGGCGTCTCCCCCCTGGGCCCGGCTCCATCTGGGCGACCCCAAGGCTGTCATCGACGTCCACCCAGACAATGCCGACCAGGCCCTCTCCCTACTCAGACTGGGCCTGACGGTACGTGCAATGGCAGCCGCGCGGCGGACTCACGACCAGTCCATCGCACACGCGAAGACCCGCCGACAGTTCGGCCGCGCGATCGGCGGGTTCGGCGCTGTTCAGCAGCGCACTGCGACCCGCGAGATCGAACTCGCAGCCGGCGAACTCCTCATCGAGGACGCCGTCCGCAGACACAGCGCCGACGCACCGGACCAAATCCTCGCCACAGAGCTCGCGGCATCCCACGCGGCCGCCGTCGCGTCGCGCATCCAGATCAGCGCCCATCACACCCTCGGCGCGGGCGGATACTTCGAAGAACACGACGCACCCTGGCTCTTCCGCCGAGTCCATGCCGACATCGCACAACTGCCGTCCTATCCGCCACCACACGGAACCGTCGCCGACATCCTCATCGAGACCACCGACGGCCTACCCTCCGTGGACTCCACTCCGCAGGCCACCGCCATGCGGGATCAAGTCCGCGAGCTCGCCGCCGAGAGTCGCACCCGTGCGAGGCTGCTCGCCAAGGGCGACGACGACGCCCTGGTCGCGGCAATGTCCGAGCGAAAGTGGTTCGGCATAACCTGGCCCAGCGCCGACGGCGGCCGCGACGCCACTCTCACCGAGCAGCTCGCACTGCAGGACGAGATCGCCTACCACCAACTGCCCGTCGCCATCGCAATGGCCGCCGTCTCAGTAGTCGGCGCTCCCATCGTCAAGTACGGAACACCCGACCAAAAGGCGACGTACCTGCAAAAAGTCCGGGACGGAAACCTAACCTTCTGCCTGGGCTACAGCGAGCCCGAAGCAGGCTCCGACCTCGCCTCACTGACCACCACCGCGATCCGCGACGGCGACGACTGGGTGATCAACGGGACGAAGTCCTGGATCACCAACGCCCACACGGCGGAATACATCTGGCTCGCCGTCCGCACAGACGCAGACGCCAAGCTCCCACTAGCCGGAATCAGCATGTTCATGGTCCCGATGAAATCCCCGGGCATCAGGACCGAACCGCACCAGGCCCTGTCCGGCCAGATCTGCTGCACTGTCCGCCTCAACGACGTCCGCGTAAGCGACGACGCGCGAATCGGCCCAGTAAACCGCGGCTGGCAGGTCATCACGGACACCCTCACCGGCGAACGCCTCCTGCTAGCCGGCGAACTCTCCGGAATGTCCCGCCGCCAGCTCGACGAACTCCTAACAACCGTCCGCGCCGACCCGGACAAAACGGCCGGCCCCCGAGGATCAGCCAAGCGAGCCACGCTCACCAACATGGCCGTCCAGGTCCAAGCGGTGAACCTCCTCCTCACCGACGCGGCCAGGAAAGCAGAATCCGGCCCCGCCCACACCGCCCGCCACACCTCCGCAATGGCCGGCGTCCTAGCCGCGGAGGTCGGCGAGCAGCTAAGCCGCGACGCCCTAGAAATCCTCGGCCCCACAGCAACCCTCAGCGCACCTGACTCCCCCGGCGCAGGCATCTTCGAAAAGGGCCTGCGCCTGTCCATCCTCGCCTTCCTCGGCGGCGGCACCAACGACGTCCAACGCGGCTTGATCGCCCGCGGCCTCGGCCTCAGCTGATCGGTCCTCCGTCCTCCTGCGTCGTCCTCGACGCGCGGGCTGGCTGGTTGCTTCGGGTCGGGTTGGCGGTCTTGGTTTGTTGGTGTGTCGGGTTCTTGAAAGTCAAGGTCAACTGCGCCTCCGGCGGGCCGCTTCCTCGGAGAGATCGGGATCGATGGGTGGGCGGTGGGGTTCGCGTGCCGGGTTGGGGTTCGGGGTGGTCGGGTCGGGGGTGTGTTCTCTCCTCGGTCGTGCACCGGAGGCAATCAGGAACCTGCCGGGAGGTAAAGCGGCGGACGGCTTCCGGCCGTGTGTGATTGTGCTTTCCGCCGCTTGACCTCCCGGCAGAACCCTGATCGGGCTGCGCCTGCCCGACCGAGGAGAGAACACACCCCCAGGCGATAGCTGTGAGCTGCACCCGGGCCCAGTACCGGCGGGCCCGGGAGATACGGGATCCTGCTGCAGGAATCCGCACGAAACAAACACCACCGGGAATCCGCGAACCACCGTCACCTACACCTCTAATAACGGCCGGGGATCGCGGCCTGGTTCCCGGAAATTCCCTCCAACTATTCTCCCGATCTGTGCCGGGAAACACGTCTTTTGTCGGACCCTATCCGTACACTAGAAGTAGCAGGGTGAACACGGTATGCGAACGGGCAAGGGCGGGGACCATGGGGAACACGACACTTACGGAGATCGAGCTGGGGCTCACCCAGATCCGGCAAGCAGCG
>Ga0073928_10006603_pt1 | contig 15516 bp, 16 predicted proteins | sample PaiPotPPA55metaG_FD_76969 | JGI IMG/M metagenome (GOLD analysis project Ga0073928, IMG submission 76969) | Iron sulfur acid spring bacterial and archeal communities from Banff, Canada, to study Microbial Dark Matter (Phase II) - Paint Pots PPA... ... | reverse complement strand
CGTCTTAGCTGTCCGAAGTATGTTCATTCTATGAGCGTGGCCGCACAGCCTCGTAAACAAGAACAACCCTTTGATCCCGCATTGTTGATGGCGGGAGTCGATGTTTGCCCGCAAGGTATAGCGGTGTCAGAAAGTGGCCGTATCTTGTACGCGAATCAAGCATTCGGAAAGGCTAGTAGATTTCTCCCCAACCGAGAATTGCGAGGCCAGTTGTTGACAGACCTACTCCCGCAAAACACACAATACCTCGACGCCTGGGAAGCCTCGTTTAGCCCTGAAAATGCCATAGTTCAGATTGAGGCATCAATTTCCAATTTCCAGGAAAATCAGCGTGATTTTCAACTGGTCTGCATTCGTTCATCATCGCAACCGAACAAGAGCGACGTGCCGGCATCGGAACTGCGGAAGCCGGAGACTATCGACCGGTCGTTACCCGGGATCGCTCATGATTTTGGGAACGTGCTAACCGGAATCCTGCTTTACAGCGACCTGCTGGTAGAAGGGCTTGACGCGGCTAGCCGTTTGCGCCGCTATGCCGAGGCGATCCGCGTGGCGGGGGCGAATGGCGTCGCCCTGATCCGGCAACTGACAAATCCCTCGCCGGAAGACCCACTCGCGATCCAGCCATTGTCATTGAACCAGGTTATTTCCGAAATGGCGAGCCTTCTGACGCGGCTTGTGGGAGAGACCGTAGAGATAAAAACTCACCTGGCCAGGCTAGCGGGCCTCGTGAAGATGGAGGCGAGTAAAGTTCAACAGATCATTCTTAATCTCACGCTCAACGCACGTCATGCAATGCCGGATGGCGGCCAGATTACCCTCTCAACCCGGAACTGTATTCAGCGTATTGCGAATTCTGAGAAAAAATTAAGTCAGCCTGTTCCTTGCGTGGAATTTTCGGTGACCGACTCTGGTACCGGCATGGACAGAGAAACTTTGGCGCAAGCATTTCGGCCATTCTTCACAACCAAACCGCGCAGTCAGGGTCACGGCCTGGGATTGAGCATGGTCCAAAGCATTGTTAAGCAGGCGGGAGGAGAAGTTGAGATCGAAAGTGAATTGGGAAAGGGCACGCGGGTAACCATTCGTATGCCCCGAATCGACGTTTCAAGCGAATCGAATTAAGTCGGAAGAGCATTTTGTCGAAGAAATCCTGATGTCAACGGCTCGCTTCTTTGAGCCAGAAAGTGAATCGCAATGAGCACCGCTACAGCACTAGCTCCATCCACTCAGACCCCGCAAATCGAGGGAGCCAATTTCTTAAATTTGCTGGTAGTGGATGACGAGCGGGCCATCCGTGAAGTGTGCCGCGAAGTAGCCCAATCTCTCGGTTTCAATACTTCCGTGGCCGATTCGGCGGAACATGCCTATCGGCTACTCGACTCTCAGAACATTGACGTCCTGCTTCTCGATCTGAAGTTACCGGGTGCAAACGGTCTGGAAGCGCTGCACCAGATTAAGCAACGGAGGCCCGACGCCGCCATCGTCGTAGTCACCGGATATGGAACCGTGCAGTCCGCCGTCCACGCCATGAAAAACGGCGCCTACGACTATGTGACCAAGCCGTTCAGCATGGAAGAACTGAAGATGCTCTTGCAGCGCGTCGCCGGACATTTGAAGCTGAAGACCGAAAATCGCGTTCTGCGCGAGAAAATCAAATCCAAGCACGGCTTTGGCAACATGATCGGACGCGCCCCTGAGATGGAGAAGCTCTACCGAATCATCGCCAAGGCCGCATACAGCAATCACCCCGTGCTGATTCTCGGCGAAAGCGGCACCGGCAAGGAGATCGTGGCCCGCTCCATTCATTTCTCCGGTCCGTTTCGTGAGAAGCCGTTCGTACCCGTTGACTGCGGATCGCTGGTGCCCACCCTGATCGAAAGCGAGTTGTTCGGCTATGTCAAAGGAGCATTTACCGGCGCCACGCAATCGAAAGAAGGTCTGTTGGCAATCGCCGAAGGAGGAACCGTTTTTCTAGATGAAGTCGGGGAATTGCCAGTGGATCTTCAGGCCAAGCTGTTGCGCGCGATTCAGGAAAAGGAGATTCGCCAGGTCGGTAGCACCAAGCGGACCAACATTAACGTGAGAATTCTGGCGGCGACAAACCGAGATCTGGAACAGGCTGTCGCCCAAGGCACTTTTCGTCGGGATTTATATTTCCGGCTCAATGTCTTAAGCCTGCGGATACCTCCCCTGCGCGAGCGGCGGCAGGACATTCCGCTTCTGGTTGCGCACTTTTTGGAGCGGATTGCGCGCAGCGGAGGTCAGGCACGAACCCTAAGCGATGACGCTCTGAAAACCATGCTTGGCTACGATTGGCCAGGCAACGTTCGCGAGCTTGAGAACTGCCTGGAACGGGCCTGCGCATTAACCAGTGGACCGACTATCCACATCTGCGATCTGCCGGCTGCCCTTCATGGCGCTGCGAGCGCCTTTTCAGGCGCGACGGAAAGCTCTACCAAAATCATACCGATGACTGAACTGGAGCGACAAACCATCCTTAGCACCATCACTCAACTCAACGGCGATAAGCTGATGGCCGCGCGGCTGCTTGGAATTGGAAAGACAACTCTCTACAGGAAGCTGAAAGAATATGCTTCCCAAGATAGTTAATGAGAATGGATTCCTTCCTGTAATGGAACTCGCGCCTCATATGGCCACTCGGAAGTATCGTGTTTTCAGCGCGAGTTAGTTGGACAAGTACTTGCAGTCAAATCTTCCATGATTCTTTTAATAACCGGTTCTCCGAAAGCTGACGAGTGTGCAACTGCCATTACGCAAGCTACTTCCGAACCCGTAAAAATAGCTGGCACCCTCGGCCGGGCCGCTACCCTACTAAAGGCAGATGAATTCGCTGCGCTAATCGTAGATCAACAATTTCAGGACGCTGACCCGGATGAAACCGACCGCCTATTGTCGCAGATGGGGATGGCGACGCCGGTATACATCAACTTCGCAATCAGTGGTGTCGAGCGTGTCATTCGCGAGCTACGAATCGCGCTGCATCGCCGAAAAAGAGAGACTCTGATCGCCCGTCAAGGAGCGGAGCAAAAGCTGCGGAATGAATTGAAAGATACAGTTACAGCGCTGCTACTGTCCTGCGAAATGGCTCTCCAGGTTCCAACCTTATCCTCAGCTGCGACGGCAAAACTGCTCGCCATGGATGCACTGGCTCGTGAGATGAGAGAAAAAATCGGCTTACATGCTTAGAGAGGTTGTCGACAAACTCTCATTCTGTGCCGGAGGCCTCAAGGTAACGACAATCGGATCTTGGGTGGAGCAGCGGTTCACCGCTGCGATTCGGGCCGCAATGTTGACCGGCTTCAAGCCGCTGAGGTCACACAGTCTGTGGAAAAATGCTCTTGCGTAACCTTTACCGTCAGACTCATCTCCTACCAACCCATCCGTTTCCTTAACTCCGTGATATGCGCGACGTGGTGCTGCCCGTGCCAGGAATAAATCCCCAGATTCCTTTCCAACGAAACCAAGCGTCCAGTCTCAGGATGCCGGAAACTGCGATTCCAATCTTCGGGGCTCAACGATCGCAGCAAATACACCCAGCGCCGATGCAGCGATTCCAGCAATACCAACGACACTTCAATCGGGGTCGATTGATTTTCAGCCAACTTTGCCCACAAGTCTTCAAGGTACGGCTTGATCGTTGGTTCTTCCTCGGTTAAAGCGAGCTTAAATCGCACATACGCGTTCATGTGGCTATCGGGAATGTGATGAATCACCTGGCGCACAGTCCAGCCACCTTCACGATATGGGGTCTCAAGCTGCTCCTCCGAGAGCCCCGCAACTGCTGAGCGTACGGCCGCCGGAGTCCTCTCAATGTTGCTGATCATCTGCGCACGCTGCTCTTCCGTTGCGGGCCCTTGATATCTGAACTTTCCGATTGGATACCGCGGATCTCTCTCCGTTGGGTCGTTGCTCATCGGGTCACTGCTCTTTACCTCAACGCTCGTGGCGCTGCTGCTCTTCTTATCGTCGCTCATCTTCGAGCCTCCGTTAGATTCGGATCACGTGAATAGATCACTCCAAACTTTACTCGTCTAGAAAGTGTTACGGGAATATACCGAGCGAGCGCCTTACCTTGCGAGCGCTAAAATCCGTACCGGGGCATTCGTGCGGTCTTGCAATTTCGGCGGAGCGACCAGAACCATGCCCCCCACGGCGGGCGCGCGATCAAGGTTCGCCACATTCTCAAGCACGTACGCGCTGCGAGACAATGCGTACTGATGAACAGGACGGTCATGCGACGATCCAGAATCGATGCTCCGCGAGTCGATGCCAAGTCCAACTACTTCCCGTCCTTCGATCAGGAACTTCGCGGCGTCCGCCGAATATCCGGGAGTGGGCATGGCGTCCTTTGTCGAGTTGGTGAGAACCATCACAACCGAGCCCAGAGGAATTTCGCCGTGGATTTTTTCCCAGCCAGAAATATCGTCAACGGAGACCTCATAACCAGGATCCTGCTTTATGTTATTCCGGACATCAAATACGACTAGCGGCGCAACCAATCGCTGTGCGGGAATTTGATCGACTGTCCACAATCCAGCGGCAAAACTTGCAGGTGCTTCCATGCGGGTTTCCACAGACTGAGTAAGTCGTGGATCGCCTGTGTGATGCTTATCCACAAGTCCCGCGAGTTGTGCGTCACTGGGGAACGTGAGATCAATCACGTTGTGAAAGCCAGAGGGCTTTTTCGAACTTGGATGACGTTCCGCGAACAGCAGCAGTGCCAGTGCTAACGCGTATCCAATAACTAAAGACTTGACTCTCATCGACTTGCTGATTGCTCCTGTTTATTAGACGTTGCCGATGCGGAAAAGTTCACCCGGACTTGTTAAATTGACGTTAAAAAGGCAATCGCCCGCATCTGAATTGTTTCTATATTGTTGCATCGAAGGAAACACCGCTCAAGAAACTTGAGGACAGGAACGTTAGAGTTCAGACAGCCAGCGCGATCAGAGCCGCGACGAGGGTTCCCAAAAAATTCACCAGGTCATTGTTCAGTAATTTTCGGCGCTCGAATATCGCGCCAAGATAACTATCAGCAAGCGTTCCGCAGAATGCCGCGACAATCGGTATGCCCGACCGATTCCACGGGACCATGCCGCCCGCAATGCATACCATACTCACCACAATCGCCGCCGCGAGGCCAGACACTGTTCCCAGCACGGTGACCCCGCCATCGGTCCCGGCGGGTACTCCCTTCCACGAAGTAATAAGCCGCGCTTTCTCGCTGCTGAGTTGACCAATCTCGCTTGAGACGGTGTCAGCGGCGGCTTCCGAAAGGGAAGCTGCCACCGCGATCAAAAAGATTGCCTTGCCCTCAAACGCGTATAAGATCGCGCAACCCGCCGCCACGCCCAAGTTTGCCAATATTTGAAATGCATCGCGTCCTTCAATCTTTTCGGCGGCGCCAATCCGCTCTTTGTTCTGATATCCAATTTTCGTGGTCAACCACGCCAGGAAAAACACGGCAACCAGCGCCGCCAAAGCAGCGAAACCGCCCACTGCGCAAAGCAGGAAGGAAACCATCGCTCCCGCTACCGCGCCAGACCGGTTTACGGCCCCAAAGGAAAACGCTAGGGCCGCAAACCCGACGCTTATGACAAAGCAAAGTAATAAGGATGAGCCGTGAATCCCCATCCAATTACCGGCTAGTTCCGTAGCGACTACCATATGTAGCGTCCGGGCCTGCGACAGTCCATTACTCTGCGGCTAACACCACGATGACCCCTCTACTCCCAGTGCATCAAATAAGCGGTTGTAGTTTAAACTCAACGCCTTGGCGTATTTGTAGAGCGTTTCAATAGGGGTGGAACGTATGGCAGCCTCCGTTTGGTCTGGATATCTTACCTTCGGCTTGATTTCCATGCCGGTCCGCCTTTTTTCGGGCGCCCGCAGTTCCAGCATCTCCTTCAACATGTTGCATCGTGATGACCTGCAGCGGGTGAAGCAACAACTCTATTGTCCCGCCGACAATCGTGTCGTGGACCGAAGCGAAATCGTGAAGGGCTACGAATATCGCAAAGATGAATACGTCGTGGTCGAACCCGAGGAGATCAAAAAGATCGAGCCGAAGACCGCCAAGACGATGGAGATTTTGGAATTCGTGAAGGCTGATGAAGTTGATCCAGTATTCTTCGAATCCTCTTACTACCTGATGCCCGAAGAAGCGGGACGCCGTCCGTACGCGTTGCTCTCGAAAGCTCTTGAGGAAAGCCAGTACGTTGCCATCGCCAAGCTGACCATGCACAATCGCGAATACACGGTCTTTTTGCGTCCACGCGACGGTGGAATGATGCTGCACACCATGTATTACGCCGAAGAGGTTAAAGAGATCGAAGGCTTCGGTGCTCCCGATGTCGAACTAAAGGAGGCTGAGGTCAAAGTAGCCCACCAGTTGATCGAAGCGCTAGCCGATAAATGGGACCCAGAGAAATATCACGATACCTTCCAGGAAAATCTCAAGAAACTTATTCAGACGAAACTCGAAGGCGGAACCATCGCCGAGGTAGAAAAACCGAAAAAACTGGCTCCGGTTGTAGATTTAATGTCCGCGCTGAAGCAAAGCCTGGCAGAAATGGAAGGCAAGAAAAAGCCCGCCGCGACAGCCACTCCGGCTGCAAGAAAGTCGCGGAGCCGGGGATAACTCCAATTTCGCTCTCGCTGGAAGCTCGCCTGCGTTACTCACAAGGGCTTGGTTGACGATACGTATTTCGGTTGTTATATTTATAAAGCTCACGACATATTTGTTCGTAGCCGTCTCGTGCCTGTATATGACCGAAACGGTTCTGATATAATTGTCCAGCATAAGAAGCAATAACGTCGGCAGAATTAATTTGGGCTGACGCCCTCGCTGAAAACGTTCTGCGAATATCTTCCAACATTGGAAGGCTATGTAGGACGCTGTTGACGAAACGGAACGCCTCCGGGCTTCTGAACTGAGAAGCAGGCTTGGCGTCACCGTCGTTAGCGTCAGTTAACGGGACAATCTTTAGTCTTCTCGCCATCCGTATCCAGCGAGAAAGTATGGTTGGCGAATCGCCATCCAGCCCATTATTGGGAACGAGCAGATGCGCGTCCACATTTGTGCGGCCTTGAATGTGGAGAGGGAAGAGCGTGGCCGCGAGGAGCAGTGATAGTGCCTACTTTTAACCAGTTGGTTCGTGATGGCCGCAAGCGCCCGCGATACAAGACGGCGAGTCCTGCGTTGCAAGGATGTCCGCAGAAGCGCGGCGTCTGCACCCGTGTGTACACCCAGACGCCGAAGAAGCCGAACTCTGCGCTACGCAAAGTTGCCCGCGTACGCCTGACCAACGGAATCGAAGTCACGACCTATATTCCAGGCGTTGGTCACAACCTGCAGGAGCACTCAATCGTGTTGATTCGCGGAGGCCGTGTAAAGGATCTTCCCGGAGTCAGATATCACGTTGTGCGCGGCACATTAGACGCGGTAGGCGTAGCAAATCGCAAGCAAAGCCGCTCCAAATACGGAGCAAAGCGCCCGAAAGCGTAAACGAAATTTTGGTAGAGACGCGGTTTGCCGCGTCTTCTTGAGAGCGGAAAAAACATGCCAAGAAAAGGATACATCGCAAAGCGCACCGTGGAAGCTGATCCGGTATACGGATCCGACCTGGTGACCAAGTTCATCAATTCGATGATGTGGCAAGGCAAGAAGAGCACCGCGGAAGGCATCTTCTACGAAGCCTTGACCCGCGTTGGCGCAAAAGGCGGAGACGAACCGCTAAAGCTCTTCAAGAAGGCAGTCGAAAACGCCAAGCCACTTCTGGAAGTTAAGACCCGCCGCGTAGGCGGCGCAAATTATCAAGTCCCGGTAGAAGTGAATGCCGACCGGCGCACCTCGCTAGCGATTCGCTGGCTGATCGCCTATTCCCGCAGTCGCGGCGAAAAAGGCATGATCGACAAGTTAAGCAACGAATTGCTCGACGCCTCGAACGGAAAAGGCGCAGCAATCAAGAAGAAAGAAGATGTACACAGAATGGCGGAAGCGAATAAAGCCTTCGCGCATTACCGCTGGTAGGAACATTGAGCAATTTGGTGATCGGGTAATTGAGTAATTTAAAAGCCTGCAAGATTTTGATTTTCAATTGCCAAATTACCCAATTACAAAATTACGCAATTGCACCACCAGAGCCCCAGAAAGCAGCAGAGATAAAGTGCCCAGAACAGTCCCACTAGAACGTTGCAGGAACATCGGCATCATGGCCCACATCGATGCCGGTAAGACCACTACCACGGAGCGCATCCTGTTCTATACAGGCAAAACGCACCGCATCGGAGAGGTCCACGAAGGCACTGCGACCATGGATTGGATGGAACAGGAGCAGGAACGCGGCATCACCATCACCTCCGCCGCGACCACGTGTTCCTGGCGCGACATTCGCATCAACATTATTGATACACCCGGCCACGTCGATTTCACCGCCGAAGTCGAGCGGTCTCTTCGTGTGCTCGACGGAGCTGTTGCTGTGTTTGACGCGGTTCACGGAGTTCAGCCGCAATCCGAAAAAGTCTGGCGTCAGGCCGATAAATACGGCGTTCCCCGAATTTGTTTTATTAACAAGATCGACAAGATGGGCGCGGATTTCGAACATGCCGTCGACACCATCCGTAAGCGCCTCAATGCAAAGCCGATCGCGATTCAAATTCCCATCGGCCAGGAAGATAAATTTAAAGGCGTCATCGATCTCATCGAAATGAAGTCGATCACTTGGGCTGACGACACCATCGGCGCCGAGTACATCACGGGTGCGATTCCTCCAGAGCTGCAAAAGAAAGCCGAAGCCTTCCATACCCAGTTAGTCGAAACCGTCGCCGAAAATGACGATGAAATTCTACACAAGTTCCTCGAAGGCGAGAGCATTTCCGCTGAGGAACTTCGCGCGTCCCTGCGCAGATCGACGATTGAACTGAAATTGTTCCCCGTAGTCGTCGGAACAGCTTTCAAGAACAAAGGCATTCAGCCTCTGCTCGATGCAGTGGTGGATTATCTTCCGTCGCCGCTTGATGCAGGCGAAGTCACCGGTACAAATCCGGATAATGGGGAGACCATCGTTCGCAAGCCGGCTGACAGCGAGCCATTTTCTGCACTCGCTTTCAAGATCATGGCCGACCCGTTTGTCGGTCAGCTTACCTTTATCCGCGTTTATTCCGGCCAACTAAAATCTGGCGAAGCTGTCCTCAACGCAGGTCGCGGACGCACCGAACGGATCGGCCGCCTGCTGAAAATGCACGCCAACAAGCGTGAAGACATCAACGAAATTCTTGCAGGCGACATCTGCGCGGCCGTTGGACTGAAGAACGTCAGCACCGGAGATACAATCTGCGATGAAAAGCATCCCATCGCGCTCGAAAATATCGAGTTTGCTGTCCCCGTAATTTCCGTTGCCGTCGAGCCCAAGACCAAAGCGGACCAAGAGAAGATGGGCATGGCCCTTGGCCGCCTCGCGCAGGAAGATCCCACCTTCAAGGTTCACACCGATCCCGATAGCGGACAAACCATCATCAGCGGCATGGGCGAGCTGCATCTCGAAATCATCGTGGACCGCATGATGCGCGAGTACAAAGTCGAAGCCAACGTCGGCAAGCCGCAGGTCGCTTATCGCGAGACCATCCGCAAGAAGTCCGAAGCCGAAGGCAAATACATTCGCCAGACCGGCGGACGCGGCCAATACGGTCACGCGAAAATTCGACTCGAGCCGCAGGCGCCCGGCATGGGCTACGAGTTCGTCAACGACATCGTCGGCGGCTCGGTTCCGAAAGAATTTATCAAGCCAATCGATCAGGGAATTAAAGAAGCTATGGAAGGCGGAGTTCTTGCCGGATACGAGATGGTGGATGTGAAAGCCATCCTCTACGACGGCAGCTATCATGACGTCGATTCCAACGAAATGGCATTCAAAATTGCGGGATCGATGGCATTCAAAGAAGCAGCCCGTAAGGCTTCTCCAGTATTGCTCGAACCAGTCATGGCGGTAGAAGTCGTGACGCCGGAAGATTACGCAGGCGTAATCATGGGCGATCTAAGCTCCCGTCGAGGACGCATCGAAGGCATGGAGCATCGCGCCGGATCGCAGGTAATTAAAGCAATCGTGCCTCTGGCCGAAATGTTTGGATACGCCACGCACATGCGCTCCAGCACCCAAGGCCGCGCGGAATACTCGATGCACTTCGCGCGTTATGAAGAAGCGCCGAGGTCGGTGTCGGAAGAAATTATTGCGAAGGTACAAGGCAGCGCTGCGCCGAGGTGACTTGATGCGCCGCGGTTCGTCGTCGACCGCAGGTTCTGGGTCGTGGATGGCAGGCAGTCGGATTTTGAAGGGGCTTTTGGAATAGCTGGAATTTGGACAAGGTTGCTGTCGCAGGCGGACGGCTACCTAGTGACAGAAGTCTGGTGCGAATCTCTGGACTCGCGTCAGTATCGGGTGAGAGATTCCTGGAGCTGGCATCGAAACTTTGAGACTTTCCGAGCTCGGTTTCAGCGAGAGTTCGAGCGATTCGAAAGCTGGATCGTTTCAGAACGATTGATCGAGAAAGAGCAGTTCCTCGGCGCGGATTACGAGCGCAAGGATGGAGATGAAGACGGGGACGAAGACGAATTAGTCCCCGGCTAAAACGAGCCCCGAAAGGGGCGGCTGATAATAGCCCAGGGCTTCAGCCCTGGGTGGGCAAGAGAAAAGAAACACGCGGGCGAGATCGCCCGCGCCACACAAGCATAAAAGAGGAAAGAGCACGACATGGCGAAAGAGAAATTTGATCGCAATAAGCCGCACGTCAACGTCGGAACCATTGGTCACATTGACCATGGCAAGACCACTTTGACCGCGGCCATCACTAAAGTGTTGTCGAAACATAATCCGAAGATTCTGTTCCGGTCGTTCGATTCGATCGATAACGCTCCGGAAGAAAAGGCGCGCGGAATCACCATCGCCACGGCGCACGTCGAGTACGAGACGGCGAATCGTCACTACGCACACGTCGATTGCCCGGGCCACGCCGACTACATCAAGAACATGATCACCGGAGCGGCGCAAATGGATGGCGGCATTCTGGTGGTGGCGGCGACGGACGGTCCGATGCCGCAAACCCGCGAGCACGTGCTGCTGGCGCGGCAGGTTGGCGTTCCATACATCGTTGTCGCTCTGAACAAGTGCGATGCGGTCGATGATCCTGAATTGCTAGACCTGGTCGAACTCGAAGTTCGCGAGTTGCTGAAGGCTTATCAATTCCCCGGAGATGATCTTCCGGTGGTGCGTCTTTCCGCGTTGGGCGCGCTGAATGGCGAAGCCAAGTGGGAGAAGGCGCTGGACGACTTGATGGAAGCGGTGGACAAGAACGTTCCGCAACCGGCACGTGAACTCGACAAACCGTTCCTGATGCCGATTGAAGATATCTTCTCGATCTCGGGACGTGGCACAGTGGTGACCGGAAGAATCGAACGCGGCAAAGTAAAAGTTGGAGAAGAAGTAGAAATCGTAGGCTTCCGCGAAACTCGCAAGACAGTCGTAACCGGCGTCGAAATGTTCAAAAAGCAACTCGACGAAGGACTGGCGGGAGACAACGCCGGCTTGCTGCTCCGCGGTATCGCGAAAGAGGATGTCGAACGCGGCATGGTGCTGGCAAAGGGCGGATCAATCACTCCGCACACCAAGTTCAAGGCCGAAGTCTACATTCTGACCAAAGAAGAAGGTGGACGCCACACGCCATTCTTCAAAGGCTATCGTCCGCAATTCTATCTGCGTACAACCGACGTGACCGGAGTAGCGGAATTACCAGCTGGCACCGAAATGGTGATGCCGGGAGACAACGTCAGTCTGGTAATCGAGCTGATTACGCCGGTGGCAATGGAAAAAGGATTGCGATTCGCAATCCGCGAAGGTGGCCACACAGTAGGAGCAGGAACGATCTCAGAGATCGTGCAGTAAGTGAAGTGTCGGCATGCCGACGAGCACAGATTGGGAAGCAGTCAAGTTCGTTCTATTAGTCGTATGTCTGTTTGTTATTTGGTTTGTGGTTCCATCGGATTTTGTGCGGGAACTGTGGCGTACTTGGAAGGGTAAACGAGACTAGTGGTTTTTGGTCTCAAGCTGAAGGCTGAGAGCTAATAGCTGAAAGCTCGTTTTAAGCGGCTCGCAACCTGCCGCAAGTTCTTTCCTCCGGACAGCCGGAAGGGGATCGAGAGAGAAATGATAGGAAACGAAAGAATTCGCATCCGGCTTAAAGCCTACGACTATCGCATCCTGGATCAATCCACGGGCGAGATCGTCGACACTGCCAAACGCACAGGCGCGCAAATCGCCGGCCCGATTCCATTGCCGACGATGAAAAATAAATACTGCGTCCTGCGCTCCCCGCACGTCGACAAAAAATCGCGGGAACAATTCGAAATCAGGACTCATAAACGTTTGCTGGACATACTAGATCCAACTCCACAAACGGTAGACGCACTGATGAAGCTAGATCTACCAGCCGGAGTAGACGTAGAAATAAAAGCCTTCGGCAAAGAGCCGCACAAGTAAAGCTCGTGTGGGGACGGGCACTCTTGCCCGTCCAGGCGGAGCATAGCTCCGCAGAGGTCTTTTTAGAACTAAGCGAGAGAGAACTTATGGCAAGAGTAACCGGAATCCTCGGCAAAAAAGTCGGCATGACGCAATTGTTCGACGATCGCGGTGACGTCCATCCCGCCACCGTCCTACAAGCGGGTCCCTGCGTGGTCACGCAGCATAAAACACAGACCCGCGATGGATACGTCGCCGCGCAAATTGGCCTCGTCGAATTCGTAAAAGAGTCGCGCCTGACGAAGCCGATGAAAGGCCATCTGGGCAAGCACAACCTGCCTCCGGTAAAGTTCATGCGCGAAGTTCCCATTGAAGTCGATCCCAAAGAAGATCCCGCGGAAGCGAACGGGCTGAAGGCCGGCGACCGCGTGCTGGTCGATATTTTCGACGGCGAGAAGTTTGTTGACATTGTCGGTATCAGCAAAGGCCGCGGATTTTCAGGTGTGGTCCGTCGCCATCATTTTCGAGGCGGACCAAAGTCGCACGGCTCAATGTTTCAGATAACAGGATCCATCGGTTCCTCGGCATTTCCATCGCGCGTATTCAAGGGCATGCGGATGTCAGGACACCTGGGCGTCGATCGCGTGACGGTGCAGAACCTTCGCTTATTGGGCGTCGATAAAGAAGATAACTTACTGGTAGTGGAAGGCGCAGTTCCAGGACCAAACGGCGGATACCTGATCATCACCAAAGCAAAGAAACCGCCAAGAGAGCGTCGCGGATTCGCAGGCTCGGCCACGGTCGATCCGTTGAAGGCAGCCAAGCGCGCAGCGAAAAAAGGATAAGTGAAAGGCCGCGGACAAGAGTGTCCGCGCCACGCAGGCAAAAGAGCAACGAGCAAAAGCATATGGCAACTATCGATATTCACGATTTAACCGGAGCCAAGGTCGGCACGCTCGATCTCGCCGACGAAATCTTCGGCGCAGTCAACGAAGACTTGCTCTGGGAAGCAGTGAAGCATTACCGCGCCGGGCAGCGTGCAGGTACCCACGCCACCAAGAATAAGAAACTGGTCTCGGGTGCAGGTAAAAAGCTGTGGAAGCAAAAGGGCACAGGACGCGCCCGCGTAGGCTCGATCCGCTCGCCACTCTGGCGGCATGGCGGAACGGTACACGGTCCGCAACCGCATTCCCATGCCTACACCTTCCCGCGCAAGAAGTTACTCGGTGCGCTGCGCTCAGCCTTGGCATCGAAATTCGCCGACGGGAAATTGATCATTGTAAATACATTCAAAATGGACGAGCCGAAGTCAAAGGCTTTCCGCGAGGCGCTCAACGCATTGAAAGTGGACAGCACAGCGCTGATCGTCGAAGTTCCTCAGCACGAGAATCGGAATCTTGAATTAAGCTCGCGCAACCTGAAGGGGGTCGAACTTGTCGGCGGAAACGAAGTTCATCCATACCACTTGCTTCGCTACGACCGCGCAATCTTTTCGCAGCCAGCAATTGAAAAGCTGCAACTATCACTGAAAAACACGCTGTCGAAACGCCAAAAAGAAGCGTCAGAAGGCGATGGCGAAAAGCAGGAAACAAAGAAAGCCACGCGTTCTCCGCGAAAGCGAGTCAAGCACGAAAAAGCAGCGGAGGTGGCCTGATGAAATCCGCATATCAGATTCTTCGACGTCCAGTGATTACGGAAAAAGGTCTCGCGATCAAAGAGAACCAAAACACGCTGGTTTTCCAGGTGGCGCCGAAAGCGACAAAGACCGAGATCAAAGAAGCAGTGCAGGGAATTTTTAAAGTGAAAGTCCACTCAGTACGCACCGCAAACTTCCCTGGCAAAGAACGCCGCCGAGGCAAATTTGCAGGCTACCGTCCGGACTGGAAGAAAGCGTACGTAAGATTGCGCGCTGGCGAAAAAATGCCGGAGTACGCGCAGAATTTATAACACCGCTATCAGCTATCAGCCGTCAGCTTTCAGCAAGGCGACGGCGCAATGGAATCTAGCTGAGAGCTAAGAGCTGAGAGCTTTTTATGGCAATCAAGACTTACAGACCAACAACACAAACGCTGCGTTACCGGACCACCATCGTCAACGACGACATCACGTCCACAACGCCGCACAAAGCGCTGCTCGAACCCAAGCGCCGCACCGGCGGACGCCGCAACAGTGGCGACACCACCATGTGGCATCATGGTGGAGGCCACAAGCGCCAGCTCCGCATCATCGATTTCAAGCGCGACAAGATCGGCATTCCGGCCACGGTTGCGACGATCGAATATGATCCCAACCGCTCCGCTCGTATCGCGTTGCTGAGTTACGCCGACGGCGAGAAGCGCTACATTCTTCAGCCAGAAGGATTGAAAGTCGGACAAAAAATAGTAAGTGGCCCCGAAGCTGACATACTCGTCGGCAACGCTTTGCCGCTGAAAAATATTCCTCCCGGCACGACAATTCATAACGTCGAATTGAAGCCGGGCAAGGGCGCACAAATGGTGCGCTCCGCTGGAGGATCGGCGCAGCTAGTCGCGAAAGAAGGCGAGTACGCGCTTGTAAAGTTGCCGTCAGGTGAGACACGCAAAGTTGCGCAGGATTGCATGGCGACCATTGGACAAGTCGGCAATCTGGATCATGAAAATATCACCATCGGAAAAGCAGGCCGCAATCGCTGGTTGGGATGGCGTCCAGTCAATCGCGGAGTTTCGATGAATCCAGTCGACCATCCGCACGGCGGTGGCGAAGGCAAGACTTCGGGTGGACGTCATCCGGTTACGCCTTGGGGACAGCCAACGCGAGGTTACAAGACGCGAAACAACAAGCGGACAGATGCATTCATAGTGAGCCGTCGCGCAAAGAAGTAAGTAGATTCCTCACCGCTAAAGCGGTTCGGAATGACAAGAATTTTGAGATTTGAGCTAGAAGCCAGCAGCCAGTAGCGCACTAAAAAGCTGATAGCTGACAGCCGAAAGCTGAGAGCGATTTT
>Ga0073928_10006602_pt1 | contig 15518 bp, 6 predicted proteins | sample PaiPotPPA55metaG_FD_76969 | JGI IMG/M metagenome (GOLD analysis project Ga0073928, IMG submission 76969) | Iron sulfur acid spring bacterial and archeal communities from Banff, Canada, to study Microbial Dark Matter (Phase II) - Paint Pots PPA... ... | reverse complement strand
ATTCGTCGTTCGGATTCCCTTCCGCCACGCGTGGGTAGCCACGAAATTGCAATTCGGCTTTAGCCAGCGGTACTTCCGTTATCTTAAACGGCGTATCCGTCGCGGAATTATCCACCAGGATGCGGTCCCAATAAATTTTCAGGTTGGTGGTGATGCGAATGAATCGCGTGCCCGGCGGCAGCTTTCCAGTTAAATCCGCGATCATCGTTCGCGAAAGCCCGGCCGGAAATCCCATGTCGTCCACCACCCGCACCCACTTCGCTGAATCGTCCAGCATTTCAACGTACGGCGGCACCGGCTGAATCCCGGCCTGCCATGCCGCATACATTGAGCTGGCGCTGAAATAATCAGTAAAGCCGTCCATCAAAAGGCGCAGAGGACGCGCCTGGTCCCACGGCCCAATGTCCAGCTCGATCGTATGCATGGTGGCAAAGCCTGCATAAGGCGTTTCGGGAAAGTCCTTCACGTATTTATGATCTCGCTCGAGCAATAGCGGCAGCAGATTGTGTCCGCGGTCGTCCCACGCGCCCAGTGGCGGGTGCGCTTCGAAGCTCGCAATTACTTTGAATTTCGGGAACGGCGGATTGGTCATGAAGCGTGCGTTGGGATAAACCTCCACATCCGAAGGATGGTCTACCGCGATCAACCGCGTCTGATCCAGATAGTCCAGCTCCTCCATCGGCTCGAGCATACGAAAACGAATCAGCCCGTTATCCGCCTGGACCTGTGACCCCGCAATCTTCAAATATTCTTCGGGGTCCGGAGTATTCCGCTGATTCGGGCCAATCCAATGCCCGACGATTCCGGGCCCAATCATGTCCGCAAGAAATTCAAACTTCTGCCCGTTCCAGGCGAACACGATCGGACACGAGCTGCCGCGCCGGTCAATTTCGCTAATCGTATCCGTCTTGTGAGCAGGAATCTTTATTTCATCCTGCAGCACACCGGTGGGCCACAGCAGCCGAACCACGTCCGCGTCGCGCTCCGGCCCAAGCCCCGCCAAAATATCCGTGGAACCTTGCCCCAAATAACCTGAGGCGCCTGCGATTTCCCACTTCTGTTGTAGCGCTCCGGCTCCCAGCTCTACTTTCGTACCGATTCCTGTCTTGTTGTCGTTCGTGCCTTTAAATTGCAGCCGCAGCCAGTTATATCGATTGCCACCCTCGTTCTTCAAGAGCACCGGCGGCAAATGATTCTGTGTAATCAGCAAATCCATAGAGCCGTCGCCATCCGCATCGAATGCGATCACTCCACGCGGATTGTGCAGCACGATCTTGTCGAGGCCAGTAACGGACGTGACGTCTCGAAAGCCCTTTGCACCTTCGTTCCGCAGCAGAACGATGCGGCCCTCGCCCGAAAAATTGTCTCCGACCGCGACCAGGTCGATCCACCCATCGTCGTCGTAATCCAACGCAGCAAGCCCCCACGCGCGCATCCACTCCGAATCAGGCAGCGTTACTCGCTCGAACGGTTTTCCTGGAACATTTCGCCACAGACTCAGCCCCGGCGTTCCCCAATGCGTGAAGGCCAGGTCCATCCAACCATCTTTGTCAAAATCGAGCGCAACAACGCCCGCTGCCGGAGCCGGCATATCGCTGGCCCAAGGAGTCGTAGCGCGAAACTTTCCCTCTCGCGGATTCATAAACGCCACCGGGGCCTTCTGCCATCCGGTAACCACGAAATCAATCGCCCGATCGTTGTTCAGGTCGCTTCCGATCGCGGCGATCGAAGGCCCCGTGCCGTCCAATCCAGTTTCAGCGGTCCAATCAGTGAACGTACCGTTTCCATTATTTCTCCACAAAACATTCCCAGCAGCGGCACTATCCATCGGGAACGAGAACGGTTGGGCGAGGTCGGTTAGCGGAAAATTGTTGAAGCGCGTGACGTACAAATCCAGATCGCCATCGTGATCGTAATCAATAAAAGTCAGCCCCATTTCGAGCCCGTCCATTTCCATTCCCGCTTCTTTAGTGACGTCCTTAAATGTCCCCTTTCCTTCGTTATGAAATAGCAAAATGCGACCATTCATGCTGACCGCGAGATCGGGCCTTCCATCATTGTCATAATCTCCGACGGCACAGCCCATTCCTTCGCCGTGAATTTCCAGCTTCGCCTCTCTGGTTGCGTTTACAAACTTTCCGTTGCCTTCATTTCTATAGAGCGCCGCATGGCCCTTTCCATCCGCATCCACCAAAAATATATCCGGCCGACCATCGCCATCGTAATCAATGATGCAAGCTCCGCTGCCCAGAAAATGTGCCACTGATCCGAGTTCAGCGTCTGGCCCAGGATCTGCGGCAGCGGCGCTCTTGACTCTCGCGGCGGTCGCTGCATACGGCTGCGCGGGTAGGCCGGATAGGGAAGTGACGTTTACAAAATGCACGGGAACAAGAGGCGGCACTGGTTCGGGCGCCGGCATCATCAACTCCGCAAGCGAGTACTTTCCTTGCTCGCCGTAAATGAAACTCACCGGCTTGCCGAGTTTCTCTGAAACCAAATGCTGGAACCGGTCGAAGTGTTCTTTCGCACGCCCGGTATCGTTCTTCCGCTGAAGAGCTTGCGCCAATCCGAATTCCGCCGACACTTGAAACGGACTTAAATCGATGGCGTGTTTGAAAGCTGCAACCGCTTCGTCATATTTCTGCTCCTGCGAGTACGCCAATCCAATAAAATATTGGGTGTCGGCGTCGTACGGGTCAAGTTGCGCAACCTTCTGGAAATCCGCAATAGCCTCATCAGCTTTGCCGGCAGCTTTCTCCAGCAGCCCCAGGTTGAACCAAACGCGCGGGCTTCGAGTATCGCGCTCCGCGGATTTCCCCAAAATTTGCCGCGCTTCGTCAAATCGCTGCATATTCAGCAGCGCGATTCCCGCATTCACACAGCCGGTATCCGATTGGGGCTCCAGAATGCAAGCACGCTGAAATTTCCCAAGCGCTTGCTCGAACTGTTGCCGGTTCATCAACGCCACGCCGAAATTATTTTCGCGGATGATTTGCGCGTGGGATGCCGCCTGCGCGTCGGCCTGCTCGGAAGCGCTCGAATCGTTGGATTTGAGTTTGCGCGGCCGCTTTGTTTGTTGCTGCGCATTGGCCAGCGCGCAGACAAACACGCTGCCCATTACAAGGAAATGCAAGACGCTGCGAGTCAATCGCGCGGTGCGTTCCAATGGCTTCACGCAAACCTCAAAGGAAATTTCCGCACCATTCTAACGTTTTACCAGCGGCTTTGTCGCAATGGCTCCCTGATTTTCCCGCACCGTGACAATCTGACCCGCCGCCACATTTTTCAGATGATCCGTCTGCCCGCTTGGCCAGCGTACCTCAACCGAATCAGCCTGTATGTGTCCAGCCAACCCAAACGTCAAAACCAATTCGCTCGATGACAGGTAGCTCGACCCGCTGCGTAACATCTGGGATTGCGTGTCGTTCCCGGCAGTCATTCGCACCAGCGCTCCGATCCCGTCGCGATTCGATTTTGTCCCTACCAACTTGATCCGCAAGCTGTGATTTGTGGTGCCGCTGTTGCGGAATAGAGCCGCCGGACCGCCGTTCGTCGCAACCACCAAGTCCAGCGCGCCATCATTGTTGATATCGCCGTAAGCCGCTCCTCGCGCCACACGCGGTGCTGCAAAAGACGTCCCCGCCCACGCGGTCACCTCTTTGAATTTTCCATCTCCCATGTTGTGAAAAAGATGTGGAGGCTCCGCGTACCGGACGCGCGGCTGCACTCTTTCGATCGCATCCTCAATGTGACCGTTCGCGACATATATATCCAGCCATCCATCCAGATCGTAGTCAAAAAAGAAGCATCCAAATCCAAGCGTCAGCAAGCTCGCATGCCCCACGTCGGACTGCGGCGCTTCGTCCACAAATAGACCGTTTCGCTCGTTATGATAGAGCGCCAGCATCTGATTTGAAAAATTTGTGATGAGTACGCTGGGGTATCCCGAGCGGTCGTAATCTCCCGCGTCCACACCCATTCCCGCGCGCGCGATTCCATCCTCGCTATAGGCAATACCCGACTGCACCCCCTTCTCCGAAAATGTCCCATTGCCATTGTTTATATAAAGCTTGTTCGGCTGCGTGTCGTTGCTTACCAAGATGTCGGGCCATCCATCTTGATTCGCATCCAGCACCGTAACGCCCAGACTCTTCGACGTTGGGTCATACAGCCCAGCCTTTTGCGTAGCGTCTTCAAAAGTTCCGTCTCCGCGATTGTGCCAAAGGCGTACCGACGTGCCCTTATAAGGCTCCGGTGTGCAGTACGATTTTGTTTGTCCATCGAGCGCGCAATAAATGTCGGCCTCTGGCGACCACTGCACGTAATTCGCGACCACCAGATCCAGGTGCCCGTCGCGATCGTAGTCCACCCACGCAGCGCTGGTGCTGAATTCATTCGTTCCCCACAGCCCAGCTTTCTTGGTCACATCGCTAAATGTTCCATCGCGATTGTTGTGGAATAAATGACTTTGTCCCAGCGCAGTGACGAAAATATCGTCATACCCGTCGTTGTCAAAATCACCGACGGCCACACCCATGCCGTACATCTCCACGGCCAGCCCGGCCTTCTCTGTCACATCGGTTAAAGTCCCGTCGTGATTGTTGTGATAAAGCGCGAGAGTGGAATGCTTTCCAGGATGCCCAGCCCAAGCGGTACCGTTTACGAAAAGAATATCCTGCCAGCCATCGTCGTCGTAATCCAAAAACGCCACGCCAGGCCCCATCGTTTCCGGCAGCCACTTTTTCCCGAATGCGCCATTGTTGTGGACGAAATGGATACCCGCAGCGCGCGTAACATCTTCAAACTGGGTCGCAGAGCCGTTACTTGAAGATGGCGCGCTCTTTTGTAAGGCGCTGACTTTCACCGTTATTAAGGTAGCGGAGAAAAGAATCACGAGCGCGCTGGCCACGCATACCACGAGCATGTATTTGTGCCGGGGCCGGTCTCTTCTCAATCGGAATCCTTCGCTGGGCCGGTAACGCCCGAATATTTTGCCACCTTAGATTTTTGCTTCGCCTCTACTGCAGAAATATGTTCGTGGATCGGCTGTCGTTCGGTGTTGTCTTCAAAATGGGTGCGCAGGTAAGGCCCTGTCAATGTTTGCGCCGATTCATCAGCCTTAAACCGCAGATAGCGCTTTTGGTATTCGCTCGCCAGATCGGGGCGTCCAAGTCCGGTGTTACAGAGCATCAAATTGTAATTCGCTTCCAGATCTTCAGGATCGATCGCGAGTGTGGCGTTGAATTCCTTCACTGCATCGGCGTAGCGCCTCTGCAGAAAATAGATGCGCCCGAGATCGTCATGAACCACTCTGTCCCGCGGATATTGCGCCAGCACTACGCGCAGATGCTCGGCAGCCTCGTCGTAATGTCCTTCTAGCCGCAACATCTTCGCGTAAAAGAAATGCGCTCGTGCCAACTTTGGATTCAGCGCCAGCGCGCGGTCCAGCACGTCGCGCGCCGTGCTCAAATTTCCTTCCTGCACACGCGCACGGCCCATATTCACCCATCCATCGGGATTTTTTGGATCGATCTCCGTAATTTTTTCAAACGCTCCTGCCGCCCCGGACAAGTCCCCTTGCAGAAATAATCCGATGCCGTAATCGTTCCAACGGGTCCAATCCTCGCCATTTAGTACAAGCTTCGGCTTAGGTGGCGTCGCGCCCTCCGCTAGAACGTTCAAATCCACCGCGTTTTCCGCCATTACCACAATCGGCAGCGACGGAATTCCCTGACCTCCGCCCGGCACCTTGGTCGGATCGCCGGTGAACACATAAAGCGCATCGTCAAAATTCGGAGAGCGAGGCGTATCCGCGTCTTTGACGTCGCGCGCGCCGGCAAACGAAAACTGCGTATTCCACCACGCGAACTTTCGATAGTTCACTCGTGCGCTCACATGAATATGCCCGCTTGCGCTCTGCGGAATCTGCAGTCTGTAGTGAACGGTGTCCGCCGCTCCCGGCGGAATCAGCCGGACATAAACTGCCGCGCGTGTGGCCCACGCATTGCGCTTATTGATCGGATTGCCGTGCGCGTCAATCTGCAACGAGCGATAGAAATGTGCGCCTGGATCGACAGGGCCCTTGCCGGCTTCTTCCGCGCGACCACTCCTGAAAACTGTTTCGCCTTTGTCATCTACCGCCATTAACTCCAGCCAGCAGTCGTACGCGTCCACTGTGCCGCCGGGGAAAAAGTGACCGAGCTTGCGCGTGCGGACCACCACGTCCACGCGGTACGTTCCGCCCGGACGTACCGATGCGGTGCTGCGATTCAGCGGCGCCGTCAAGAGCGCAATCGGCGTGGCCGACTCCGAAGAAGTATTTGCCGGAACCGATGTTTCGGCCTCTTCTCCCTGCGCAAATGTGGTTTCCAGATTCGGCGCGGCAAAATCACCGCCGCCGACCGCCGCCGCTCCTCCCTCTGCCGGCGCTGCCGCTGCATTCCGTTCCTTTCCTCCAGCCATTTCCGCGGAGATCGCAAAAATATCCACGCTCACTTGGTGGTCTGTCAGGAAATTTTCCGTGTCTTTCAATTGCTGCTCATCGCCGTTCACGTAGGGCAACGCCGAATTTGCCGCGGGGAAACGATGGGAATGTATATTCCCCGTAATATTCCCCGCGTCGGTGGAATGTGTCAGCGGCATGTGGCAGTCCGCGCAGGCCTGCCCTTTGGCCGGATAATAAAATGAGCGAGCACCCTGAAACGAAACGCCGCTGGCCTGCCAGTTGTCGTATTCGTTGAAACCACGCACCCAGCGGTAGTGGTTTACCGGAACGTCGAGATGCACCTTGTGGCAGGTCGAGCAAAATTCCGCCGTCTGCGTGCGCATGAACGGCTTCAGAAAGACGCGACGGTGCGGCTCCGGATTTAGTTCAGTCAGAAAATCATGGAGCCGCCGGACCAGCGGGTTCGAACTCGCCGCCATCCGATGCAACGCCGGATACTCAAGCTGAAAATCGGCTTGCCCCATGGTGCTTTTCACTTTGGCGATCGAATGGCACATCATGCATCCAAGGCCGGCTTGGCCCGCCGTCGTATCCTCGACTTCGCGAATTGGCCGGTTAAACATTCCGCTGTAGAGCAGCGCGGGATCGTGGCACCCGGCGCACCACTTGGAGGGCTTCACGCCTACGGTGTCCTGCATGTATTCGATACTTTTGCGATACCAGGCATTGTTAAAGGATGAAAAATGATGCGCGGAGGCTTGCCATTGTTTGTAAATGTCCGCGTGGCAGCGTTGGCACGAATCCGACTCCGTAAAATAATTTGCGGGTATGGAACCTCCATGCGTCGTTTGCGCCGAGCTCGGAAAGAAAGGACCTCCGGGGCCATCGCCCTCGCTGTCCATGGTTACCGGGGCCATCGCAGGGTTTTCAATCCGGTGCGCACGCTCCCAAGGAACCGTACGCATCCACCACGCGCCTGATACGGCGAGAGCCGCTGCAACAACGAACATCGCGCCACGCAGGAAACCTGCTGTGCGCCCTTGCGGTAGAAATCCGCACCTGCCCGCCCACGCAGATGCCAACAACGCGCCACCCGCAACACACGCCCCGATGTGCGCGTAAAGCAAAGTCCATTCATCGCGGCGCGCGCCGGTTTTTATAAGCACTGCTCCCAGCACGCCCCCGATCGCAATCAGAACCCAGCCGACTCGCGATGTAATCGAAGCGCCGCGCAAAATTCCGCGCAGAGCGAACATCAGAAAAATCAGAAGCGCGATTCCGGCCAGCAGATGAAGTATTACTGCTCCAAAGTACGGTACGTTTGCGGAAGGCCAGGCGAACAGGTACGCCGCCGTGGCAAACAAAACAGCGAGCAAAATAGCGCTAAACCGCCGTTTCACAGCGTGGCCCGCAAAGATGCATCGGCGCGCATATTAAAGGTTTGCAAGCGCTCGGAGTCCCGTTGAACGCGAATTTTCTCTTTAACTGCGGAGTCTGTCAACCTGCCCTATTTTCGGGCGGTTCGAACCGGTCACAATGCCTGGCGTGTTAGACTTTGCGGCTCAGCACTCAGCGCGAGGTCGAATTGAACGACATCGTTTATCTTTCACTCACTGACATGGCGGAAAGTATCCGCGCAAAGAAAATCTCGCCGTTGGAATTAGTGGATGCGCATCTGTCGCGAATCCAAGAATTGAATCCAAAGTTAAACGCATTCGTAACAGTAGATAACGAACGAGCGCGGGCCCAGGCCAGGTCCGCCGAGGCTTCTATTAGCTCTAGCGCAAAATCAAATTCGATAGGCCCTCTTCATGGGGTTCCGATCTCCATTAAGAGTTCGATCGACGTTGCGGCCTTGCCCTGCGAATGCGGCAGTAACCTGCGTAAAGGGAATGTCGCGGCTGGAGACGCGCCCCTCGTTGCCAGGCTGCGCGCAGCAGGCGCCATCATCCTGGGAAATACAAACGTTCCAGAATTTTTAATGGCTTATGAAACCGATAACCTTCTGTATGGACGGACGAATAACCCTTGGGATCTTTCGCGTACGCCCGGTGGTTCTAGCGGCGGCGAAGCGGCGGCTATCGCCGCGGGTTGTTCCGCCGGAGGTGTGGGCAGCGACGGCGGTGGATCTATTCGTATCCCCGCGCATTACTCCGGAATTTGTGGACTGAAACCCACACCGGGCAGCATTCCTTCCACCGGACATTTCCCTGCATCAGCAGGCCCGTTCACCCAACTCGGAGTAGTGGGCCCGATGGCGCGCTACATCCGCGACGTGCAAAAACTCTTCGAAGTTACCGGCGGCCCGGATTCCGGAGATCCCGCTTCTGCGCCAGTTCCATTAAAGCGGTGGAGCCAGCAGGAAATTCGAAAACTCGGCGTGGCATATTTTGTGGACGACGAAGTCACGCCGGTCACTGCTGAAACTGCGGCCGCTGTGCGCACCGCAGCCGACGCGCTCCGTAAACAAGGATTTAAAGTCACCGAATGGCGGCCGCAAAATCTCGACCGCGTCTGGCAGCTTTGGTGGAATTTATTTGGCCGCGCCGGACAGATGTCCTTCGCCCCTACCATCGGAAACCGCGAAGCGGAACTTAGTCCCATCCTGCGCGCATTCCGCGCCATGGTTGCAAAAGCTCCGCCGCTTACCGCGCAAGATCTTTTGAATACGCTGCTGGCTCGCGATGTGCTTCGCGGCAAGTTACTTGAAAAAATGGAGGAGTTTCCGATTCTGCTGTGCCCCGTTTGCGCTATCCCGGCGTTTCGCCACGGCGAACGCGAGTGGATGGTCCAAGGACGCAAAGTCGAGTATTTAAAGGCGATGAGTTATTCGCAGTGGTTCAATCTGCTTGGAAATCCCGCCGCCGCTGTTCCAGTAAGTCGCTCGCCGGAGGACTTGCCCATTGCCGTACAGATCGTCGGCCGCCCGTGGGAAGACGAAGCCGTCCTCGGCGTAGCCGCAGTCATCGAAAATGCCTGCGGTGGATTCCGCCGCCCGCCCATCTGATGGCTTTCCCACGCGCTCGACCTGACGCACTATTTTCCGCCGCCAACACAATCGGCGAAAACCCTGGCAACCTTGTCATTCCGAACGAAGCGTCGCGTATTTGCTTTTTCCTCCGCCAAGCGGAGGCGCGAGGCACAGAGAGGAATCCGCTCTGGCAGGCAAACGAGTATTTTCGACGCAGCAAGTGCCTTAGCTTGCCGTGTTGGCGCGCGCAACTAGCAAGATCGCCAGAATATAAAAAGCGAACATCAACGCCAGATACGCTTTCGCGCGCGTATTGGCTCCGGCAAATTCCTTCCACGCAAAAATTCCCCAGAGCGCGGCGACCATCGGCGCCGATTGTCCGATGGCGTAAGAAATCGACAGGCCCGTAAAGTGCGCGGCCACCAAATCGAAAACCAGCCCAATCGACCAAATCGCGCCGCCGATCAGACCCAGCAGGTGGCCATGCGTTGGCCCGCGGAAGAAATCGCGAAAATCTACCGGCTCGCCCACCAGTGGATATTTCATGAAATAAAAATTCCAAATAAAACAAGAAAACAAAGCGCCGCCACAAAGAAAGACAGCAACGCTATACGGCCCTAGCGTGTTTCCGTGCGTGAGAGCGCGCGTGGAAAACGGCGCCCATAGTCCCATTAAAATGCCGGCGACCACACAGATGAACAGTCCTCTCCGCGTGGCACTTTTCCCTGTTTTCAATTCTCCGTAGGCTTTGCCGTCCAGAATTACGGCCGCCACAGCGCATAGTATTCCCGCCGTGAGCATGTTTAGATTGCCGCGGTGCTCCTGTACGTAGCTGAGCACCACGCCCACCACCAACGCGATGCCGATCGACACGGGAAAAGCCGTAGCGAGACCCACCATATCGATTCCGGCCATTAGCAAAAGGTTCGCGAGATTGAAAATCACTCCGGCCAGCAAGACCCAGCCAATGTTACCGGCGTCAGCGGACTTCACATTGTTGATAAAACTTGCTGGGCCATTGTCCGTGCTGCCCATTGTTAAGGCCAAAGCGAGCGCAAGAAGAAAAATGCCGATGGCATAGTCCCAATAAAAAAGCTCGAAGCGGTAGCTCTTCACGCCCTTGAACGTATTAGCCCACGACCCCCAGCAAATCGAAGCGGTCACCATCATGATCAGGGCGATGCCAAAACTATGCGGAGTGAACATGAATTCCTCGGGATTGCCGCGTCATCGTATAGTTCGCTCCGCGTTGTGAGTCAAGCGAAAAGCCTGAAAGGAGACCGCCGAAGTCGCGATGTTATAATCGGCGCATGTTGTCGTCCTGCAAGACAAGTCTGGCTGCTTTTTTCTTAATGCTAGTAAGTTTCGTGGCAACTGCCCAAACTGTATCGCAGCAAGTCCAGCAACTAAAAGTCGAAGCGCGCGCGAACGCCGCTGCGGGAAATTGGGACGTGGCAATCGCGAACTATCAGAAAGCCATTGAGCTTGCGCCGCGTGACGTATCTTCCCACGGTGAGCTTGGCGATGTGCTGCTGCGCGTCGCGCGATACCCCGATGCGATTGCTAGTTACCTTGAAGCGTTGAGGATTTCGCCTCGCGACTTGAACGCTGAAATCGGACTCGCCCAGGCTTACCGCGGTGTTCACAACTACGAAGAGGCCAAGCAGATCCTGGAAAAATCTCGTGCTGAACATCCTCAGAGTCCGAAGCCGCTCGCCACGCTCGGCGATCTCGACATCGAATTGCAAACCTACGACGCAGCGATCGCGCACCTGCGCGCGGCTCTCACATTTGCGCCAGCGGATATGGAATCGAGGATCCGGCTGGCCGTTGCTTACGAGGCAAAGGGAGACTCCGACGATGCGCTGGCACAACTCGCGAAAATCCTGGCGCGCGATTCCAGAAACGCTCTCGGATACTACACGCGGGCGAAAATCTATTCCGACCGGAACCGGGATGCAACTGCGCTGCCGGATGCCATGAAAAGTGTTGAGTTGCAGCCCCGCAATACGCGTGCGCGGCTGTTGCTGGGCAAAATTCTTTTGCGCGCGCCGCAAGCCGAACCCGCCGCGCAGGCCAAGGATCGATGCCGGAGAGCGGTTGCCACTCTGGAGCCTCTTCTGGAAATGTCGAGGGAGGATTCGGAAACGCTATTCTTGCTTTCACGCGCGTACGACTGCGCCGGAAATCCCGGGCAAGCGCAGACAATTCTCGCGGAGTTTGAAAGGTCGTCGAAGAACGATCGTGAGACAAAAGAAAATCAGACGCAGGCGAAACACCTGGTGCAGCAAGCGAATGAGCTTGCGTTGAAAAACGACTTCGCTGGGTCGCTCGACTTGTTGCAGCAAGCCATTACAATGGATGCCACCTACGGCGCGGCCTATTCACAGCTCGCCAAACTATATTATTCAGCGGGCGACCTGGACAAAGCGAGTCAGGCAATTTCGCAAGCGCTGGAACGCGACGCTTACCAGCCGGATTTTCTGTATGTGCAAGGAAAGATTCTCGAGAAGCAGGGAAAGTCATGCCAAGCGGTCGCGGCGTTCCAGCGATCAACAGTTGTGAATCCAAAGGAGTCCGACGCTTTCTTTGAAATGGGCGCGATTTACGAACAGCGCGGCGATAAGGAACATGCCATGGCTGCGTACAAGAAAGCCGTGGCGATTTCACCCGACGATCCAGATTACCAGCGCGCGTTGGCGAGCCTTTCCGGCAAACCTACGCAGCGATGATCACGCAGCGGCGACACCTTCGCGTTCCTGTAACCCGCGCCGGGTTGAAGTAGGGTCCAGAGCAGAATTCCTCGCTGCGCTCGGAATGACAGGTTGCGAACTTGAGGTTCGCAGCTGGACCCGCGGCGACTAAGACGTCCCACAATTGCAGGGCGCAACCGAACACTCCACAGGGCACGGCGAAGAAAGATTTGGCTGGCGATTTATGCAGTTTGACGCTTGGCACATCAGGTTCGTGCTATTGCTATTGAGAAGACTGGCTTGTTGCTGGCGGCGTGGGACGCGTCAACAGGTCAACGAATTCTTTGTAGAATTTTGCTTTGTCCAGATCGTCTTGAATTTCAACCATGCGTTCGCCCATGTGTGGCCGGGTGTCTTCTGTCCACACGATGGTGTCGCCGTAGGAAGCGCCATGGTCGATGGAAACTTCGAAATAGAGTTTTTTCCATTTCGTTATGATGGAAGGGTCGAGCCACGCGATAGAGGCGATCTCGTCCCAAAGATAATTCCCTTCAGCATATTTTGCGGTGTACTGCGCGGCGGGATATTTACTTTTGCCGATCTGTGAAATCAGATCCTGGTCCATTTTAGTTTTTAGAGAAATGTCCACAGTGGTGATCACGGTGCGCGGCCAGGGCGCGTGCAGGACGATGCGCGACGCTTCGGGATCCATCCAAAGATTGAATTCGTGACGCGGCGTCAAAGCAAATTCAGGGTCGTCGGAATGTGGATTTAGACTGCCGCCCATGAGGACGAGTTCCTTGGCGAGCGACGCAAATTCTGGATCGATGCTTTGCGCCAGGGCGAGATTTGTGAGCGGGCCACCTTCGTAGATAGTGACCTGGTGCGGATATTTGTGAACCAAGCGCAGCAGAAAGTGCGCGGCGTCTTCGGTTGAGGCTTTCGTGGTGGGAGCGCCTTCCGGCATCGGCGGAATTTCACTTGGGCCATGTACGGGATGGCGCTTGGCGTAGTTCCAGGCGCCCTGATAGACGAGCTTGCCGTAGAGCGTTTCCCAGCGCGCTATGAATTCCTTGCTGTTTATCAGCGGAAACGCCGCGCCGGGAACCACCGGAATGTCCGTGCGGCCGATGATTTCAAGCAGCCGCAGAGTGTGCTGGACTTCTTCGTCGCGCCATGCGTCACCGGTGACGATGGTAATGCCGAGAATGTCGGTCTCGGGAGACTGGATCAACGCGAGGACAGCTTGCGCGCAAGTTCCTCCCGGGCCATCACAATCTTCGTCGATTATGACCTTCCGTTTTTCCTGGGCAGCGAGTGGTGCGGATGCGACAACCGCGAAGATCAGCAGGGCCAACAGCAACCGCCTCGCGAAAGTAGCGAACGAAACGGCCTTTTTTTGTGACGAGATTTTCGGAGAAATAGCGCACTTCAAAATGGTCGAAAGTGCGCGATTAGAACGAGATCCCATCGTTTGTTTTCTGTAACTTACGTGAGGTTCTAATATTTGGAGTTCGCGATCAGAAATTACACTGATTCCTGGCCTGGCACCCGGTTCCGCGGGCCGTCTTACCCGCCGTTCAGTCTCTATCTTCATAGCTCCAGAATCACGCTACCACGGGAACGCGCGCTTTGGAAGGACCTGTGCGCTGTGAGATTTTATTTTTGGTTTGTGAGCACTCCCGAACGGGTAAACCGCTACCTGTAACTAGCGGAAGATCGCAGCAGTAAGCTTTCCACTTTGCCGTTTACTGTCCGCCCGGCTTGATTGGGGGGAACTGGCGTGCTAGTTTGTACCTTCGTTTGGTATTGGCAGTAAACCACTCACGATGTTGCCATCCAAGCCAAAAGATCAAAATTCGAGTATTGAGCGGGCCGGGCAAGAGGCCTCCGCTGATGATGCGCGTGAACGCGTCTTTTGGCGGGTGGAAGGAAGCCTGCTGAATCTGACCGCGGTGCGGCCGGTGGGATTCTTTGCCTGGAACTCGCAGAGTTTCCTGCAGCGCTGGACGCGCCGGGGAGGAATGGCGTTTCTCGCGATTGCTCGCCCTTTCCTTTACGCCACCAACCGCGTATTTGCGACGCGGCTGCTGCATAGCGTATTGCGTGGCGTGAGCCGCGACCGGCTGGACCTGCTGGGCGAAGAATTCTTCAAATACTTCCTGAAGCCGCGGCTGAAAACCGAAGGAGTAGAAAAACTGCAGCGATTGATCGATGCGGGAGCTCCCGTGATTCTTGTCAGCCAGGGGTTGGACCACATCATGCGGCCACTGGCGAAGCATCTCGGCGTGAAGCAAATCGTCTGCAACCGTCTGGACTTCCGCGACGGCATTGCAACGGGAAGATTGCTCGATCCGGTGATACGTCCGCGCGGAGCATTCGCGAAAATTACCGGAAGGCAGGCCGACGGGCGCGTTTCGCGTAAGGGGTTAGTGCGTGTTCTCGGCTTCACGAAAAATCCGAGTTTACTGGATGACGCGATCCAGACGGACGAGCGGACCGCACCCGAAGTCTTTCTGCCAGTGGTTCATTTTGATTCCGGCAATTTCAATTCCAACGGGGGCTTGGGACCTCTTTCGGTGCGCGAGTCGCTGCGCGGAAAAAACATTCTACTGATCGGCGCGACGGGATTTATCGGCAAGGTTTGGCTGACCACTCTGCTGACGGATTTGCCGGAAATTGGGAGGGTTTACCTGCTGGTCCGCCATAATCGCACGGTAACGTCCTTGCAGCGGTTTCAGCGCGCGATCGAAGAGTCTCCGGTTTTCGAGCCGCTGGCCGAACGGTACGGGAGCGGGTTTGCGAAGTTTTTGCGCGAGCGGATCGAAGTGGTTGACGGCGATGTGAGCAAGCCTGACCTCGGACTTGCTCCAGACGTGCGCGAGCGAATTGCGCAGTCGGTAGATGTGATCGTCAACAGCTCGGGGCTGACCGACTTCAATCCGGACTTGCGCGACGCTCTGGCGATGAACGTTCGCTCGACCGTGCACGTGTTGAATTTTATGCGCGCATGCGCTCACGCGACGTTGCTCCATCTTTCCACCTGTTACGTGATTGGCCGGCGCGACGGACGCATACTCGAGACGCTGGCAAAGAATTACACGCCCATTGGGCTGGTTACTTACGATGCTGAAAAGGAATTGCAAGCGCTTGAGGAGATTGTCCGCGAGACGGAAAAGCGGGCGGAATCGGAAGAGGTAGCAGAGGAGCTTCGCCGGGCAGCATTAAAAAAAGAGCATGCTGCGAAAGACCTGCACGGCGCAGCCCTGGAAAATCAAATTCGCAAGAACCGCGTGCGATGGCTTCGCGACACATTGACCGATGCGGGCACTCGACGCGCGAACGAGCTCGGCTGGCCCAACACTTACACCTTCACAAAAAGCATGTCGGAATCGCTGATTTGGAATTT
>Ga0073928_10006601_pt1 | contig 15519 bp, 12 predicted proteins | sample PaiPotPPA55metaG_FD_76969 | JGI IMG/M metagenome (GOLD analysis project Ga0073928, IMG submission 76969) | Iron sulfur acid spring bacterial and archeal communities from Banff, Canada, to study Microbial Dark Matter (Phase II) - Paint Pots PPA... ... | reverse complement strand
GACCCGCAGCACATCCCCAGTAGTTCTGGGTAGCATCGACCGTGCCGGTGCAAACAGTAGCCTTGTCGAACGCGCAAACGTCGGCGACGCCAATCTTGCCACCCAGCAGATCGTTGAGATGTATGTCAACCGGGGCCGGAGTGTTGACGGCAATGTCCACGTCCTCATCACGAATCACGTTCTGGGAAATGACGGTGCCCATAACGGGAGAACCTCCCCCACCGCTGTTGATGTTGATGCCCACACTACCGGGCGTGGCCGTGTCCGCCTGGTCCGCCAGGTTTCCGGCAATGAAGTTGCCGATGATCATGTTCCCGTCCATGTCATCCGCGGGAGCGCCAAAGGCTGGGCCCACGTGCGTGTGGAGAGCGACGCCGCCCAATCCATTACCGGTCAGCTTGTTGTGGATGATTACGTTATTCGACGTTCGGCCTGGGCCGTTGCCATCAGAGAAAAGCCCTACCCCCGAGCCTCCAATTTTCACGCCGTTGTCAGCGGAGATGTTATCGGACACGGTGTTGTGATCCACTCCAAAGTGCGGAGCGAAAAAAGGTCCACTCGAGCCTGTGGGTGGATGCGACGCAAGAACGATGCCGCACTCCAGCGGATTGTTCTTGACGATATTGTGGATGAGCAAATTGTGATGGCTCTCCGCGGTCTCGTCACTGATAAGGACGCCATCGGCATTGCCGGTAATAAGGTTTCCGGAGATGATCGAGTTCGACGTGCCGATCAGGTGAAGCGCGCCGCCGCAGTCACCCGTTTCATCGTTCTCGTAGATGCCACTGCCAGGCTGGCCAGGGCAAGCGACCGGTGCCCCCGTGAATGACAAGCCCGGGGATGCGTCATTGTTCAAAATGTGATTGTTGCGGACGGTGACATCCGAAGCACTCACGACCAAAATCCCTTCATATAAAGCGTTCTTCACTGTGAATCCTGCAATGGTCACGTCGGCGAGGCCGGGATGGTCGAAACCGTCCGCAAAGATGCCATGAGCTAGGTTCGTGGCGTCTATCACGGACTGACCGGCGCCGGAGCCGAGGAGTGAAAGTGGAATTCCAATCACAACTTCTTCTTTGTAGGTCCCGGCTTCAACGTTGATGACCTCCCCGGCAGAGGCATTGTTGACGGCAGCTTGGATTGTTGAGTAGCAGCCATTGGAACCATTGGGGTTGACGCAAAGCGTCCAAGCCGCAGCGGGCTGAGAGAACGCCGCGAACAGAACGATGGAACAGACGATTACCGAGGGGCGCAATCGAACTAGCAGCATCGACGATCTCCTTTTTTTTAGCGGCACAGCCTATTTCGGAACCATTGAATCAATGGACGCTGGGAGTCCACTTCACGATTCTTTATGGCGTCTGTGCTGCTCGATGGGGAAAGATTCCGTTGGAACTTCCGGATTGGAGCTCCGGCTCGCGCATCATACGCTTCTGCTGCTGTGGAATACAACAACCTAGCGACGGGAGCTCGCCCGGCGCGACGGGGTAAGTCGCGTTGTCGAAACCCGGCCCACCAGCCGTCTTTCGAGCGCCGGGCGGTAACTCCGCGGCCCGTGCTAAACTTTTTGCCGCATGCGTCGGAACTCGCAAACTCTCTGTCTTGCTCTGTTGAGGGCCCGTTGAAGGCATGAGCGCTTCCATCGGCCAGCGCCTCTGGCCTTCTCTTGCCGCAATCTTTCTTCTCTGGCTGGCGATTTTCGTTCCTGGCTTGCCGCATCCTTCTCTTTTTGACGACGCTGACGGGGCTCATGCGGAAGCGGGTCGTGAGATGCTCACGCTTCACGACTGGGTGACACTTCACGAAAACGGTATTCGCTATCTCGAAAAGCCGCCGCTTCCCTATTGGGCGATGGCCGTCAGCTTCCGCCTGTTTGGCGTGAGCGAATCCTCGGCTCGGCTTGCACAAGGGCTTGGTGTCCTGCTGCTGGCGTTCCTGCTGGTACGGATGGGCCGCCGGTTTCTTTCCGCCGAAGCCGGACTCTGGGCTGCAGTCGTTTGCATCACCTCGTTCGGGCCTTACCTTTTTACACGCATCCTGATCCCTGATTTGCTGGTCGGTCTGTGGATCGGCCTGGGACTCTATTTTTTCCTGCAAGGCTGGCAAGAGCAGCGGCCGTCGCTGTGGTCCTGTTGGGGGCTCGCGGCAATTGTTGCGCTCAACGTGCTCACCAAAGGGTTGATCGGCCTTGTTTTTCCCTGCGCGATCATTTTCGTGTTTTTGTTGCTGGCCGGTGACCTCCGCCATCTTCTGAAAATGCGGCTCGTCTCCAGCACATTCGTCTTTCTTCTCGTCGCCGCGCCTTGGCATATTCTCGCAGCTCTGCGCAATCCGCCCGCGGGTCAAGCAAAGGGATTTCTGTGGTTTTATTTCGTCAACGAGCACTTCTTGCGCTATGTCGGCAAGCGCTATCCAGTCGATTACGGCACGTTTCCACTGGTGCTGTTCTGGGGCATGATTTTGGTGTGGCTCCTACCTTGGAGCGCGTTTCTGCCGCAAGCCATCCGGCAAGTCAGGTTGCGCCTACTCCGTACGGCGGAGACTCGCAAATCGCCTGAAGCTGCCTTGCTGCTCTTCTTTGTTTGGGCCATCGTGATTCTTCTGTTCTTCAGCTTTTCGACGCGGCAGGAGTATTACCTTGCGCCCGCTCTGCCGGCGCTCGCGTTGATTTTGGGAAACTGGCTTGCCCGTGAATCGGAGTCCGCTTACGGGAGCGATCTGGCGCGGTCAGGCAGAATCTCCGCCCCGGTTTTTCTCGTTGTCGGGCTGCTCATATCCGCGGTCACGCTAACGCTCGCGCTGATTTCGCACGCGCCGCAGCCGGGCATGGAACTCGCCGACTTACTTAGAAAGAATACCGACGCCTACGTGTTGTCGCTCGGCCACTTCCTGGATCTCACCGGGAGCGCGATGAGCCTTTTTAGGGGACCGCTGCTCGGCACCGCGATTGTTTTTTTCTTCGGCAGCGGCTTGAACTGGCTATTGCGCCGCCGGGGCTTGCCGCGCGCGGCAAACTGGGCGCTGGCGCTGATGATGATTATGTTCATCGAGTGCGCTCACATAGCACTCGGTGTGTTCGCTCCGGTTCTCGGCTCCAAGCCCCTGGCCATGGCCATTCAGCGCGAACTTCAGCCCAGCGACCAGATTGTCTGCGACGGCGAATACGCGAACGCTTCGTCGGTGAACTTCTACACCGGGCGACAGATGCTGATCTTCAACGGGCGCATCAACGGACTGTGGTACGGCTCATTATTTCCCGACGCCGCTCCGATCTTCATCGACGATGCACAACTGGCCCACGCGTGGACGGGACGCGACCGAATTTACTTCGTGACTGGGGGCGACGATCGGCGCGCCTATCTCGAAAAGCTGGGTCCCACCTACGCGTTGGCGAAATCCGGCGGAAAGTTTGTCTTCACGAACCGGGACAAGTAGCACAGACACTCCTGTCTGTGCATTCGTAAGCCAGGCCGTAAACTACGCGTCGAAATGCCCTTCATGTATCGAGAGGTTTTCCAGAAATTTTGTGCGAGGTAGCTAGCGTTTAGACGTCAACTGAGGGCCACCAGCGCGACGCCAGCGCAAACCAACGCAACTCCAGCCCAGCGGCCCGCGCTGATCTTCTCTCCGAGAAAATACTTGGCGGCTAACGTGCCGAATACATAGGGATTTAGTGCCGAGGCTGGGATCACCAAGGTGATGGGCTCCCAGGAAAGCAGCAGCAACAAGAGATAGAACGAGGCGGCCAGAAGTGGTATGCCCGTCCAGAACCAAGCATTGCGGAGTGCGCGCCCGAGAAAAATCAGCACTTCGCGGGGACGCAACTTGGCCGGCTCGCCGACGATTTTCATGGCGTGCGTGATGATAATCTCGCCGCCCGTGCTGCATAGGATGAACAGTGTGAACAGGACGACGCTGCGCATTACGCCGCTACCTGCTGAGGTACGACATCGGTAGTGCGCGGCTTGGTGAGGCCGACTACCAATACTCCGACGCAGATCAGGAACACACCGATCCAGCGCCTGGGCGAAACGCTCTCATGCAGAAACACGACCGCTAGAAATGTGAGCAGCGCGTAGCCGAAGGCCCCCGCGGGCATCACGTAGCTGTAGTCCGCCCAGCTCATCAACATCATGTAGCTGGCGGTGAAACCAATGAGGAAGAAGATCGCCAGCCAGATCGTTGGGCTGGCCACGGTGAGCAGGAACGCGTGCTGCAGACCAGCCCAGGAAAGTTGAACCGCGCCGATCTTGGTCATGCCGCGCTTGAGCATCAGATCGCCCGCGTTGGCGCAAGCGACCATTACCAGGATCATGAGGAACGTTTTGATCCGGAGACGGAAATCTCGTTTCATCTGCTGTTTGAAGCTCAAGAACACAGCCAGGAATGGCTGTGCCACGGTTGAGATGGATAGGCCACGGTTTTAAAAGTCTTGGAGTTGCTCTTCGACTTGCTCAGTCGTTGCCGGAAGCTGACGATGTGCCGGGTACGACGATCATGGGCTTGTCGATGTCGCCGCCCTGGCGAACCCACTTCCAGCGCTCTGATCGCAGCTTCAGGAAGGAAGTGGCCTCGTGATAGAGACGCTTACGTTCGTGGGAATCCCACAGAGCTTCGCGTACGATACGCCACACCACCTTCGGACGGAAGTAGTACTCGTCGTAGAAGCGGTTCACGCCGCCCATCATTTCCGCCTTCGATAGATGTGGGTACTCGATGTGCGGCAACTGGTGGCCGCCGGAGTCGGCTAATGCTTCAACCTTCAGGAAGCCTTGTTGAGCCATGGAGTCATGCAATTCGGTGCCGGGCATGGCGTGCGCCAGCGACACTTGAATCGTCTCGCAATCGAGTTCCTTCGCGAACTCGATGGTCTTCTCGATGGTTTCCTTCGTTTCGCCGGGCAGGCCAATGATGAAGTCGCCATGCACCTTGATGCCGACCTTGCGGCAGTTCTTCATGAAGTTGCGGGCCATTTCGACGGTGGCGCCCTTCTTGATGTTCTTCAGAATCTGCGGGTCGCCGGACTCGAAACCCACGATGAACAGGCGCGCGCCGCCGTCCGCCATGGCTTTCAAAGTTTCATAGTCGCTGTGCACGCGTGCCGTGGAAGACCAGCGGAACTTCAGCTTCTTGAATTTCGCCGATAGATCCATGACGCGATCTTTCCGGATGTTGAAGGTATCGTCGTCGAAGAAAATTTCCTTCATCTGCGGGAAGTATTCGATCGCCTGCGCCACTTCGCGGGCTACGTTTTCGGTCGAGCGCGTGCGCCACGCATGTCCCGAAATCGTCTGCGGCCACATGCAGAAAGTGCACAAAGCCGGACATCCGCGCGTGGTGTAAAACGACACGTACGGGTGCAGCAGGAACGGCACGTTGTACTTGTCGATGTTCAGGTCGCGCCTGTAGATATCGGTGGCAAACGGCAACGCGTCCAGTTCTTCGGTATGAAGTTGCGGCGCCGACGCATTGTGAACAATCTTGCCGTCCTTGCGGTAGCTGACGCCCAGAATGTCGCAAAGCGGCTTCCCCTTTGCGTATTCGACCACGGAGTGATCGAACTCGCCGCGCGTCACAAAATCGATGTCCTCGCTGGCCATCAGCGTCTCGTCGGGCTTGATGTGTCCGTGGGGGCCAACGAACGCGATTTTCATGCTTGGGTTGGCTTCTTTGATCTTGCGGATCAGCTTGACGTCGCTCGTAAACCCGACCGTGGAGGTAAACAGGACCAAAAATTCGTAGTTCTTGCAGATTTCAACCGTTTCCTTCCAGTTGACCTTGTGCGGTGACGCATCCAACAGGCGGCTACCGGGAATCATCCCAGCCGGGTAGGTCAGCCACACGGGGTACCAGTAGGACTCAATCTCGCGCGTCGCTGGCCACCGCGAGCTCGCTCCGCCGTCGAAGTTGTCAAAACTCGGCGGATTCAACAGCAACGTCTTCATAAAATCCGGCATTCTTCACCCTCAGTTTTAGAAGCGGAACTAGCTGTGTGCAAAACATTTCCCGTTTTGCGCCACGCCCCGCAGCCAGTCAGCTGCGCTCTCCAGCGTGCCCCGAGCCCTGTAGTCTAGAGTATAGTTTACCGGAGTTGGTTGCATCCCTCCACGGCTTTCTGCGAATGGCGCGTATCCTGCATCGAATGGCTAAATACTGCATTAAGTGGGAGTTCCGAGCGCCCAAGCTACTGCCAGCGGTTCGCTGGCCGGTCTTCGATTTCCCCCAAACGCTATCCGCGATCAACCTCAGCGGAGCTCAGCCGTGCGCGGATCGCTGAATGATCTCCCAGATGCGATCGATCCAGTCCAGATGCTCGGGTTTCATCAGGACCGATCGAAGAGACGTGAGGGTGCGCCGTTCCTTTTCTACGTCGTCTGGCAAGCTCTGAAAAAACGCGATTGGTAATTCGGCCAGGGCGAGATGCAAATCGCGCTCGGCGGCCGCGGCAAATATTTTGCGGGATAGGGCGGAAATCTCCGCGACGCCGGAAGCTCGCGGCGCGAAGGCCACGATGTCTAGTTCGGGTGGAAATGCGGGTACGAACGCGGGACTCGACTGAATCTTCTGGTACAACGCTAATGCTGCTTCCCTGCTGCGCTCAAGGCCACTGGCGAATTCTCCTCCACGTTGCAGAGGGAAGAGTCTCTGGGTTGCCCACAGGGCTGCGGCCGCGGCACCCGGGCGCGAGCATTCGAGACTGATTTCGCCCAGGTGAAGTTCCGCGGAGCTGAAATACGTGTACGGCGAATCATGTTTGTAAAGGCGGCCGACGTTGGGATCACGAAACAACACGCAGCCGCAGCCATATGGTTGCAAACCGTGCTTGTGGGGGTCGATCACGATGGAATCGACTTCGGCGATTCGCGCGAACGCAGCCTTGGCGTCGGCAGCAAGATTTTGCGCCAGCGTGAAATAGCCCCCATAGGCAGCGTCGGCGTGGACGCGGAAACCATAGTGATCGCGCAGCGCGAGAATTTCCGGCAGCGGATCGACGGACCCCGTCGCGGTCGTGCCCATCGTCGCGACGACCGTGCCCACGTCACCGCGGGCCGCGCGTTTCTTCAGTGCGTCAGTATCCATGCGCGCGCGCGAGTCCACCGGTACGGGCTCGAACTCGAGTTGCAGGACGCTGCTGATTCGATGGTGTGTGTAGTGGGCCTGCTCGCTGGCTAGGATTTTCTTGTTCGGTTGAAGTTGACCGGCGACCCACAGGGCTTCGAGATTCGCCATGGTCCCGCCGCCGCAGAGGTGGCCCAGAAAATCTTTCCACCCAAACATTGCGGCGATTTCGGCCACCGCCTCTTTTTCCATAGCGGAGGTGGCGCGGCCGCCGTCGAGCGCATGATTGTTGGGATTGATCCACATCGCCAGCGCATAGGCGAGCCTCGCGACCGGATGCGGCGGTTTCAGCATCTGGCCCGCGTACAACGGATGAAAGTAAGGATAGTTGTCGTGAAGACGTCCGGCTGTTGCGTTCAACACTTCAGCGATTCGTTCGGCGCCCGGAGCCTCCAGGTCATGCGCGGGCAACCGCGCAAATCCGGCGTCAAGCTTGACAGCCGCGTCCAGGAACGCCGCGAGTGTTTTTTGGTCGATCTGCATGTGTTGACGCGCTTTTTCGAGCGAGGAAAGCTTGCGCGAATTATTTTGAAGGGTTAAACCCCGGCTCCGACAAATTCCGACAAATGTAGAGGGCGCTTCAACGCGTCTCCGTTTTCAACCCCGGCTGCTCCCATGCCGAAGCCTAGTCGCTCACTGCCACACTTTGTCCAACTGGCCCGCAGTTTGCAGTAGGTCCAGCTGCGCTTGCTGACGCTGAAAATTAGCGTCAAGGTAGAGCATCCATTTCTCGTTTTCCGCAAGGCGGGCCTTCTCAACATCGCGTAGGTTGATTTTCCCTTCATCAAGCTGCGATTGCAGTACGGCAACATCCTGCTGGGCCAACTGCAATTCCAGGCGCGCGACTTCTTTCGCGGCGTCTCGCTCGCGCAAATGTCGGGTTTTCTGCCGAACCGCGGCGCTCACTTCATTTTTCTTGCTAGCCAGATTCGCTTGCGCGATGCGCAGATTCACTTCGGCGAGCGCGATATTGGCCTTCGTCTGCGCGCTGAAGATGGGAACCTGCACATTCACGCCGGCATTGAAATTGTTGCGCTGAAATGTTTTGAAGAACTGATTGTAGTTGTTGAACTTGCCAAGCACGCTGTAGATGCTGACCAGTTCGAGCGTGGGATAGTAGCCGCGCTTCTCCCCGATCAACCGAAATTCTTTTGCGCGGACTTCGGCCTCGTCCGCAAGCAACGTCGTATTGCTCTGCATGGCCATGGCGACCAGGTTTGCGCCTTCCTGCTCAGCTTCGCCGGGCAAATCTTCGGGCGTCACTTCCAGTGGCGTATCCTGCGCCAGCCCAGTCTGGCTCCGCAGGAAAACTTCCAGCTCGTCCTGGCGGCCTTCCAGTTGCAACATGCGTTGCACCACCCTCGCTTTCGTGAGCTGTGATCGCGTGACTTCCACCGGCAATTCGAAATTTTCCTTCTCGCGCTGCTGCGTCACCTCCAGGATCTTCTCAGCGCTGGCTTGCTCTTTGCCTAACAGGTCGAGCGCGTGTCGAATCATAACCAGCTCGAGATAGGCCGCGGCGGTACGTGCAATGACCGAGTTCCGGGTGTCCTCTAGAAGAATTCGCTGCGACTTTGCCTGCTCCTGGAGTTCTTTCGCCTGGCCGCGCAAGGGCTCGTTGAAGACCTGCTCCTGGTACGTCACGCTGACGATCGACGGCGCTCGCCCTCCCGGAGTTTCCGGAATCCCGTTCGTATAGCCCAACCCCGATCCCCCGTACAGATTCGGCATGAATTGCGATCGGGTGACCATGGATGAGCGATCCGCGAGGCTCGCTTGGAGCTTCGCCACTTGAATATCCCTGCTGTTCTGAAGCGCAAGCTCGATGGCGCGCTTGAGCGTCAACGCCACGGGCGCGCCTGCACTGACGCTAAACTCCTGCGACGATGCTTCCTGTGCGCGGACCACGGCGCTCGATGCTGCCAGCAAGACGCCGGCGATCAGACCGCAAGGAATGGCTCTGTTCTTGTAGCGACGGAAACGCGCTTTTTTCATGCCTGCCCTCGCATCACTTCGCGGGATTCTCAAATTACTCGTATCGCAGCGATTCGACCGGCTGCATTCTCGCCGCCTGGTTCGCGGGCAAGTATCCAAACAGCAAGCCCGTCGAGCACGACACGGCGAAGGCCACCAATACGCTCGCAGTCGAAACCGGCACGCGCAGATTCCCGGGAAGAAACATTTGCACGATCACCGGTATTAACAATCCGATCAGAATCCCCACCACCGCACCACCGCCGCTGATCAAAAACGCCTCAAACAAAAATTGGTACATGATTTCGCGATGCGCCGCCCCGATTGCCTTGCGAATGCCGATCTCTCGCGTCCGCTCTTTCACAGTCACCAGCATAATGTTCATGATTCCTATTCCGCTGATCAACAGCGCGATGAAGGCGATCAGCAGCAGCACGATCGTAAGCGCCAGCGAGATATTTTTTGCCGCGCTCAGAATCGCCGTGAGTGTTTGCACATCGTACTCCGCACCGGCGGGATGGCGGCTGTGCAAAAGGCGCCCGATCTGGCGCTCCACGGCAGTCACGTCCTCGGCATTGTCGGCCTGCGCGTACAAAACCCGAAGAACGTTGACGCCGGTGTAGTAGCGCATCAGCGTCAACGGAATGATCACCGACTCATCCTTGATCTCCGACAATCCAAACGTGGACACTCGCTCGCGAAAAACTCCGATCACCGTGAATGACAGTTCGCCCATGCGAATCGTTCCGCCAATGGGATTGTCGAAGCCGAACACGCGGTCGGCGACCTGCTTGGTGATCAGGCAGACCTTCGTGCGCGCTTCCATATCGGAGGTATCGAAGTAACGTCCCCGCAAAATGACTAAACGCCGGATTGCCTGATATCCATCGGTTACGCCAATCAAGTTCACCGGGCGTTCGCGCCCGCCGACTACCACCGACATCGGTAACTCGCGCGTGCCGGCGACCTCGGTCACCCCGGGCACAGTCGATCTCACGGCGTTCATGTCGTCGATCGTGAGTTCGTAGCTCAGCGGCTGGCCTTTGCTGCCCGCGTTGATCAGCTCCACATAGACCATGTTCGAGCCGATCGCTTCAATCTGACTGATAACGTATTTCTGACTGGTGAGCGCAATCGTAACCACCAGAACGATCGACGCGCTTCCAATGATCACGCCGAGCGATGTCAGAATGGCGCGCATCTTGTTCGCGCGCAGAGCGTCGATGGCCACCGACAGGGTCTCGCGAACTGCCATCATGGCGAGACTCGCCTCCCACTCGCCCTCATAAACCGAGCTTTCAGTCGAATCGCAACTTCCCACGAGTTCGATTTGCGCGGCGCCATCAATCCTTCTTCAATCTCTTCAACGCTTCGCTGGCGTTTTTGCTTTTCGGATCGAGTTTCAGCGCAGCCTCGTATTCGCTGATGGCCGCCTCCGTCTTGCCCTGACTCTCATATAGCCGGCCCAGCCACTCGTGTGCTTCCCAGGGGCGCGGGTAGCCGTTGCGGATCGGGGCGCGCTTCAAATATTCGCGCAGCAGGGTTTCCGCATCGCCGCTGCCAGTTTTCGTAAGGATCAGGGCTACCGCGCGATAAAAATCTCCGCGCGGGTCTGTCGGAGCTGCCTTCTCGCCTTCGTTCGCGACGCTGACTAGGCGCTCTGGCTGGCTGTGTTTCATCGCATAGTCGCCGATGTCGTAGATCAGGTCTGCGGACTTCGGGTGATTGGCCAGCGCTTTGGTGAACTCCGCGTCTGCCGTCGCAAAGTCTTTCTTCTGCCGGCGACAGTTGCCCTCCGCGTAGTGGCCCTCGGCCGCATCCAGCTCCGCGAGCCTGGCGATTTGCGGGCGCGCTTTGTCTTCACCGCCGCCCGCGATGCCCGGGGCGCTGCAGTCATATTCGATCAGCGCCTGCCGCGCGGAAAAATTCATTTCGTTCAGCCGCACCGCCGTCTCAAATTCCTTGCGCGTTTTCTTTGCCAGCGACAATCCCGAAAACATACCCGCGTGCTCCGCCTTGCCTCCATAGGCCCTGCCGAGCCATTCGTGGTACACCGAATTTTCGGGTTCCAGTGCTACCGCCCTTTCTGCGCTGGCGATTGCCGCATCGTGCTGCTGCGTCTCGCTGTAAGTTTTCGTCAGCAACAGGTAGATTTCGCCGTTTTGGGGACTCTTGGCCACCGCGTCTTGCAGAAGTTGAGCGGCCTTGGAATAGTCACTGGCTTCATACGCCCGCCTGCCCGCCTCGATGCCTTCATCTTGTTTCGTGCTTGCGGTTCCGCCCGCTGAAGCGCCCGTTGAAACGCTCCCGTTCGCGCTCGCAAATAAAATGAACGCCAGTCCCAGCCGCTTCACTTTCATTGGCCTAGTTGGCATCCTGCCGGCCTTTTACCGAGCTTGCGTCCGTGTTCATGATCCTTACGTTCATCCCATCTTTCAAATCGATGTCGCTGGGCAACGCAACCATTTCGCCCTGTTGCAGTCCATTCGTGACTTCATAGTTCGTCGAATCGGCAATTCCCACGTGGATCTCGCGCTTCTCCAGTTTGGCCTTTCCGAATTCGTTCTGCTTCACGACATAGACGAATCGCTGATTCCCCTCGGCTTCTACCGCGCCCCGCGGCACCGCCAGTACGTTGTCGCGCTCCTTGGTATTGATGCGCACATTGACGTTTATGTTAGGCAGCAGCTCCAGCTTGTCGTTATCCACGGTGCACAGCAGCTCGCCGACGCTGCGCGCACTGCGCGCCACCACTTGCTTGGGAATCGTTTCCGTCTTGCCGATCCACACGCGGGCCGGCAGCGCATCCCACGTGATTCTCACCGGCTGGTTCGGCTCCAACGCTCCAAGTTCGGGCTCGTCAATAAAAGCGCGCACCCGCACCTGGCGCAGATTCGCCATCTCCGCCAGCAAGTCGCCGACCTTCACGTAATCGCCGGTTTTGACCGGCAAGGAGTAAAGCGTGCCGTCGGACGGCGCGACGATGTGCCCGTCGCGCACTTTCTCCTCGAGCGCCGCAACTTCGCTTTGCGCTTGCTGCACCAGCAGCGGCGCCTGATTCGCGTCCAGCTTCACGCCGCGGTCGAACTCCTGCTTCGCGGCAGTCAGCCGCGTGACTTCCGATTGTGCCTTGGTCAATTCCAGATCGTTGGCGGCGAGTTCATCTTTTGTGGCCGCGTGCTGGTCGATGAGCCGCAGCAATGCGTCATGGCTGCGTTGCAGGCGGTCGCGTTGAGCGATTGCCGTGGCCAGCGAGCCTGCGGCCTGCGCCGCGGCATCCGGCTTTCCTCCTCCACTTGCCACCCGCAGATCGTTTTGCGCTTGCAGCAACTTCGACCGTGCCTGCGCAAGTTGCGCCTCCGCATCTTTCACGTTCAGCTCGAGCAGTGGCTGTCCCTTCTTGACGCCTTGCCCTTCCACTACGCGAATGCGCTCGACGAACGTATCCAACTGCGCGCGCATGACGAAAGGCGAGATGGGTTCAACCTTCCCGTTGCTGGAAATTGAAGCGATGATGTTTTCGCGCACCGGCGTGACCGCGGAAATTTTCGCCTGCGGCTGGCGCCCGCTCACCCTGATCAATACCAGCGCGCTCGCGCCGGCCAGCACCAGGAAGATCAGTATGCGATTTCGCAGTCGGCGATCCATCGTTTGCGATTCGTTGCTTTGCCCTTCTCGCGCAACCGTGCGCGAGCACACTTGCGCTGCGTGGCGTTGCGTCCTATTTGCGTGGCTTGCTCGCCCTCCGTCCGGGGGGCCTCAAAGACGTTGATTGTAGCAATAGGGCTGCGGCTTTCCCTAGCGGCGTTGTACCGAATTCGGGTTGCCATGAAGAGTTGTCGTCAAGCGTTGCCGTTTAAGGGTTGCCATCAGGGGTTACCATCAGGGGTTACCATCAGATGGATGCGCGGTTTGCGCGACGGGATGCCGGAACCACGCGCGTAGCTTTCCGAGTCCAGCGGCTAGCCGCCGCCTTTCACCCGCAAACCGGGAGTGAGAAATGACCAGACAGAGTGACGCCCCGCGTCCGCGTAGCCCCCTTCGCCCTCGCTCGAACCAAAGATTTGCTTCGCGGCATGGAACCTGGCCGGGAGTTGGCTTCACACCGCGGTGACCTTTTCCAGTAACATTTTGACGGTGGCCGTGCTAAGTGGGAAAGCGCGGCGCTCTTTTACGCATGACTTGTACCCATGAAGGCCCCTTGATGATCGAAGTTCGTAATCTATCGAAATATTTCCGCGACAAAAAGCGTGGCGAGATTCGCGCGGTCGATGGCGTTAGTTTTCGCTGTCTGCCGGGACAGATTTACGGCTTGCTGGGCGCGAACGGCGCGGGCAAGACCACCACATTGCGCATGCTGGCCACCATCCTGGAGCCGACCGGCGGCACCGCCATTGTTTGTGGCCATGACATCGTCGAGCACCCTGAAAAAGTGCGCTCCTGCGTCGGCTTTCTCTCCACCGCGACCGCCCTCTATCCCCGGCTCACCGCCAGGGAGTTGGTCCAGTATTTTGGACGGCTCAACGGTTTAGATGACGCCATCCTTAAAACCCGCGTCGACAAGATATTTGACCGCCTGGACATGAATGGCTTCCGCGACCGCCGCTGCGACAAGCTATCCACCGGCATGAAGCAAAAGACTTCGATCGCCCGCACCCTGGTGCATGACCCCGCGGTAATGATTTTCGACGAACCCACTCTCGGCCTCGACATCATGACGGCGCGCACCATCACCGCGTTCATCCGCGAATGCCGCGACCTCGGCAAAACCGTCATCTTCTCAACGCATATCATGAGTGAAGTCGAGAAGCTCTGCGACGTGATCGGCATCATTCAGAACGGCAGGCTGCTCGCGGAAGGCACGCTCCAGCAGCTTCGCGACAATTACGGCGAGCAGGACCTGGAGGAAATTTTCGTCAAAGTGGTTGCGCCCCACTATGTTTCCTCGGAGGATCACTAACATGTCGTTGCGCAATGTTGGCATTGTCTACCGCAAGGAGCTTACCGAGGCGCTGCGCGACCGCCGCACTCTGGTCTCCTCCATTCTGATTCCGCTCTTCCTGTTTCCAGTGCTCACCTTCGGGGTCGGTTATGCCTTCGTGGAGATTGCAGGGGAAGCCACCCGCGAGCCCTCCAAAATCATGATTCTGGGAGGCGTGGACTCTCCGGATGTCGTGAAAGCGCTGCGCGACGCCAGGATCCTGCGTGTCGTACCACCATCGGCCGACTATGTCGACCTCATCTCCGACAAAAAGATTCGCGCCGCGGTCGACATTCCTCCTGGTTTCCAGGCCGGTGTGGCGCGCGGAGAGCGTCCTGAGGTGAAGATTTATGTCTTCAAGGATGATCTGAAATCCATGCTTAGCGCGACTCGCGTGGAAAAACTCTTCACCGAATATCGCGACGCCATGGTGCGGAACCGCCTGGCCTCCGAAAACCTGCCCGTAAGCCTGATGAAGCCGTTCGACGTCGAACAGCAAAACGTGGTCTCGGATGAAAAAGTGGCGGGGGAGTCCTACGGCGGATTGATCACCTATCTGGTCATCTTGATGTGCATGACCGGCGCCATGTACCCCGCGATGGACTTGACTGCCGGCGAAAAAGAGCGCGGCACGATGGAGACAATTCTTTCCAGCCCCATCGACCGCACGCACCTCGTCTTCGGAAAATTTCTCGTCGTGCTGACCGCCTCGCTGGCCACCGCGACGCTTTCGGTTATCTCCATGGGCGGCTCTTTCGCGATTCTCTCCCAATTCGCAAAACAACAGAGCATCGGCGCGGGTTTCCTCATGTTGACCATGCATCCAAGAACCGTGATCGCTGTGTTCGTCATGGCCCTGCCGGTAGCTGTGCTGTTCTCCGCCGTGCTGATGACCATTTCTCTTTTCGCCAAAACGTTCAAGGAAGCGCAGAGCTACCTCACGCCCATGACGTTCATCGTCATCGTGCCGGCCATCGCCGCGGTAGTGCCCGGCATCGAGCTGACATCCAAGCTCGCCCTGGTTCCCATTCTGAACGTGAGCCTGCTCTGCAAGGAGCTCGTCACCGGCACCTATCACTGGAACTACATCGCGCTGATCTTTTTCTGCACCTGCCTCTACGCAGGAATCGCCCTCTTCCTCGCTGTCAGAATGTTTCAGCGAGAGTCCGTCCTGTTTTCTTCATAATACCAAGCGCGATCCTGGGCCAGTCGCGGCACTCCCGATCCCATCGGTTGGGGCGCTGCTGATCCTGACTGTGTAGGCGCTGGGCTTCAGCCCGGCGCGTGAACCCCGGTTTTCGTCAGCGCACACAGTTTTCGTCAGGGCACGGTTTCGTCAGGGCACGGCTTCAGAGTCTGTGTCGCGACTTGGGCCAGCGCCGGACCTTATCGGGTCTTCGGTACCCGGAAGCGTTGGGCGCTGGTCCTTGGCCCAATTTCGGTTG
>Ga0073928_10006600_pt1 | contig 15519 bp, 12 predicted proteins | sample PaiPotPPA55metaG_FD_76969 | JGI IMG/M metagenome (GOLD analysis project Ga0073928, IMG submission 76969) | Iron sulfur acid spring bacterial and archeal communities from Banff, Canada, to study Microbial Dark Matter (Phase II) - Paint Pots PPA... ... | reverse complement strand
GTAAAGACGATTTCATTATCTCCGACGCGCTGAATCATGCGTCCATCATTGACGGCGCGCGGCTCTCGAAGGCAAAGATTCTGGTCTTCCGCCACAAAGATATTGCGCACGCGGAAGAGCAGTTAGCCAGCATCAAAACTGAGGCGGGCAAGAAGCTGTTGATCAGTGACGGCGTGTTCTCCATGGACGGCGACATTGGCCCGCTGCCCGCTCTCTGCGACCTGGCCGAAAAATACGGCGCCATCATGATGGTCGACGACGCGCACGCCTCCGGCGTACTGGGCCGCAACGGCCGCGGCACGATCGATCACTTCGGCATGCACGGGCGCGTAGATATCCAGGTCGGAACGCTGTCGAAGGCAATTGGCGCGCTGGGCGGATATGTATGCGGAACGCGCGATCTCATTGATTTTCTCTATCATCGTGCGCGGCCCTTTCTGTTCTCGACCTCGCATCCACCGTCAGTGGCGGCGACCTGCATTGCCGCCTTCGATGTGCTGGAAAACGAACCTGAGCGCATGGAAAAACTCTGGGAGAACACGCGCTTCTGGAAAAAAGAACTCGGCCTGCTGGGCTTCGACATCGGCGGGCGCGCCACGCCTCCCAGCGAAACTCCAATTACCCCGATCATCATCGGCGACGGCAAGCTCGCCATGGATTTCTCGCGCGAACTTTTCAAAGAAGGCGTGCTCGGCACCGGCATCGCATTCCCCACGGTGCCGGAGGGCAAGGCACGCATCCGCACGATCGTGACGGCGACCCACACTAAGGAAGAATTGGAACGAGCGCTGGAGGTGCTAGGGCGGGTGGGGAAACGAATGAGAATTTTGGGGAACTGACTGCGCCCGTCGCCACACGAGCGCAGGTCCTTCACTCCGCACGGTAGACGATCTTCCCGCCCACAAGTGTGGCTACAACTTTTCCCGTGAACTGCCAACCGTCGAACGGTGTGTTGTGCGATAACGAGCGCGATTTCGCGGCTTCGAACGTCCAACGCTTCTTAGGATCGAAGATCGTCACATCGGCGTGGCTGCCACGAACGAGTGATCCGCGGCCGGGAAGATCGAAGACTCGCGCCGGGCCGGCGGTGAAGAGTTCGACGAGGCGCATCAAAGAAACTTTGTGCTCGCGATGAAGTTTAGTAATTGCCAATGCCAGGGCGGTTTCGAGACCCGTGATGCCGAAGGAGGCGCGCTCGAATTCGACCTGCTTCTCGTGCACGGCATGCGGGGCGTGGTCCGTGGCAATGGCATCCACAGTACCGTCGGCAAGCGCGACGAGGATCGCCTCGCGGTCCGTGGCCGAGCGGAGCGGCGGATTCATCTTGAAATTGGTGTCGTATTCGCCGACGTTCTCGTCGATCAGAGTAAAGTGGTGCGGCGTGACTTCGCAGGTGACGCGGGCTTTCGCGCGCTTGCCGCGGCGGACGGACTTGAGCGCGTCGGCGGTGGAGAGATGCGCCACGTGCAGCCGCGATTCGCGGATCTGCTGCGCGAGCGTGACATCGCGATCGACGATGGCGGCTTCGGCGGCTGCCGGCATGGCGCGCAAACCCAGGCGGAAGCTGGTGGGACCGGCGTGCATCGAGCAGTTCTCAGTTAGGCGCGTATCTTCGGCGTGCTGCACCACAGGCAAGTTCAGTTCTGCGCCGAGGCGCAGCGCCATCCGCATGATGTCGTCATCGAGGATAGGCTTACCATCGTCGGTGACGGCGACAGCCCCAGCGCGTTGCAGCGCAGCGAAATCGGTGAGCGTTCCTCCTTTGCTGCCGCGCGTGGCGGCGGCAATCGGAAAAACATTGACGACCGCCGTGCGCTCCGGATTACGCAGCCACGCGACCCACTCCGCCGTGTCGACTACCGGGGCGGTATTGGGCATGGTGCAGACCGAGGTGAAGCCTCCAGCGGCAGCGGCGCCGGTGCCGCTGGCAATGGTCTCTTTGTAACTTTGGCCGGGCTCACGCAGGTGAACGTGCAGGTCGATGAATCCAGGCGCGACGATGAGACCGCGGGCGTCAATTTTTTCATCGGCGCCGCCGCGGGTTTTATTGGGCAGGGCGACCTCGGCGACGCGGCCCTCACGCAGGATAATGTCCATGGCCGCGTTGATTTTCGCCGCAGGATCGATCAGATGACCGCCTTTGATGAGCAGGCTTTTGTTTTCCGAGCGGGTCATTGGCGGCGCTCCGCAATTCCATTGTCATCCTGAGCGCGCCGTTTGCGCGAAGCAGCTTTATATTTTCGCTGCACACCCAGACAGTGCAAAGGTCCCTTCGACAAGCTCAGGGCAGGCACTTCGCTTCGCTCACGATGACAAGCGGGCTGCAGACGACAGAGGTCGTGGATCATTTCGCCTTCCCTAGCGCTCGCGCCAGAATTGCCATCCGCGTGGGAACGCCGTTGTGGACTTCGTCGACGATCACGGACTGCGGGCCATCAGCAACTTCTGCCGTCAATTCCAGGCCGCGGATGATTGGGCCGGGATGCATGACGATGGCATCGCGTCTGGCCAGCTTCAGGCGCGCCGTCGTCATCTGGTAACGCGCGATGTAGTCCTGAAGGCGAATTTTCTGGCCGGCCAGGCGCTCCTTTTGCACCCGCAGCAGCATGATCACATCGGTGCCGCGCAACGCGTCTTCAATGTGGCGAGTCAGACGTAAGCCGGGCGCAAGCGTGGCGGCAACTTCGGGCACGAACTCGGGCGGACCGCATAGCGTCAGCTTGACGCCGAATTTGGTCATCAGATGGCAGGCACTGCGGGCGACGCGGCTGTGAAGAATGTCGCCGATGATGGTGGCCTGCAGGCCTTTCAGCGACTTCTTGTGTTTCAGAATCGTGAATGCATCGAGCAGAGCTTGCGAAGGATGCTCATGCATGCCGTCGCCTGCGTTAATGATGGGGATGTCGAGATGCTGCGCCATCAGGTGCGGAGCGCCCGCCGACGGATGGCGCATGACGATGCAGTCCGCGCCCACGGCGCGCAGCGTGTATCCGGTGTCGAGCAGCGATTCGCCTTTCTCGATGCTCGATCCCGATGACTGCACGAGAGTGGTCATAGCACCCAGCGATTTGGCCGCGAACTCGAACGATGAGCGGGTGCGGGTTGACGCTTCGTAAAACAGAAGCACGATCCGTTTGCCGCGCAAGAGCGGACGAGCCTTCAGCGGATTCATGCGGCGGGCCAGCTTGAGCAGGCCCAGGATTTCTTTCGCGTCGAGGTGTTCCATCCCCAGCAGCGAACCGCGAGCTGGCGTGTTCATTGGAAAAATGGCAAACGGTGCATCATACTCGGCAGTCGCCGCGACCGCAAGCGTGCCCGGCTGCGTGGGCTGCGTGCCCGGCTGATACAACTGCAGAGCAACCGATGTTAACAAGTCTCAGGATCGATCGCGATGGCCAAGAATAGCTCCGCCCAACGCACCGCCGAGAGCCCCCAGGATCAGGAAAATAAGGAATGCGGCAAGAAGCAGGAATACCATCATGAAGACGAGGCCAGCGGGCGAGCGCAAGAACTCCAAAGCTGGTTGATACTGAGGATCCGAATAGCGCGGAGCGTTTTGCTGGACGAGCTCGAGCATCATACGACGTATTTGCTCCCCCTCGTGAAGCGCCGCCACCCGCAGCGCGCCGAGGACGGCGGTGACGGCGGAGCAGAGGAATCCGCAGAGCACCCCCAGGCGAGCGCCGGCACTCGCGCGAACCAGAACACCGGGATTATTGCGGCGATAAAGAGCGACTGCGAAAAATCCAGCACCGACAACGGCAATCAGAGGAACGACTAGTTTCAAAATCATTGCCACCGATGCGACTAACGCCGCCAAGGCGCACGGCCTCAGGGCCTGAGACCATTGCATGGGAAGGGCAAGCATGGGGACAGTCTCTGACGCCGGGAGCACCGTTGATTCTTGCGATGCGGCGGCAGCCGCGAAGGCGGGCGAAAGCGCCGGGTCGGCGATTACGACGCGAATCTGCGGGGCCGAGCAGTGCGGGCAAAAAGGAATGCCTTCCTCCACCACTTGTCGGCATTTGTAGCAGGACTGTTCCATCGTGGTTTCAAAAGCGTGAGTGAGCGAAGAAAGGACTTGTCCTTGAAAGTAACTCACGGCGCGCACCGAGGGCAAGACGGTAGGCAGGAGCAACTTCACCGAGCCCTGTGAGATCGCACCATCGTCGAGATCGCAGACGAGACCCGAGGTCTAGATATCCCCGCGCTTGCCGCGAGTATGCAAATACACGAGCGCGAAGGTCGATCCTTTGCCTGCGTCGCCTGGTTCGACGGCTATGACGTGCTGGTTATCTTCGGTGCCCACTTTCAATTCGGTGACTGGGCCCGAGTTCTCTTCGCACTTCAATTCCTTGCTCTCTTTGGAATCCTTGCTGTCCTCATGCGCCTCGACATCTCCGCCGTGCTTTTGCGAATGGCATTCCAGAACTTTGCCGTACTTCTTCAGTTTGTCGCGATAGAAGTCGATGACTTTGGCGGGAGGATCATCCGACTCGTACTCTGCGACTATCAGTTTCATACCAAAGCTCTCGGTCAAAATTCCGAAATTTAGAGGGTCATTGTCCTTTTCCCGTTTCGGACGAGCGCCCGGATACAGCGGCAGTCCCTGCTTTGCGGCGTCGGCATCCTTGCCGACGTGCATATCGCCAACCGAGCTGCGAACGTCAAAGGGCTTGTCCTTCGAGTCGGATTGCTGTGCGTAGAGGGGCAGCGTCAGGGCTGCAAGTAGGGCTAGCGTGAGGGGCAGATGACGAAACACGGTGATTCCTCCTTGAAAATTAAGCGGAGCGTCTAGATTTCCGCATCCTTGCCGTGCGTACGCACATATACCAGCGAAAAGCTTGAGCCTTTACCTTCGGGCTCCACGGCGACGATGTGCTGGTTTTCTTTCGTGCCGACTTTCAGCTCGATGTTGCTGCCACTCGTTCCCTCGCAGGTTAGTTCATGGGAGCTGTGATCGGAGCGCTTCATGTCGGTATTCACATCAAGGTGGCTGGAGTGGCATTCGAGCACGTGTCCGTACTTTTGCAGTTGATCCTTGTAGTAAGCAACCAGAGTGGCAGGGGAATCGTCGGACTCATATTCCAGGGCAACGACCTTAACCCCGAAGCCGAAGCCGGAGATGTTCACGTTAGCACTCTTGTCTTCGCCGCCGGACTCCTTTTGTTTCAGCCGCGCTCCGGGATAGACGGCCAAGCCCACGTCCGCCACATTGGCGCCTTTGCTCACGTGAATGCCGCCGACCGGCGTATCGATATCGACCTGTTTGTCGTCGCCATTCTGTTCCTTCTTCACGTTCACGCTGCAAGCGGGCAAGAGGAGCGCGGTAACAGCAGCGAGCCCTAAAGCGAACGTGCTCACAATTTTCGATTTACTTTTGCGCATGCGGAGAACCTCCTTTGGCGACTTGTGCGGGGCGTTCGAGACCCGCTCCGCGCTGAGCAACATTCGGAATCGTCACGGGTAAGTGGCCGCGAATCGGAATCTCCCCGAAGAGCGCTTTGATCGCTGCAACCTCCGAAACGCTCGCGTTGGAAAAGGTACACATGTAATTCTCGATCCTGGGAAAATCGCCTGCAAGATAAGGATTTCCCATGGCAACAACCGCAGTTTTCGCCGCGGCATGATCGAGCAACTGCTGCAGCAGCGTTCCAGTCGCATCGGCCACACCCACCGAGTTGCCTATCTTTCCCGCGGTCGGAATGACATAGACTGCAGCTACCACCGTTTGCGCCTCGTCGACTGCCTTCAAGACCTCGTCGCTCATGCCCGCGGCGATTCGAGGATCCACATAAATCACGTGCGCGTCCGGGATGCGGGCGCGAAACTCACGTCCAAAAGCGCGACCGGAATCTGTGCGCACATCGTCCGAAAAAAGGACCGCCACAACCTGATTGTGGGTCTCCTCTCTGGTCATATACGGAAGGCCGGCCTTGGCGGTTCCCTTTGATTTCAAGGGCAGCTCCTTGCCATTGTCGCGCACTAGGGTGATGGCCGAGTTGGCTACCTGCTGCCCAAATGCAATATTTTCCGGCTTGCCGACGGCGGTTGCGAGCCCATTGAGGTCAACCGTACGCGACTTGTTGAGACCCAGCTCACCCTTTATTTTCAAGATCTTAAGGACGGAGCGGTCGAGACGCGGTTGCGAAATCTCTCCCGATCGCACCGCCTTCAGCATGGAATCGTAGGACGCACTCAGGTCAGGAGGAATGATCAGCAGGTCGTTGCCGGCCTTGAACGCCTCGACCGCCTCGCGGCCAATGTCGTTCGCGAACAGATGCGTCAGGCCGGCCATGTCGAGAGCATCGGTCACGATGAGGCCTTTGAATCCAAGTTGTTGCTCGAGCAAGTCGGAAACGATGGACGGTGAGATGGTGGCGACGTGATTGGGATCGGAATCGAGGGCAGGCACCGAGACGTGCGCCACCATCACGGAGTCGACTCCGGCAGCGATAGCCTGGCGGAATGGGGGAAGTTCGATCGAATCCAGATGAGCGCGGTCTCCGTTCACACTGGCGACGCCGAGATGCGAGTCGGTAGCCGTGTCGCCGTGGCCGGGGAAATGTTTGACCGTGGTCAGCATTCCAGCCTCGTGCGCGCCTTTGATGTAGGCCGTGACCAGATCGCCCACTTGCTTGGGATCCTCTCCGAAGGAGCGGGTGTTGATAATCGGGTTGGCCGGATTCGAGTTCACGTCTGCGTCGGGAAAGAAATTCCAGTGAACGCCGATGGCTCGCGCTTCATGGCCGGTGATGAGTCCGAAAGTCTCGGCGTCTTCGACGTTGCCATCGGCGCCAAAGGCCATGGCGTGAGGAAAGATGGTAGCGCCCAGCAAGCGGTTGGAGAGGCCGCGTTCAAAGTCTGCCGCAAACAGCAATGGCAGCTTGGACTCCCGTTGCAGGCGGTTGAGCAGTTCAGCAACTTCATAGGGCTCGGTGCGCAGAAGGAATGGACCGTCGACGTGCACCGACATGGTGAACGAGCCCACGTGATATTTACGCATGTCCTCAAGCCATTGCAGATATTCGGGACTCTCCACATTGAGGAAGCTGGCGCGGCACCAGATCATGAAGATCTGGCCGATTTTCTCTTCAACGGAAAGATGGCGGAGCGTCTTCTCTGCCCACTTGTCGCCGCGAGTGTTGTTGAATGGAGCAGGCCGTGCCTGTTTGTCTTTGGCGACTGCGGACAGGGACACTGATAGAGCAAGAACGGTAGCAAACAAGATTCGCGGCATGCAGGAACGATAGCAGAAGTACCGGCTTCCGGCGCTCGGCTTTCGGCGCAGGTTAATTTGCGGACTCCGGTTTTATTTACTGATAAATCCAATCAGCGCCCATCCGCATGAATCCGCGCCAGAGAAGTCTCGACGCGGGCAATTGCTTCACCTTGGATCTGCGCATCGTCGCCGAATCCCTTGAACCATTGCACATCCGGCTCCCGCCTGAACCAGGTCATCTGGCGTTTGGCATAGTTGCGGTGCGCCTGCTGAGCGGAATGGATCGCCTGCTCGCGAGTCATTTCCCCGCGCAGAAGCTGGACTGCCTGTTTATAGCCGAGAGAAGCAAGGGGACCAGCTGTTTCACCGTACTTGTCGAGCAATTTCTTTGTTTCGTCAGCGAGCCCGGCGTCAAACATCTGGCGCGCGCGTTCATTAATGCGCGCGTAAAGTGCAGCGCGGTCGGGATCGAGGCCGAGCCGCAAAATGCGGAAGTCGCGCAGCGGGTCGCGCCCCTGCTGCCAGAGTTCGGACATTTTTTGTCGCGATACCAGGCAGACCTCGACGGCGCGGATGAGCTTGGGGATATCGTTGGCATGGACCTTTTCAGCAGCCGTCCGGTCGAGACGCCGAAGAAGCCGGTGGAGATGATCCGAGCCGCGGTTCGCGGCTATTGCGCGCAAGCGCTGGCGCAATTGTTCCGAGCGTTGCGGGCCGGGGGAGAGTCCTTCGAGCAAAGCGCGCAAGTACAGTCCGGTCCCTCCAACGACGATGGACGTCTGGCGGCGCCGGCTGATTTCGTTGAGTACTTGCCTCGCCTGGCGAGCATATTCGCCGGCGGTGATGTACTGAGTCGGGTCCACAACATCGAAAAGGTGGTGCGGAGCGCGTGTTCGATCGATGGCGATGGGCTTGGCGGTACCGATATCAAACTCCCGCACCATTGCCACCGAATCGCAGTTGATAATTTCGCCGTGGAACTTCTGCGCGAGAGTGAGAGATAGTGCAGTCTTCCCGCTGGAGGTGGGTCCAAGGATCACTACCAGCAGTGGTTCCGCAGTGGCGATGTCGCGCGGTTCGGAGCCCACGTTCAGCGCAGTCTCCAGTGAATATGGTGCCAGTAACGAACCTGAGTGAGGACCAGCAGCCGGGCCGCGATGAGCAGCAGTCCGGTCGCCTCCGATGCATAGACGGCGTGGCGGCGCTGGGTGTGCGAATCACGCTGGACCTGAGGGGACGGAACGCGGATCTCTGGCGAGGGCACGCGGATATTGTAGCGCTGGCGGGAGGCATTCCAACGGCTGCCGGACGGCGCCCGGGCGGGACAGCCGAGGCGGCTGTCTCTACGTGAGCATCTTCAGTGCTACACTACGGCGTCAATGTCATGCCTGCGCCGGGAAACAAAGCGAGGGTCGCGCGGTTTGGAGTGTTTGAGCTCGATCTCAGCGCCGGGGAATTGCGAAAAAGCGGCATAAAACTCCGTCTACAGGGCCAACCGTTTCAGGTGCTGGCTCTGCTGCTGGAGCGTGCGGGAGAGGTGATGACTCGCGAAGAGTTGCAGCAGAAGCTTTGGCCTTCGGACACGTTCGTCGACTTCGACCATAGCCTGAACACGGCTGTCAACAAAGTTCGCGAGGCGCTGGGAGATTCCGCTTCCAATCCGCGTTACGTAGAGACGCTGGCGCGGCGAGGATACCGGTTCATTGCTCCTGTTCAAACTCCGGTGCAGAGTGGGGACGGTAGGGAAACGCCGTCCGGGAACATCCACGGCTCAGACGCAAGCGGGCAACTCGATGCTCCAAGGAAGGCGGGATCGTTGGAGCCCTCTATGCCGTCGCATCTGCTGCATCCCGAACTTGAAGTTCCCATCCCCGGTCGCACTCTCACCCGCGGACTTTTCGCCTTGATTCAGCTCATGTATCTGATCTTCTATCTCACGGCACTGTTTCGCTTGCACGATGTCCAGGCCGTGGCGGATTCGTTTCTACCCTTGTGGGCCGCGATGGTCCTTGCCGGAGCCGTGATGGTGACTGCCGGCGTCGGAATTCCGCTGCGTCTCTATCTAATGTCAGCAGTGGGATTTGATTACCAGCGCCTGGGCCAGAAATTCCGTCAAGTATTCCCGTTCGTGTTGGCGCTGGACCAGTTGTGGGCAGTCGCCCCGTTCCTGCTGATCCAGGAAATTGGCTTGGGTGCGGCGTTCGCGGCAAGCGCTGCGCTCTTGTATCTGCCTTTTTCGGAGCGAACGCTGATTCGCATGGCGTATGTCGAGCCACGCACACGTTAGGAGAGTATTTCGATGGAACTGAACTCACCGATTTTTCGTAACCACGTCCAAGAGATGGGCCGGGTCGGGCCCGCCGGAGGATTTTATGAAACTTGATGCGATGACGCGCCTGCCGCTTGCCATTCTGGTTGCCACAATCGTCGGTGTTCTGCCCGCCCACGCCGATGAATGGTCGAAGATCTACAAACTCACCGGAAAGCCCGAACTGCGGATCGAAACGTCCGACGCCAACATTCGCGTCACGACCTGGGATCAGAATACGATTGAAGCCAAAGTCATCACTTCGCGCTACAACATCGGCGAGGGCGGCATTCGCGTCGAAGAGCATCAGACGGGCGACTCGGTTGAAATTGAAGTTCACTACCCGCACCACAACTTCAACATCGAATGGGGCAACCATAAAGTCGACATCATTATCCAGATGCCGCGCGAGGGCCGCGTCAACCTGCGAACTGGCGACGGCAAGATCGATATCGCCGGATTGAAAGGCGAGATGGACCTGCACACCGGCGACGGGTCCGAGAATCTGGAGGCAGTCGACGGCAAGCTGCACGCCACCACGGGCGATGGACACATCACGGCTCATGGCCGCTTCGATGAACTCGAACTGAAAACCGGCGATGGCCACGTCGAAGTCCGCGCTGCGGGCGGATCCTCACTGTCCACGGGCTGGCGGCTCGAAACTGGAGACGGCAATGTTTCCCTCGAAGTCCCAGCCGAACTCGCCGCCGACGTGGACCTGCACACCAGCGACGGCCACATCGATCTCGACGTACCGATCACGACTGAAGGCAAGATTCGGCAGAACGAAGTCCACGGAAAGTTGAACGGCGGTGGCAGCCTGCTTACGATCCGCACGGGCGACGGATCGATTCATTTGCGGAAGGGCTAGCAATTTGGAATCTGTGGTGTCTGACGGTTGTGCTATAGTGTCTGACATCAATGTCCTCGCAACGCATTACGGTCCGAGTCCCCAGAACTCTCGGTTCTTTGCTACGGGCGCAGTCCCGCGCGAAGGGCCAGACTCCCTCGGACTTGGTACGCGTTGCCCTGGAGACTTATCTAGCCCGGGGACTCAGCGCGAATTCCGCCTACGAATTGGCCGAAGCAGCCGGATTAATTGGCTGCGTGCATCGTGCACCAAAAGACCTGAGTACGAATCGCCGCCACTTCGAAGGCTTTGGAAAAAAGAAATGAGGCGAGTTCTGGTGGACACAGGTCCGCTGGTCGCCATTCTTTCCCGGGACGACGAGTATCATGACGCCTGTGCGAACGCCCTCCGGGAAATGCCGGGACCCTTACTGTCGTGCTGGCCGGTGATTACAGAGGCAGCTTGGCTTCTGCGACGTTCTCCCCGGGCACTGCGACAACTATTGGTCAGCATCGATGGCAGTTTTCTTGAATTGCTGCCTCTGGCCGGAGCCGAAGCCGAACCAATCGTGGCGTTGATGAAACGATTTGAGGATATCCAGCCGCAGCTCGCAGATGCCACCCTAGTTTATCTCGCCGGACGCGACAAGATTGATACGATCTTCACATTGGATCGGCGCGATTTTTCCATTTACCGATCTGGCCGCAAAAAGGCTTTCCACATTGTTCCAGAGATAACATAAAGACGAACTGCATTGTTCCCGCAAAAGGACGGGCATTCATGAAAGTCAAAAACATCGGCATCCTCAACGTCGCATTCATTTCATTTCTTTCTCTCGCCACCGCACAGCAGCCCGCCATCGAAAAGGCTGAGCCGGCGCTCGACGTCACGTCCATGGATCGCAGCGTCGATCCCTGCGTAGACTTTTTCACCTATTCCTGCGGCGGGTGGATCAAGAGAAACCCAATTCCTCCCGACCAATCCTCGTGGGACACATATTCCAAAATGCAGGACGAGAATCTTGGCCGCCTGCGCGGAATTCTAGAAGGTGCGGCAGCACCCGATCCGAACCGCAACGCCGTCGGTCAGAAGATTGGCGACTATTACGCTTCCTGCACCGACGAGAAGGCGATCGACGCCAGGGGAGCGGAGCCGCTGAAGCCGGCGCTGGAGCAAATTGCAAAGATCGGATCCAAGCGAGAAATCGCAGATGTGGCGGCGGCCATGATCGATGACAATGTCCTGTTCCGCTTTGAATCCATACAGGATTTCCGCGATGCCAATCAGGTAATCGCCAACACCGACCAGGGCGGACTCGGCCTGCCGGACCGCGACTATTACACGAAGGACGACGCTAAATCTGTGGAACTGCGCAAGCAGTACCTCGCGCACGTCCAGAAAATGTTTGAGCTTCTGGGCGACAAGCCTGAGACCGCGGCGGCCGAAGCGCAAACCGTGATGCATATCGAGACCGCACTGGCCAAGGGGTCCATGACACGAGTGGAGCGCCGCGATCCGAAAGCGCTGGACCACAAGATGACCAGCGCCGAGTTGGAAAAGATTTCTCCCGAATTCCACTGGCCGGTTTATTTTGCCAAGGTTGGGATGCCTTCGCTCTCGTCGCTGAATGTCACTTCGCCTACCTTCTTCAAGACAATGAACGAGGAACTCGAAAAGGAAAGTCTGGGTGACTGGAAAACGTACCTGCGCTGGCATCTGGTGCATGCTGACGCGCCGAATCTGTCTGCGCCCTTTCTGAATGAAAACTTCGCGTTTTACGGAAAGACTCTGCGCGGGCAACAAGAACTTCAACCGCGCTGGAAACGCTGCACTCGGGCGGTCGATGACGGCCTGGGCGAAGCCTTGGGCCAGGCTTATGTCGAGAAGTATTTTGGTGCGGAAGCGAAGCAGAAGGCCCTAAAGATCGTGAAGGAAATTCAAGCGGCAATGGAGCAGGACATAAACGGGTTGACCTGGATGTCGGCCACAACCAAGCAGCAGGCGCTAGCCAAACTGCATGGCATGGCCAACAAGATTGGATATCCCGACAAGTGGCGGGACTATAGCAAACTTGAGATCGTGCGGGGCGACGAACTGGGCAACGTGGAGCGCGCCCGCAAATTCGAATTCGACCGGCAGTTAGCCAAAATCGGCAAGCCGGTTGACCGCGGCGAATGGGGTATGACTCCACCAACAGTGAACGCGTACTACGATCCGCAGATGAACGACATTAACTTTCCTGCCGGCGTTCTGCAGCCTCCGGCATTCGATCCCAACTCCGACGCTGCTCCTAACTACGGCGACACCGGGGGAACCATTGGACACGAACTCACGCACGGCTTCGACGATGAAGGCCGGCAGTTTGACGCCCAAGGCAATCTGCGCGATTGGTGGACTGACGAAGACGGGAAGGAATTTGTGAAGCGCGCAAGTTGCATCTCCGACCAGTATTCAACCTACACGATCATCGACGACATCAAAATCAACGGCAAGCTGACGCTGGGCGAAGATGTCGCCGACCTCGGCGGCCTGATTCTGGCGTACATGGCGTGGAAGGATGACACCAAACGCCAAACTCTCGATCCAATCGATGGACTCACGCCCGACCAGCGCTTCTTCGTCGGCTACGGTCAAAGCTGGTGCGGCCAGACCCGCGATGAGACCAAGCGGCTGCGGGCCACAGTGGACCCGCATTCACCGGAAAAATACCGCACCAACGGCGTGGTCTCGAACATGCCGCAATTTCAGGAGGCGTTTCACTGCAAGACCGGCTCGCCCATGGTAAATCAAAACCGTTGCAGTGTTTGGTAGGGCGCAGTCCGATTAGACATCGAGGCCGATCGAGCGCATCAGTTCAAGGCCATTACTTTTGGTAACGATCCCGTCTCGCAGATTGTAGTCGAAAGTCATGCGGCCATTGGCAAGTTCGTCTTGAAAATGGACATTGTGAAGACGGCCCGCGACCGCCTCCCCAATATCGGTCAAAGCCAAATCATGCGTGCTCACCAGTCCAATAGCACCGCGATTCATCAGCGCGCGCACAATTCCCTCGGCGCCAATCCGCCGATCTTTCGAGTTTGTGCCTTGCAACAGCTCATCCAGCAGAAACAGCAGTTGCGGATCTCCTCCTGCAAAATCGAAAATCTGCCGCAGCCGCGTGATCTCGGCATAGAACCGGGAACTGCCTTCGCGCAACGAATCGTTGATGCGAATGCTCGCACCCAGCTGCAGCGGCGTGAGTTGCAGGCGACGGGCCCGCACGGGCGCTCCCGCCATCGCCAGTACAACATTCACTCCCACGGCCCGCAACAGCGTGCTCTTGCCCGACATGTTGGAACCGCTCACCAGCAAAATCCGTTTCTCGCCGCAGATGCTTACATTGTTGAGAACGCAAGTAGCTGTCGGGACGAGAGGATGCCCGAGGCCTTCGCCGTCGAACAATGCCGCGCCGTCGCGGACCTCCGGAAACGGGTCGGAGGGATGCTCGAAGCTGTAGCTGGCCAATGAAAGTAGGGCCTCTATCTGCCCGATCGCAGTTGTCCAGAACCGCAATGCGCCCCCGTGAGCGTTGCGCCAGCGCTCCGCGGAAAATGCCACCTGCACCGAGTACATCAGTGGCGCATCGATAATTCTCACGAAGATGTTGTGGCGTGCATTGATCCGGTCCACCAAGGCTCGCAGTCGTGCAATAGCATGCGAACTGGGGACACCCAGCGATAAAAGCTCCCGCTGGAGCGTCTGCAATAGTGGCGCCTGGAAGGTGTGCGCCTCCACTCGCGCAAGCACACCGGAAAGCAGGTCCAAGTCGCGAAATGCCAGTTCGGTTCCGTGCAATACCTCTTCCAGAGGTTTCTTCAGCCGGTATGTGAGCACGGCTTCGATCGCTACGATCAGCACCAGCGGCGTTGCGATTCCCCAAACCGCCCAGAATACGGCGGCCGTAACAGCCAGCGTGGCCAGCACGGGCGATAGCCATTGAATCCACAAGGGCTTCATCCGGTTCGGCGATCCCGCCCACTTCATGAGCGCTTCAGGATGCACGCCGGCGCCTACGTCTTCGCCAAGCACTGCCAAATCCTCCCGAAAATCGAGTTGATCGCGCAGTTCATTCACCGCTGCATGGCGCTCCCTGATTTGCTCCGCGGCGGATGGAGAAAGCAGCCACTGTGCCAGTGTGTCTTCTCCCATGCGCGTGCGCGCAGTCGACAGAAGTTGGAATAAGCTGCCTTTTCCGAACAGGTCGAGATCGTCGGCGTACACATGATGAGGATCGTCGAACCGCTCGCCTGTTTCTCCGAATTCGGCCCAACGATCTTCAATACGTTGCAGTCCTTTTTCATAAAACCCGAAAGCACGCTCCGCCAACTTTCGAGCCCGAAGAATCCGGGAATGATAGACGGCGATGCTGAGGAACGATGCCGCGGGCGCCGCTAGCCACCAGGGCGAGAAATAATGCCCTCGGAACGAAGCCCATGCCATGCTCACCGCGATACCAGCCAAAAGAAGCCGAAGGTTCCCCAGGCGGATGTGGATTTTCTCGTAATGCGCAACGCGCGACTGGCGGGCGTTGCGACGCTGGACGTATTCTTCGGCGGGAAGCACTGGCTCAAAATGTAGCAGGTACATGTAGGACGAGGAAGGGCGCTACTGAGTGGTGTCTACTGTCTACTGCAGATCGGCTTTGTCGGGATTGTAGTAAAAGCGGAAGCGAAGCGCGAGATAAGGCCCGGTGAATTCGCTGGGCAGCGGCGGAAAAGGATTGGAAGCGGTGATGCTGCCCCAGGCGGGGCGGTCGAGTGCAACATCGCCGGACGTGGCGATCAGACGCATATCCGCAACCTTGCCGTCTTTCGTGATGGCAAACTCAATCGCGAGTTTGCCTTTCTTCATCTCGGCCGACTCCGGAATCAAGTGGTACCAGTTCTCCCTGACGTCCTGCAAAATGCGTTGCAGGTAAGGGCCGAAATCCACGCCTTGAGTATCGCTCAGAATATCCAGCGCGCCCAGCTGACGGCCATGGGCTCCTGTGCCCAAACCGAAATCGCCTTGCTGACCCGCGCCACCGGCACGGTTAGCTGCCGCCCCTTGCGCGGCTTGTTGGATCGCCTGGCCCGGCGTCATACCATTCGCGTACTTGCT
>Ga0073928_10006599_pt1 | contig 15521 bp, 10 predicted proteins | sample PaiPotPPA55metaG_FD_76969 | JGI IMG/M metagenome (GOLD analysis project Ga0073928, IMG submission 76969) | Iron sulfur acid spring bacterial and archeal communities from Banff, Canada, to study Microbial Dark Matter (Phase II) - Paint Pots PPA... ... | reverse complement strand
TGGGGGTACTCACATTCTAATTTAACGATACGCAGATGGGAGCCGAAGTCAATTTGAGAGATGACGAAAGGCATACTAGCGGGAAGCGGAATGCGCCCGCCACCCTTCGAAACTCAGGGTAAACGGTCGGCGGCCGCTACAACTGCGTTGAATCGATGTGCTGTGGAGTTGACGCCGTGCGGGCCCCTTCGAAGCCCAGGATAAGCAAGCCCCGCCCAGCGGTAACTAGCGATGCAGAACGTGCGCGCCTACGGGGAGGGCAAAAAACGGGTGCCATTGATTGGAAGGTCCAGGTGAGGGGAACGGGGATATGACGGAAGCGGCTGCGGGCGTTAAGAAGAATCGTTAAAGTTTGTTTGCGAAGTGCCGATACATGAGTCGAACGACGCGCCTGGCTTCCGCGATTGAATGGCCGATTGAAAGCTTGCGGGCGATAGAAAGTAGGAATCGATAAGAGCCGGGCAAGAACTGCCCACGGTTGTGTCCCTCTACGGGATGGAGTTCCGAGACGGGCTGTATCGCCGCGTTCCAAATCACCGCAAGGCTATTCCTTCTAACATTCCCGACTAATCAAGTTTGGCTTCGAAAGCGCATGGGTTCTTCCTGCCTGCGGCCCGGAAGAATTTTCCGAGTGCGTACGCGGAAATAAGAGCGCTCTGATTTACTGCTCGATTTCACAAATATGGGGTAATCCATGGCCGCCACCGCCACACCAGTCATCTCTTCCCACACTCGGATTCTCGTCGCCAGCGCTGACGCAGCCTTTCGCAAACGAATGATGATGCACCCGGCGTACGCGAATGCTTTGAGCGAGGAAGCGATTGGTGGAGCGCAAGCGCTGGCGAAACTGATGGAATTCCCCTGTGATGGCGTACTGCTGGATCGGAATCTTCCCGATCTGGATGCGCAGGAGGTGGCCGAGGAGATTCGAAAACAGTATCCACGGATTGAGGTGGAACTGGTGGATTCGCGAGCCGGGCCCAGAGAAGCGAAGGAGGGTGAGGTTGAGAGAACTGGGGACTCGCGCAAGTACGTGGACACGATGGAACGGATACAGGATGCGTCGTGGACGGCGGAACCGGCGAAACCAAGTGCCGAGCCTTTGCCGGGGATGATTGGGTCGAGCCGCGGCATGGAAGAGGTGTACCGGCTGGTGCGCATGGTGGCGAACCGCGATACGGCGGTGCTGGTCACCGGGGAAACGGGGACGGGGAAAGAGTTGGTGGCGGGAGCGATCCATGAACTGAGCCGGCGTTCGAAAAATGCATTCGCCGTGGTGAATTGCGCGGCGATTCCAGAAGCGCTCCTGGAGGCGGAGCTGTTCGGCTACGCGCGCGGAGCGTTCACTGGAGCAGTGCAATCGCGCCTGGGAAAGGTGCACGTGGCGCAGGGCGGCACGCTGTTTCTGGACGAGGTAGGAGAGCTTCCGTTGAGCATGCAGGCGAAACTGCTGCGATTTTTGCAGAACGGTGAGGTGCAGCGGCTGGGGAGTTCGGACGTGTATCGCGTGGATGTACGAGTGGTGTGCGCGACGAATGTGCGGTTGCTGGAGCTGGCGCGAGCGCGGCAGTTCCGGCCGGATTTGTATTACCGGCTCGCGGTCTTCCCGATCGCGATACCGCCGCTGCGCGAGCATGCCGAAGATGTTTGCCCGCTGGCGGAATATTTTCTGGCGAAGCTGTCGGCGGAATCGCGGGTGCCCTTGAAATACTTGCCGGCGCTAGTATTGAACTATCTGGAGAAAGCGGCTTGGGCGGGCAATGTGAGGGAGTTGCAGCATGCGATTGAGCGGGCGTTCATCCTGGCGGGCAACGACGTGAAACTTTGCGTTGAACATTTTCAGACGTTCGGCGAGAGCGGCCAATTAAGAAAAATTTAAGCGGCGGAAGAGGTTCCTGGCCAAGATCGTGCAGCCATGTCAGCGTGCCAAGTTTACCCAGATCTCGGCAAAGAACGCGCACCGCGTGCATCGCAGGCGAAGGCCAGGTGACCGCGCAGGAAAATTTGGCGCGGGCGTTTCTGACGTTCACGCAAGCGGCGGGCTCGCTTGAAAAGTCGTACACGCAATTGCAGGCGGAAGTCGCGCGGCTGCACCTGGAGTTGCAGCGAACGAATTCGGAGCTGGAGCGCACGTTGGAGGAGAACGCGCGGGTGCGCGGGTACCTGGCGCGAGTGGTGGAGAATTTGCCTTGCGGCGTACTGGTGGTAAGCGCGGAGGGAGCGCTACAGATCATCAACCCGGAAGCACGGCGGCTTCTGGAGGTGCCGACGGATTGGGCGCCGGGAAGCCAGTCGTGGCTGCCACCGACGTTTGAGGCGGCCATCGCGGAAGCGCCGGCGAACAGTTTTTATTGCGAGCAGGAGACTGTGGTCAGACGGGCTTCCGGTAATCGTGCTATCGGCATTCTGCGCGCAAACATTAGCGAGCAGGCGGATGGGGGAGGCGACACCATCTGGATCGTTCGCGATGTCACCGAACAGAAGCGGGTGGCGTGCGAGCGAGAAGCCGCGCGGAAGTCGGTGGCGCTGGCGGAGATCGCCACGGTACTGGCACATGAAATTCGCAACCCGCTCGGTAGCATGGAACTGTTCACCGGACTGCTGGCCGACGCCACCGCGCATCTGCCGGAAACGCGGCACTGGATCACGCACCTGCAGGCTGGGTTGCGTGGACTGTCGGCAACGACCATAAATCTGGTGCAATGATCCGCCATGCCTATTCGACTCGATCCTAATCTACTTCCTCGTCTTCTGACCGCTATTCAAACCAGTCAGCAAAATATAAATACCGCCACGCAGCAGCTCGCTTCAGGGCGTAGCGTGAATCAGCTGTCGGACAATCCGGCGGCGGTAGCCGAGCTTGTTGGAAATCACAATCAGGTTGGACAGGACGACCAGTTCTTGCAAAATACCGGCACCTTGCAGACCCGCTTGCAAGTCAGTGATTCCACGCTGAGCAGCGCGGTCGCGGTCCTGACGCGCGCCGTTTCCATTGGCACCGAAGGCGCCAACGGCACCCTGAGCGCCGCCGATCGCCAAGCCGTCGCTGGCGAAGTGAAGGGACTGTCCTCGCAACTCCTTAGCCTGGCGAATACGACCTACCAGGGCACCTATATCTTCTCGGGTACCGCGGTTACCACCCAGCCGTTTACCCTGAACGCCGCCACCAACGCCGTCACCTACAACGGCAACGCCAACACAACCTCGGTCCAGATTTCCAGTGGAAACTCGATCAACAGCAGCGTCCCCGGGAGCCAGTTGTTCACTAACGCTGCGGGTGACGCTTTCGGTGCGTTGCAAAATCTTTACGCTTCTTTGATATCCGGTACCAACGTCGGCAAAGCAGTCAGTCAAGTGAACAGCGCGCTTACTCAAGTCGGCGTACAGCGCGTCGCCTACGGGAACGCTCTAAACCAGATTGACCTCAGCCAGAATTTCCTTAATCAGGACAAGATCAATCTCAGCTCCCAGGAAAATACTCTCGTCGGCGTGAACCCCGCTAAAGCCGCGACGGATTTCTCCCAGGCTCAGCTCGCAAACCAATCCACTCTCAGTGCCACAGGCCGAGTCCTGAGCCTGCCCACGCTCCTCGATTTCATAAAGTAATTTCGCCGGCTCCTAGGTAGCAGAGAATCTGTTTACACTGAGTTTTCGAAAGGTCTGCGCACGGTGGTTAACGGTGACTTCTTGCGTGGCCTGCCGGTGTGTAGTTTTACGTCCGGATCAATCCCGGAAACCGGCGCGCGCCACTATCGAATCCTGGGAACACCGTCTTCAAGTCAATGAGACCGATATGCTTAGCCAATACCTCGCTAAGCACCGAGCGAAAGTCTGTCGTCAGCGCCAGGTCGCGCCCTTCGTTCAATTGATGATCGGCCAACCCTGGCCAGTTGCCGTAGACGCGGCCGCCTTTCACGGGGCCGCCCATCACGAACATGCAGTTCGCGTGACCATGATCGGTACCGCGATTCCCATTTTCTTTCGCCGTACGCCCGAATTCGCTCATGGTCACCACAACCACATCTCGCATCCGGTCGCCCATGTCCTGATGGAAGGCAGCGAGCCCCTGACCCAAGTCTTTGAGCAAATTGGAGAGCTGCCCCTGCACGCCGCCTTCATTCACATGGTTGTCCCAGCCACCGCAATCAACGAACAAAACTTCCACGCCGATGTTGGCCTTTAGCAGCTGTCCGATCTGTTGCAAATTCTGCCCGAGCCGGCTGGTCGGATACTGCGCTCCATTCTCCGGCGCGTAGTTGCTGGGATCGACTTTGCGCAACATGTCGATGGCCTCAAATGTTTCCGTGCCTATGCCGCGCAACGCGTGATCGACGGTCTGCGCGTACATGGCCTCGAAGCCGCCTTCCACCGCCGCGCCCGACCCTGCCGTTTGCGGCATCACCTTGAACTGTTTCAAATCCGGCAGCGCAATCGCCGACGCGCTTCCGTGCAGCATGTGCGGCAAGTTCGGTCCCATCGCCACCGCACGGAACGGCGACGCGTCTTCCTCGGGCTCGATTTGGACCGCTCGGTTCAGCCATCCATCTTCGGTAGCCTTCACACCTGGTGTGCCCGACTCCATGAAATCCTGCGCATCGAAATGCGACCGCGTTGGGTCGGGCGACCCCGCCGCGTGCACGATAGCGAGTTGGTTCGTGTGAAACAACGGCTCAAGCGGCGCGAGGCTCGGATGCAGTCCGAAAAATCCATCGAGGTCGATCGCCGCATCGGCGGTGCCGCGTCGCGGTTGCGGAATCGCAATGGTCGGCCGCAACCGGTAGTAATTAGGCTCCGCGAAAGGCACAACAATGTTGAGTCCATCCGCGGCGCCGCGCTGGAACAAGACGACGAACTGCTTCTTGCCCGTAGTCGCATGCGAAGCGGCCACCGCACGCTGTAAAAACGCGGGCATCGCGCTCATTCCAACCATCGCGATTCCGCCTTGCTTCAGAAAATACCGCCGCGAAAACTTCAAGGGTCGCACGCCTTCGCAACATCGATCGCTCATCGTTGACTCCAAACTACCTACGTTGAAATTCCGGCGCGCCGAGCACTAATCCCGCGACCACGCCCAAATCCACACGCTTGACTGGGTCATCCAGCTTCGCCTGCAAAATCTGCGGGCTATCAAGCTGCTGCTCCAGTGTCTGCACGGTCGTCGGCGCAGTTTGTCCACCAAGGAAAAGTTGTACCGCCCGGTCGAGCGCCGCTTTAGGCTCAGTGGAAGAATCCACACCCAGCAGCGACTCCGCATCACTCCGCGAACCGCGCACTTTGTTACCCGCCAGCGCCAGCGAATAATTCAGCCGGTTGAGCAAGGCGCCCGTATTGACCCAGGCGTCCGCTCTATCGGCATACCCGGTAGGCGGCTGGCACTGATAGAGCGGCTCGCCGATGCGTCCCGCCCACTGCACCAGGGGCATCGGCGTGTCCACGTCGGTCCCTAGCGCCCGCGCGGTGGAGACTACCAACTCGAAAGGCGTCTTCACTTTCGCCCGGTAAGCGGAGCGTGACCAGAATTCCGGCGAATAAATCATCGTCTTCATCACCGCGCGGATGTCTCCATCACTCGATTTAAATGTCTGGGCCATCCGCGCGACAAGCGCCGGCGGAGGATTATCCGAAACAAAGCGCCGCGCCAGTTTCGTGGAAATGAATTTCGCGGTGCTGGGATGGTGAACGAGCAGGTCGATCACTTCCTCGCCATCGCGCATTCCGCCGGCGTGAATTTTCTTGCCCAGCACTACCTTCGGATCGGGATCGTGCACGCGTTCATCAAATTTGAAGGTCGCAATTTCTCTGGGCTTCTCAATCGACCAGCCGGTGAAGCAACGCGCGACTTCGGTCACGTCTTTCTGTGTGTATCCGCCATCGACGCCCAGCGTGTGCAGCTCCATCAATTCGCGTCCGTAGTTTTCATTCAGCCCGCGCGCATTGTTCTTTTGCTGTTGGGATTGCGGCGCGCGCGGAGGAAATGGCTGGCCGTAGCGGCCGCGGCGCGCTTGCTGCCGCAGCGCGCGTTGCGCCGCCTGCCGCTCCGGGGCATGCGGGTCCGCGCTCAAAAAATTATCCAGGTAAAACAGCATCGCCGGACTTTCCGCGGTCGCCGTCAGCAAGTCCTTGAATTTTCCCAGCGTATGCGGCTGAATCACATCACGCTCGTACGACGTCAAGAGCCAACGGTCGTCGCCTTTAGCCGCAAACACGTTGAAATGGTTAAACCAGAAGTCGTCCAGAATCTGCTGCAGCTGCCGCTCGCTGTAAATCGCCCGAGTGACTTTCGCCATGGCAAGCTCTTCCACGACGCGCTGCGGTCTCTTGCTGTCGTCCGCGATCGCACGTGGCACCGCATTCGGATCGACAGTCAGCACATCGCGCTTGCCCCCCGCGCCAGGCGTCGCCACGTTGGCCTGAGGATCGTCCAGCTTCATGGGAGAGACCGTGTCCGGCGCCTTTGCAGCGACCTGCATGGCTCGTGACTGTCCATTCGAACTGGCGGAGTCGCCTGCCACGAAGGCTTGCGGTTGTACTTGTCCTTGCGCTTGAGGTTGGGTTCGCGATGGCGCTTGGGTTTGTGCTGAAGCCGGTCCTAGAGTCGCGGCCGGCGCCCGGCCAGTGGATGGCTGCATATCACGCGCCACGATGGCAGCTGCCGCATCGGAACGCGTCAGCGGCGCAGCCTGCGCCTGCTTGAGTGCTTGCTTTTCCGCTTGTTTGGGTTGCGGATATTCGGCCAAGAGCGCCGCCGAAGACATCCGCAGCGTCGGATACGCTTCCAACCGAGCCTCGACGGCATGGTCGTCAATCGAGTTCGGATTCAGTCCTTGATCGATCCATCTCGCCAAGCCCATCTGCCGCACGCGCTCCATATCACCGGGCCGCGGCCCGTACGCCAGCCGGTTCAATGCATGCAGAATGGCCTCATCTGCGCTCAGCTCGGTAATCGGCAAACCCTTTAACGCCGGGTCCTGTTTGGGCTTCTTGTCTTTTCCGGGAATGGGAGCGGCAGCGCCAGCAACAGGTAATGAAAAATCAACGCCGAGCGAAAACACACACGCGAAGGAGAGCACGATGGACACGATAGACTTAGCCGAAGTCGAAAACCGGGAGGACGCGGGTCGCGGGTGTTGCAGCGTCATACGCTTCTCCTGCCAGAGGGATCCGGTTAGGGCCCAAATAGACCCGGATTCCGAGTCACATTCAGAATAACCCGTACGGGCGGGGGAAGTTGCGCACGATCCTCCCGGCGTGTCGAATGCCCATCCCCGGCCGAAGGTACAGGTACGACAGATATTCAGGAGAAGAATTTGACGCGGTAAGCGAGTGTTCTTATCCTCTTGCAGCGCCTTTGCAGGGTGACCATGTTGATTCGCGATTTCATTTTTTGGCTCTCAAGCAAGCGCAGCGTCACCGACTCCATTGCGCGGCGGGGCATGAAAAATGGCTTTGCCCGCCGCTTCGTGGCGGGTGAAACGCTGGCCGAAGCGCTGGCGGCCAGTGACGAGCTTTGTCGGCAAGGACGAAACGTCAGCCTGAATCACCTTGGCGAAAACGTTTCCACCGAAAAGGCGGCGCGCGAAGTCTGCGCCGGCTATATCGAAATGATCGAGGCGATGCACACACAAAACATCGCCGGGAATATCTCCATCAAGCTTACGCAGCTAGGGCTCGATCTTCGCAAGGACTTGTGCGCGTCGCTGGCACTTTCCATTGCCCAACGCGCCGCCGCCCTCGGGCGCATGATCGAGATGGATATGGAAGGCAGCGCTTACACGGATGCGACTCTGGAGATTTTCGAGGGCGTGCAGCGGGAATGCGGCAACTCCGGGTTGGCCGTGCAGGCTTATCTGCATCGCACCGAGAATGACCTTCAGCGCCTGGCACCGCTGAAACCAAAAATTCGCTTGGTGAAAGGCGCGTACCGCGAGCCGAAAAATATCGCATTGCAGGGCAAGGCCGCCGTCGATGCGAACTACAAACGCCTGACTACATTGCTTTTGGAGGGGGCGACGCGCGCAACATATTTCCCGGCAATTGCTTCGCACGATCCGACGATGGTGTCGCACGCGCAGGACGAGGCTGCGCGCCTGAATCTGCCGAACGATAAATATGAGCTTCAGATGATTTACGGTATTCGCCGGGACCTGCAGCAGCAGATTCATGCCGCGGGAAATATTTTGCAAGTGTATGTGCCATTCGGGACCGACTGGTGCCCCTATTTCATGCGGCGATTGTCGGAACGCCCGGCAAATTGCTGGTTCGTTTTGCGCAGTTTGCTGGCCGAGAGCAGCCGGACCTCGTAGGGGAGGGGCTCGCTCCTCCCGGCTTACCCAGAGCCTCGAAGGGCTCCGCATCTTGTCGCGATCCTCCGCGCGTCACCATTTAGCCACACTCTAGCTCGTAGTTCGGTTCAACCCGCTCCCCATCAATCGGAAACGTCGAAATCAACGTTGCGGTCAGGGGCGTGGTTGTTGGCGCCGTCCACGGCTTGAAGGAGCAGGCGGTAACCGCCGGGCGGCAAATCCTTAACCTTAACGACCATCCCAGCTGCGACGAGTGGGTTGCCCTTCTGGATGAAATCGTCCGCTGGAACCGCTCCGGTGAAAAGCACCTCCTTGTTGGTGCCGCGGTCGATGACGTGATAGCCAAAACCCACTTTGGGCGGTTTGTCGGTCGCCAGCAGCGGATCGTAGATCTCCGTGTACAAGATCACGTTGTCACTGCGCTTGAAGCGGTTGGTTGCGGAAGGGACGACCTGCATGCCCTTGACCACCAGCGGCGTGCGATCCTCCAACAAAATGGAATCGAGTCCGGTAGGAATATCGGAAACGCGCGTAGCGGAATTGGTCATCACGATGCCGCCGAGGCTCATGCTCTTGCCGTCATACGAATCAATTTGCAGCGCCGATTCGAACTTGCCAAACGTGTCGCCTCCTCCACTCAACACCACCGTGAGCTTGTAAGTACCGGCCGCGGCATCGAACTGATTCTGATAGCGATAAGGTACCTTCGTAAATTCCTTCCACTCGTCCTTTTCGAGATCGAGGTTGACGGTATCGCTGAAGCGCGCGCCGACGCTGCCGTCCGGCCGGTAGGCGATGCCCAGCACGTTGATGTTGGCGTGATACTTCCCTTTTTGCTTATCGAATTTCAGCGAGTCGGATGGAATTTCCATCGCCAGATTCACGCGCGCGACATTCGGTGCGGTGTAAAAGTAAGGTGTCTCCATCGCGCCGCGAATCGAACCGGCTTGTCCGCCAGCGGCGTGTAGTTCGAGTTGCTTTTCCGCAGGCTTGCCTTCGAGCGGATTCTCGGTTCGCGCATTGCAAAATCCGCTGCGTGAACGCACGTTGAGGCCGCCACGATTCATTTTCACTTTCAGCGTGTGGCAACTGCCTTCGGGGGAATCGCCGGGAACGTAGCCGAGAATGTAGAACTCGTTTTGCTCTTTGCCAATGCGTTCGAGTCCGCCCAGCAAATCGTTGGTGTTGAAAATCGAAAAGCCACCCGTACCGTCTGCGAGCGCGGCAAGAATCTGCTGATTCGTTGTCACCGAAGGCGGCAATTGAGGAATGATGCTGCGCGACTGATTGTAGGGATTGTTGAGATTGTTGTTGTAGGGATTATAGTTGGTGGGCGTTGTGCCTCCGCCGCGCGTTCCACCTGGATTGCCGGTTGTGCCGCCACCCTTTCCGCCAGATCCGGCACCCGGTGCGCCGCCTTTCCCGCCCGTGCCTCCCGTCCCGCCGGCCGGTCCACCGCCACCGCGCCCGCCGGTTCCACCGGGTCCACCTGCTCCCCCGCCCCCGCCGGGATGACCCCCGCCGCCCCCGGTTCCACCGCCGCCAGCACCGCCTCCGCCAGGGTGTTGGGGATCGGGCGAAGCGCCCAGAACATACGAGGTCAGTAGCAGGTGCGCCTGCGATGGTCCTCGATAGGACACGGCGCGAAGTCGCCCGTTCGAATCCTCATTGCGCGCGCTGCCTCCACCAGTGGGCACTGGCGCAACCAGGCCGCGCACGTCCAGGGAATAGATCGCGACGTTCGCCTTGTTGCACGCATCAATGGTGGCCGTAAGCTCTGACTGATTTTCCGGCGTCAGTGCGAATCCCGCGGAAAACAGCACTAGCATTTTGCGGCCGGGCACCGAGCGAAGATTCTTTGCCAGACTTCGGACCGCGAGGAGCATCGTCCGCGCGCCGAAGTCGGTTTCGGCGCTGCTGATCGAAGAAAAACCCGGCGAGGCAATCGATCCCGAACCGGTAGCGTCGGGCGTGGCATTCGATGCCACATAAGACGTCTTCACACCGCTGATCGCCGCACGCAACGCGTCCGCATTCGCGGTAAAATTTTGTACGACGCGCAGCGTCCCGCCAAAATCGACGACCGCCATGAGATGCTCCGGCCCGGCATTGGCCTCCATGAATTTTGACGCCGCGCCGCGCGCCTGGATCTGATCCGGCGTAGCCATGGAGGAATTATCGAAAAAAAGAATCAGGTAGCGTTTCTGAGGGTTGTTGGCTCGTACCGCAACGTCGGAGCCCATCGAAAAGCTGGTGACTTGTTGCTCCTTGTTGTCTTCGTAGACCTTAAAATCTTTTTGCGTCAAGTCGTGGACATAAGTCCCTTTTTTGTCGGTGACCACAGCATCGACAAGCACGAGCTTCGATTCTTTCCGTATGACCAGACCCGGCTGCTGCTCCGCAGAATTGGCGGGCGCAGGCGGCGCGGCGGCCGCGGGCTCCGCTTGTTCTGGGGCTGGAGGTTGCTGGGCTCGAACTCTAGCGGGCGCCACCAAAAATATCGCCGAAGCGAGCGCGAGAGAAAGCGCCCCTTGCAGCTTGCTCGTATGTGTACGCATGTGCTCCCCCAAAGGCAAAAAGGCAAAACTAATACGGAATCACGACGGCGCCGTTACGCGCCGCCATTTGCTCCCCTTCAGCATCCCGCACCACCAGGCGCACCAGGTACGTTCCCGGTTTGACGTCAAAGCTCGACTTCACGGTGAAACCAGAATGACTGAGGCGGTTCAAAGTGGGATCCAGCAAGTGCATCTGTACAATTTTCTCGCCACCGATCACGTAATTGCCGTTCTCGTCGAAGATTGCGGTGGCAAAGGTAAGGTCATCATTGCTCCGCCCCGCAGCCTTGCGGAAATGGATACCTTTGACATCCACGTGCGTCAGCACCGCGAGCTTGGCTTGCGTCTGATCGGTCTTGAAAAACTGCGTCTGCAATTCGATCGGAACGTCGTGGATTTCTTCTTGTGAAAAAATCGCTTCCTGAATTTCCTGCTTGGCGGCCTCCGCGGGATCTTTCAGTGAGCGCGGCGCATAGTAGCCGTGGCGCGCGTGAATCGTGAATTTTTGTTTGCCCGCAAGAGTGACCTTCAACGTGTGATAGCGCCCATCAACCTTCAGATTTTGCGGCGAAAAACCCAGAAGATAGGAGAGCGGCGGAGCGGCCACGGCGCGACGCAATCCCTGATCGATATCATTGCGATTGTGAAAGAACGTCCCGCCGGTGCCGTCAGCAAGCTGGCCCAGTATCTCCGATTGTGCCAACTGCGACTGAATGCGGTAAGAAGATTTGAAGCCCGCCGTTTTGACCGTATCCACCGGAGGATCGGTTATGTCCCCGAGCAAATCGGGCGTGTACAGCCCGCGCGCATCGATGGTGTTGATGACGATATTTGCGCGATTGGCGCGATCGACCAGGTCGCCACCTTCTCGTGTGTTTTGCGTGAGGATAAAACCCGGTGAGATCAGCACCATCACACGCTGACCAGGCATTCCCGAAAGACGCCGCATGGTGTCTTCCAGGTGCCGATAGACGTATTCCGTTTGCTGATCTCCGGCGGAGGCCGTGCGGTCCGCTTCTCCCTGAGCCAGCGCTTGTGCCGCCGCTTGCTGCGTCCGATCGCCACGGAAGGCGCACTGTATTGCTTCTTCTGTGGCGACGGCGAGCGCTTGGCTACTGTGAAAGTTCACGATCTGGTCGGCTTCGTAATAATTGATGTCGGGGCAGTCGTGAGATCCTTTGGCCGTAGAGAGAGGATGCGGAACGATTCCCAGCAGCGACTCCTTGAGTCTGTCATGATCGGCGGTGAACTCCTGCGTGAGTTGCCCGGAAGTGGTGTACATGCCGACCCGATCGGAAGGAGCCAATGACTCGAACATGCGCGTGGCCGCGACGCGGACCGTTACCACATCTTCCATCAACATGTCGGTGTCGTCGAACACCATCGCAACAAAGCGCTGGGGAAGCGCCGGCGCCAGTGGCACAGACGGTTCAATCGCTGGCGAGGTCTCGGTCGTGGGCGTACTCGGGACCGTGGCCACTACGGCATGGGATTCCGGCGTTTCCACGTTGAACGTCGAGATCGTTTGTGGCTTGCGATTGTCCTGGAGCTGAAAATCTTCCTTTTTCAAATTGGTGACGACGTTGCCTTGAGAATCGCGGACCACCACGCGCACCTGCACGAGGTTCACACGAACTTTGAAGGTGGGGGCCGTGTCGTGGCTGGAAACCTCGGCCCCGCTGGAATCGGAGGGTGCGGCTGACTGCGGGGGCGGAGACGACGTAGCAGGATCCGTTTTCGGCGTTGTGCCCGAATCAGGTGGTCCTTGACAGTGGACGGGTGCCGTGAAAATCACCAATCCAGATGCCAGGAGCAGCCCAATCGCGCGACGATGGAATCGGATTTGCCCAGAACGCCCCATGCGTCCTTTCTTGCCCTTGCCGCTTGCCCGTGGGCTCCGCAGCAGAAAGCAAGGGAACCACTCGACGCCGACCGGTACTGCGACTATACTCGCGCGTTTATTTTTGTGTCAACGTTTCGGCGGCTGATCCTCGTTCGCGGCCCGGAAAGCTTCGATCGTCCACACGTCTTGCGCTTCCTGGCGGCACAGGACGTAGCGTTCGCCATTGTTAAGCAGCACTCGGAAATAGGTAGTTCCGGGGGAATACCATCGGTCTTCTACTTGAGCGACATCCACCATTTGCCCGTTGAGGAGCACGCGCGCGGGGCGCTCGGCGCCCTTGTAGCCGGCGTAACATTCGACGCGAACGATCTTCGCATCCATAATTCTTAGAAATGACCTCGCAATGCCCGGCGACGCGCGTCGGCGAGCTCCGCATTCCAAGCCGCTCCCAGAAAAATGATCACCGCCGACAGCTGCATCCAGATGAGCAAGCCGATCACGGCAGCCAATCCGCCATACACGAGGTTGTAGGGCACCCTGCGCACGTAAAAGCCGAAGCTGATGTCAGCGATCCACCAAAGCAACGTCGCGACCATCGCACCAGGTAGGACGTTGCGCAAACGCGACTCCTTCGGACGTGCGACGCGATAAATGACCGTCAACGAGGCCATGGCCAGCAAAAGCGCCGTGCCGTGAAATAGAAATCCCCACAACGTTTGAACGGAGTTGCTGTTACCCAATTCTACGGCGATCCAATGGCGCAAGGGCCGGCCGAATACGCCGAGGATGGCGGCCACCAGCAGCGGCGCGATGGTTATCAGCAGTAAGACGAGGCTCCTCAATTGTCGGCTGAGATAGCTCGGCCGCTCGTGGTCCCCGTAAACCGTATGGATCCCTTCCATCAACAGACGCATCACTTGCGAACCCGCAAGCACCGTGCCAGCCCAACCAACAAAGGCCCATTTCCAGGCCTCGGGGCCGCGGTTTACCAAGAATCCGGAAACGAGTTGTTGGCTCCCCGGCGGCAAGAGTCGCGTCAGGTAGGCGATCAAGTCGAAGAGATTGGTGTGGCCACCTAGAGGGCTGGTGGCGAAGCCAACAGCGATGAGCAGTGTGGGGAAAAATGCCAAGAACAAATTGTACGCAACCGCTTGCGAAATCATCCCGCAGCGAGGAAACACGCGGCCGAACACGCTCAGAGCGCGCTTGGAAAGGGCGGCGGAAGCAATCATGCGTCGGCATTATACCCGCGGGACCGAGTTTCCGGCGTACAAGCCCTGTAGCGGCCGCGGACCATCGCGGGCGCTTTCCGACGCAAGCTTCGACACTATGACGAGACTGCCGAATCCGGGCGATGGGCTTATGAAATTGCCGTCGGGCGCCACATCTACCTCCTTCGTCAGCTTGGGCCTCGCCAGTGCCTAGCAGGTTCCGATGAACATTACCGCTATTTCGCGCACCACAAGACAAAAGCTTCCCTCGAGCTACGCTTCGCACTCAGTCTGTTGTTGCGAGCGCTGAAGGTGTAGCGGAACTCTGTGGTGTCCTGGAAGACCGCGAGCGCGACACGAACTGCACCAGGGCTTCGGCAGCGATCGCGGTAAGCACCAGGAGAATCGGATCGATCGGGTGACGATAACGTAGTGAGGTGTGCGTAATGTAATACAAGAACGGAAAAATGACGGGGACTACCGCCAGCGGGAATGCGTATGCGCTGTGACGGCGAACCAGTACCGCCATGCCCAACAGCGCGCCTATCCCGGAAAAGGTAGCGCAAAGAATAAGGCAGCGCACCAGCCATGAATCCGTGGCCAGAAATTGATCGATCGGGTTTGGAATCCCCGCCCAAAACGCCACGAATCGCTTGCCAAATAAGATCGCTTCCACGCGCGGATGCGTCACGATGAACTTGGTCGCTTTGCGCATCTCTTCGTCCATAAACGCGCTTTCCCCCATGCGGAAATAGCGAAAGGTCTCGCGCTCCTTGGTAATGAAGCCAGGGTAGCGCGGATGCTTGTCGTCATAGTTCTCGTTGTTCCCGATGTATAGCTCCAGTGGGAAATTTGAACGCAGCGGAACGAAGCGGTGAAACTCGACGTAGTTACGGACGGTCCAGGGGATGCAGCACAGGATCGCCAACCCCAGCGCCAGCGCGGGTCGCGTGATGTGCCTCCAATCCTTGGGACGCGGGTCACCTTTCCAGCCCGAGCGATACACTGCCCAGCCCAGAAGAAACGGCAACAGCGAACCGAGCGACGGATTGGTCATCAGCGTGAAGCCCCACAGCAGCCCATACCCGCACCAATCGCGCACCCGCTGCGACTCGACGATCTCCAATGTCGCCCACAGCAACGTCGCCGCGAGGAGCGCCGCGAGAGAAGTGTCCCAGATCCACTCGAACGGAATCATGACCGCATTGGGAAACAGCGCCCACAGCCAGGCCGCTCCACTAGCGACGCCGATGCCTGCGACCCGTTTGCCCACGTAGAAAATCGGAATGCATGCAGCCGTCGAGAAGAGAATATTGAGAAAAACCAAAAAGAAAAACGCGCGTACCGTGAAGATTCCAAATTCTTTGAATGCCGCCGCGACCAGCAGCGGATAAACCGGGGTCAGCCAAGCGGTCGGCCCAGTCGCTCTTCCAAACGGGTTGCTGAACCCGTTTCCCGTGGTGATCGACCGCGCAATACTTCCGGTTTCCTGCTCGAAGGGCGCGGCAGCGAGCGCCGCGTCGGGGATTTTGCGCGCCTGACTCCACGCGAACGCCAGCCGCGCCCCCAGTCCCACCACCAAAATCAGCAATAAAGACGTTCCGGC
>Ga0073928_10006597_pt1 | contig 15524 bp, 17 predicted proteins | sample PaiPotPPA55metaG_FD_76969 | JGI IMG/M metagenome (GOLD analysis project Ga0073928, IMG submission 76969) | Iron sulfur acid spring bacterial and archeal communities from Banff, Canada, to study Microbial Dark Matter (Phase II) - Paint Pots PPA... ... | reverse complement strand
TCATTGCCGAACCTCCTGGTAATCGGTGCGCCTTGTTTGGCGCACATGAGTAAATACCGGTCACGTTACGCGGCGAGTTGAAGCGACGGTCAAGAGGCCTTGCGAATATCTTCGAGATCCAGCGCCTCGAGCAACTGGCGGCGGGTCGGTTCCACCAGGACCTGGCCGCCCGGAAGGAGAATCGTCGGAACCGTCGTGTAACCACCATTGATCGCGAGGACGGTCGCCACCGCATCCGGGTAGCTGTCGATGTTGATCTCGTCGTACTCGACGTGGGCCCGGTCCAGCACGGCCTTTGCCATCCTGCAATCGCCGCACGAGGTGGTGGTGTAAATCTTCAACCGTTTACCGGACATCTTGTCTGGACCTCCGTGGTGGTGTAGATGTTCTGGGCGCTGGGCCCGCGGATCCGGACGAACCGGGTCCGCGGGTGATCCAGCTGCTGCGGGGGGTGGGGATGGCTACCGGGGGGGAAACTGTGAGTTGGGGGCGGGAGCGACGAGGTTTGCGGTCGGGGGGTCATTCGTGAACCCGATGACAGCGCAGTTGATGTCGATGCCGACGCTCCCATAGGGGGCGCCTCCAGGGCCGGTGATGAGGTCGGGCCGCGTCGCGGCGAGGTTGAAAACGACGTTCTCGTCGATCTGACGCTTGTCCAGACCCAGGTCGATGGCCTTCTGGGTCCACTGGCCGAGCTGAGCGTCCCACAGCGGGCTGTAAGCGTCGGCGTGGCGTGGATCTTTGAGGGTTGGAAAGTCGCCGAACACGTTGAGCAGGTCGCCGCCATTGCGAAGCCCGTTGATCAACGCGGTGTTGGTGGCCGAGGCGTCCTCAGCGGCGTGGCCGTTGAGAGCGATGTTTCGGAACCCCTGCGCCTGCGGGTTGTTGGCACCGGTCTGGCCGTTGATGAAGCCGAACAGGCGCTCGCGGGCCGAGCCAAGGAAGTCGTCGCCGCCGTTGTAGGCGGCGTTGGCGAGCGCGGGTACGTAGACCGAGCGCTCCAGGACCGCGGCCAGCGGGTCGCCGGCTTCGGTGCTGAGATAAAGAATCGGCTGGCCGGCGTCGAAGCCTTTCACCAGCAGCAAGTCGACCCACGAGTCGAGGAACTGGCCGGGCGGCGGTGGGGGAGCGATGTGAATCCCGAGCACGCGGTCCCCAGTGTTGGTGTGCGTCGTCACGTCAAACGGGCCGTCTCCGGTGGCCACGATCGGCGCGTTGTAGACGACGTCGCTGCCCGCGATCCGGATGAACGGGCTGTAGCCGGGGCCGGCAACGGCGCCGGGCGAAAAGCTTGCGGGCGGAAATCCATTCGGTCCCGGGACAAACGTCCGGGTGGGTGTGAAGTCCGGCTCGCCCTGGAAATGGACGACCGCCGGGCCGAACTTGTTCGCGTCGGGTGTCGGCGAGTCCAGCGTGACCGTCTGCACGCAGGCGGCGCACGAGATGGCGATGTTGGCGAGCTTGGGGGCGTAGTTGAGGCCGCTGTTCCTGGCCAGGCCCGCGTCAGATGCCTCGGTCAGGATGAACCAGACCGAGTGGCCGTTGGCCGTGCCCTTGTACAGAGGCAGGCGGACCGTTTCTTGAGTGAGGTCGACCTGGAGCGCGCTTTCGAGGACCAGGTTGTTCCGCGGCAGGAGGCCCGAGAGCTGCCCAAGCCCCTGCGCTGAGCCGGGGTTATCGTCCGCCTTGGCCGGCGATGATCCCCCGTACCAGGCGATTCCCACCAGGACAACGGAAATGGTGAGGAGAATCGAGGCGAGCCACCTGGTGCTGCGCCGGAGCGTCAGAGTTCGCATCTCAGGCTCCTCCCTCGACATACAAGCGAACAAAGACCGTCGTTTTTCATGTACACACTCCTTCGTGTTGACCCGTCGATGACGTGTCGGATGGAGGTGTAGTCCCCGGCTCGCGCCGGACGTTACAGCCCTGTCTGGGAATCTCTCCAGCGACGGAACGCGCTCAACAGCGAGTCGACGGTCGCCGGCTCGAGGGACCTGGTGGTCAGCTTTCCACTGAGCCGGACCAGCGCCCTCATCTGTTCGACATACTCCTGGCACGACGGGCAGGAAGCGAGGTGGGCGTCAAAACGCGTGCGATCGACTTCGGCCAGGGTTCCTTCCAGGTAGTCGGTGATCACCTCGACCAGCTCCTGGCACGCCATCTCTCGCCGGGTCTCGTCGTTCATGTGTGCTCGCCCATCAGTATCGCGGCTTGCGCTTCTGTTACGCATTGCCCGCGAAATAGCCCTCCAGGGTTCCGCGCAGGCGGCTCCTGCCGCGGTGCAGCAACACCCGCTGATTGGCCTCGCTCAAACCGAGAACCTCGCAGACTTCCATCGCCGGCCACCCGTGCACGTCCCGAAGCGCGACCACGATGCGCTGCGCGGGCGGCAACCTGTCCAGTCCACGCTGCAGGACATCCATCGTTTCGCGACTGACTACAGCGTCTTCTGCCGACCCTGACCACGCCTCGAGAGGACTTGTCCAATGACCGGGCCACGTGGGGTGGGAGGCGCGGAGAAATCGCTGAGGGTCGACGGCCGCATGGTCAGGTTCCGAGGGATCCTCCAGCTCGGAGAAGTTGATCGTTCGCTTTTCTCGGATCGCCCGCGTTTTGGCGCGGTTCGCCAGGATCTTGAAGATCCAGGTCTTGACGCTCGAGCGACCCTCAAAGCGCGCGATCCCCGTCAGGACGGCGAGCCAGGTCTCTTGAACCACCTCTTCAGCCACCGCATCGCTTGACACGAATGCCAGGGCGAGACGCTTGAGCGATGCGCTGTGGGTGTTGACGAGACAAACGAATGCGGCCTCGTCGCCGTTTCGCAGGCGATCGATGAGGTCGACCTCGCCAGAGCTCATCTCCGCGATAGGCGTCATTGCATATTTCGTACCGGCCAAAAGTTACTCACGTGTTACCGCGGAATGTGGGGGTCAATTCCGCGATTGGATCGGGGCATGAAAAACCCGACGGAGCTCGACTCGTTCAGAGCGTCCAAAGACTCGTTCTACGCGCGGGACCGTCGGGCGCCGCTGACATCTGAGCAGCAGCGTGGGTTCAAGGGACTCGCCTATTTTCCGGAGAATGCGAATCTCGTCATCAACGCAAAGATCGATCGTAAGGTGGAGCCCGGAATCGTTCGCATGGACACGACCCAAGGCGAGCAGCAGGAATACAGGCGTTACGGCGTGGTGCGTTTTGAGGTGGACGGACGGCCCGCCCAGGTGACCCTGTATGCCTCCGACCATTCGCACAACCTCTTCCTGCCCTTCCGCGACGCGACCTCCGGCCGGGAGACCTACGGAGCCGGTCGGTATCTGGATCTACACGCCGACGGCGACGAGGTACTCATCGACTTCAACTACGCATACAACCCGAACTGCGCGTACAACCCGGAGTGGAGCTGCCCCTTGCCGCCCGCGGAGAACTGGCTCGAGGTTCCGATTCGCGCCGGCGAGATGACATTTCCGGATCACGCCTCGGGCTCAGCGCACACCCACCACGGCGGCTGAAGAATCTGAGCTAAGGCGCGTGACCACTTGCGCTTGAGTCTGGAGAATCCAGAGATCGACGCCTGCCGTCACGGGATGCTGGTAGTGATGGCGCCGCAGAAATTCGAGCAGTGCCTCGGGCGTGCCAGGGGTCGCGACGATCAAGACGGCGGGCGGATGCGCCTCGAGGTCGCGGAGCAGCGTGTCCTGTGAGGAGGGTTCCACGTAGTAAGCCGAGCCCAGCGCCACGAACCGACCCGCCGGCATCCGGTTGCTGAGCGTATAGATCCAGGGGATCCATCCCCACACAAAGATCCGATCGCTCGGTGCGGAGTGGCTGTCGGTCTCGCTGACCGCGATGCGCTGCAGGGTCAGATTCGCCGGAAAGAGCCGGTCGAACCCTGGAGCCGTCGACGGATCGAGCAGCCTGTGGTATCCGTCCACGTAGTAGGTGGGAAGCCCGCTTGTGGCCACGCTGTCGACCTTGAGACCGGGTAGCCCGCGCCCATGAGCCAGGGACAGCTCCGCCACCGGCACCCAGAGCACCAGGAGGCAGCTGAAGATCGCGGCTGCCACGGTCGCCCCCCCGACCAATCCCTGGTGGCCATAACGTCGCCACAGCGCGGATGCAGCTACCGCCAGCGCGATGCAGATCGCGGGCTCTGCCTGTTGCACGTAGTGTGGAAACCCTCGCCCGCTCACCATGGAAGAGGCGACATCCCATCCCAGCCACCAGGCGAGCGCTGCCGCGGCCAGACGTCCTTGCACGACGAACGCCGCGGCGACCCCGGCTCCCGCGCCCAGCGGAATCAGTACTCGAACCGCGGTCAACATGGCTCCCGAGATGCCGGCGAATCCCTGGCTGCCGTAGGTCGCCACATAGCCGAGGTCGGATCGGGCGAGGACAGCGATACCAGGACCGAGGGCGCCCTGTTCGAAGAGCACGAGCGCGGCCGCGAGGACGGCGATCGACCAGCCCGCCAGCACCGCGCATGAGTTTGTGATTGCGGTTCGGCCTCGCGCTTCCGCGCCGATTGCCGCCACTCCCATCACCACAACCAGGTCGGCCGCGAAGACCCCTTTGAAGAGCAGAGCCAGACCGGCCAAGGCTCCGGCGACGATCAGCCATCGAGGTCTCGGGGAACGCAGCACCATAGCGATTGCCGCCGCCACCAGGGCTGCGCCGAAGAGCTCCGCGTTGAAGAGGTCGCCATCGAGCAACGGCAGCGATGCCACGACGACAAATGACAGACCCGCGATCCTGCCCACCCCGGCGCCGCCAACTCTGGTCCCGATGCCTAAAACGCAAACCGCAGCCGCGGCGCTGGCCACCGATGTCGCCAACGGCATCGCAATCGCGACCGCAAGGCGGCCGGCCAGTAAGGCGCTGAGCCAGTAGATGCCGGGGGGCTTGTTGTCCCAAACGTCGACGTAAAGCCGAGCCCCGTGGTTCAGCGCCCGCCCGATGTCCGAATAGGCGCCGGCGTCCGAATACCAGGTCGGTTCGAAGAAGGACGGGATCCGCAGCACCACGAACGCGGTGGAGATGAGGATGAACCACCGCTGCCCGGCCGTTACGCGCCGGAGCGAAAGCGTGCTCCATCGCGCGTCGCGGGTCGCCGAGTAGCGACCCTGGATTGTGGCCATCGGCTCCTATCCGGCCAATGTCTCGTGATGCCAGAGACTGAGCCCGCCTCGCCGATCCACCAGAACATAACCGCGACTGGGAAGTTCAGAAACGAACTCGGTCGTCTCTGCCGACTCGTCGACTGCCAGCCACTCGGCGGCGGCGGACGGAAGCACTCCGATGCTGTCTCGCTCCGCGAGCAGCGTTGCGAAGCCGCTGCTCGCGGCCACCGAAGCGTCCGGGGGTATCTCGCTCGCGATGGCCTGAGCGGCGGCACCCGCGCTCGACGATCCCAGTGCAGGCATGTGGCCCGCCACAACGAGCACCACAAGTGTTCCAGCGAGGAGCGACGCGCCGGGCGAAGCTTTGATTCGAGGCGCGATGCGGGCCCAGCCAAGAACAGCCGCGATAAAAAGCAGGGGGCCTGGCTGCAGTCCGTACTGGTCGAGGAGCGTCGACTGCGCCGGGTGTGACGAGAGCAGCTCGAGCGCAAGGGCGGGGAGGGCGGCCGCGGCCGCGAGTGGCCTCGCCAGTGGCAGAAATGCAAGTCCTCCGAGCAGCGTGGCTACCGCGATCAGCGAGCCCGGGCTCAACACGTGGAGCAGCGCAACCTGCGGGTGCGTGAAGAGCCCGAGCAGGATGCCGGGCACCGATGAGCCGAGATAGGCGTAGCGGTTGACCAGGTCTCCGGGCTGCCCGCCGCGAATCGCAGGCATGACGACGAGAGTGACGACCAGCCCATAAACGACGGACGTCACCATCAAGACGAGGCCCGCGCGGCGATGCATCACCGCCCACGCGAGAAAGCCCAGTCCCAGCGAGACGAGGGCGCCGTCCTCCTTGCAGAGCATCGGCGCCAACCCGGCAAGAAGCAGGACGCCATCGCCCGCGTCACTCGCTCGCGCGGCGCCGAGGGCTGCGAGAAACACGAATGGAACCGCCAGCGCTTCGGTGTGGAAGTCGTACCCGACGGCGCGCAGGACGAAGAGCTGGGCGATGTACGCGACGCACGCCACCACCGACGAGTGATGGTCGAGCCACGTGCGCGCCAACAGGTACAGCGGCACGACCGCCCCACCGAGCGCGAGCGATTGAGCGCCAAGCAGCCATAGGGGAGAGGGATGAATCAGGTACAGCGGCACCAGCACGGCGAGCGCGGGGGAGAAATGCTGGCCGAAGAACGGATAGGGCGCGAAGCTGGTCACGAATCCGTGGCCCCGGGATGCGTTCCAGACCACCTGGTCGAAGTAAGCGAGATCCAGCGCAGAGCTCTGCAGCGTCGCCCAACGGGCGAAGGCGTAGCCGGCAAAAGCGATGACAGCTGTTCCAGACAGCGCTAGCGCCGGCAGCGGAACCGACATCGCCTGGCCCCGGTCTCGAATGGCGACACGCGCGATCGCGCTCAGGACGCCACCGTCACCTGGACCATGTGGAGGCCCGTCGATCCGGCCGGGGCAAAGCCTCGTGAAGTCTCCGGCTGCGGATCGCCTTTGCCGTCGCGCGCACGCACCTTCAGCACGGCCGTGCCCGTCCCGGTAGGCGTCCACTCGGCCTGCCACACGGACCATGTCATCGGCTTGCCGTAGGTGATACGGGCCGGCGTCCAGGTCGAGCCGCCGTCCGTGCTCACCTCGACCTGCGAGATGCCCCGGTCGGCGGCGTAGGCGATGCCCTGCAGCTGAACCGTGGAGCCCGCTCTCACGACCTGGGCCTTCTTCGGCGAATCGATGCGGGACATGGTCTGGACGAAGCGCGGCTGCCAACCCTGCGTCTCGTAATAGCCCGCCTCCGCCTGATCCACGACTTCGATCTGCGTAAGCCACTTGACGCTCACCTCACCGTAGGCGGTGGGGACGAGCAGACGGAGCGGGTAACCGTGGCGATCAGGCAGTGGCTGGCCGTTCATGAGCCAGGCCAGGAACGTCCCGTCCGCCATCGCGGTGTCCAGGGATGCCGTGTGAACGTAACCGTCGACGGCGCGAAACGTGACCCCGGTGGCGCCGGGCATCGGCGCCGCCGCGTCGAGCAGGGTGCGCAGCGGCACGCCGTGCCATGCCGCGTTGCTGATGAGGCCCCTGCCGACCCCGTTGCTGATGCATTCCAGGGTCGTCTCCTGGGTCGTGCAGCTCGGCAGGCGGGTGAGGTCGGACAGCTGGTAGGTCTGAGCGTGGGCGACTTTTCCCGCCACCTCGAGGCGCCAGGCCGGCTGATAGACGGCCGGGTCGATGAGGTTCTTGGTGACCGTGTAGAAGCCGTTGTTCGGGGTCAGCGGCTGAACCGGTCCGTCGTATGTCATCCCGTCGTAGCCGAGGGCGCTGTTCTTGTAGAGGAACGTGGCCATGCCCGCGGTCCCGATCGCGAAGACGCCCGCGACCGCGCCCAGCATCAGGCGTCGCCTCGACTCGTCGATCTCGGTGCCGGCGGCCGGCCGCGAATCCGTCCAACGGAGCACGACGTGGAGGGTGGCTCCGTAAACACTGAACTGCAGAAGGAACCCGATAGCGGTGACCGCGGCGGCGGGCACCGGTCCGAGACCGAGGTAGCTGGCCGGAAGCACCGGCCAGAGAGCAGCCATGCTGCCCAGCCAGCCGACCGCGACGGCGACCAGCAGGGTGGCCACGCGGTGACGGGCCAGAGCCCGCCGCCGGAGGAGCAGGGCATAGATGCCGCCAAGCAGGACACCAGCCGCCACCGTCCCGAAGAATCCACCGATCAGGGCCTGCTCCTTGGCCGCCTGCGCTCCGCCCATGAGGCTCAGAAGCTGAAGGAACTGGAAGACCGGCACATGGGGAAGGACGCGATCCGCCACGAGTTCGGATGGCAAAGACACGCCGGCGAAGCGGAGGAGGGCCTGGGCGAAGGCGAAAGCGAGGCCTGCCACCAGGCCCGCGATCGCGCCGCGACGGATGCTCATCACACGCTTTGGTTTACAGAGCGATCGTTACTGCTTTGTGACAGCCTCGGGGTTACGCGGATGCTGGGAGCCGGACCCAGAACCGCGTGATTCCGCTCTCCGACTCGGCGCCCACCTGGCCGCCGACGGCCTCGACCAGCTGCTTGACGATCGCGAGCCCGATACCAGCCCCGCCACGAGCGGAGTCGCGGGACTTCTCGACGCGGTAGAAGCGCTCGAAAACGTGGCCCAGGTCTCCGGCGGGAATCCCCGGGCCGGTGTTGGCCACGGAGAGCAGGACCGAATCGCGCTGCTGCTCGGCTCGCACCCACACCGTGCCGGCCGCAGGGGTGTAGCGGGCCGCGTTCTGCAATAGGTTCGCGACCACCTGCGACAGCGAGTCCGGATCAGCGCGGGCGGGCAGCCGGACGGGCAGCTCGACGTTGACCTTGATCGAACGGCCCTCGAATCGCGGACGGTTCAGCTCGAGAAGTGCTTTGATCAGCGCCACCAGGTCGAGCTCCTCGGGCCGGTGCTCGGGATCCACGCCCTCGGCCAGCGCGTCGAGCGAGTGTGAGAGCCGATTGAGTCGGGCCACCTCGCCCTGGAGCGCGGCGAAGATCTCAGGTCCGGGCTCGACGACGCCTTCGCGCAAACCTTCCATGTAGCCGTGAAGGTTGGTGAGCGGCGTGCGCAGCTCGTGGGCGAAGTTCAGGATCAGCTCGCGGCGCAGGCGCTCCTGGTCCTCGAGGCTCGCGGCCATCTGGTTGAAGGAGTCCGCCACCGACGCGAGCTCCGGCGCGCGCGGTCTCCGTACCCGGGCGTCGTAGCCTCCCTCTGCGACACGTCGCGCGGCGCTTGCGAGCTCATCGAGCGGCCGCTCGATCATTCTGCCGAGCACGATCGCCAGGATCAACGAGCCCACCACCGCGAGCAGAGATGCGGCCAGCACGACGCGCGTGATCGATTCGTTGAACATCGCCTGCGAGACCGCGGCGGTCGCTCCATGCTCGAGCATCAAGCGGTCAAAGGTCGACGAACCCACCACGAGAACCCCAGCGGCGATCGTCGCCACTGTCAGCGCTGACACCAGCATTGCGCTGACGGCGACTCGGGCCGCGACAGATCGGAGTCTCACGCCTCCGCCATCCTGTAACCGATCCCGCGAACGGTCAGCACATGACCCTGGCCGCCCGCGTTGTCGCCGAGCTTCGAGCGCAGGCGCCGCACGTACACGTCGATGCTCCGGTCCCGGATTTCATGGTTGAGGGTCGATCTGACGACCGCGTCGACCAGCACCTCGCGCGTCAACACCCGGCCGCGTGCCTGAACCAGCGCCAGCAGGAGGTCGAACTCGGAGGTCGTCAGGTCAAGAGCCTGGTCCCGTATCGTGGCCACGCGCCTCGAAGGGTCCACCACGACGTCTCCATAGCGCACCACCGTGGACGGCGAAGCGTGCGCCCTCCGGAGCACCGCGCGCACCCTCGCGACCAGCTCTGAGGGTGCGAACGGCTTGGCCAGGTAATCGTCGGCGCCCGCCTCGAGGCCCGCAACTCGCTGCGTGGTCGAACCCAGCGCGGTGAGCATGATGATCGAGACTTCGGTCTCGTCGCGTGCGGCTCGCGCGACGGCTTGCCCGTCCAGCTCGGGCAGCATGACGTCGAGCACGACGAGCGCCGGCGAGAGCTGGCGAATCAGCTTGAGCGCAGTCAACCCATCGCGCGCGATCGCCACACGATAACCGGCTCGCAGCAGGTACTTTTCGACGAGCTGCGCGATCAAGAGATCGTCATCGACCACGAGCACGAGCTCGGAGGCACGTGCGCTCATTGGATGGACAACTCCATCGACCGGCTGCCAACCGCGAATTCGATCGGCCTGCCCTCGAGATACCTTACCCAGCTCCGAAGCACGTGGACCGGCGCGGTGCGGGCGCCGCGCGCGGGTGCATGCTCATCCAGGGACAGCACGACGGCGCCGTCGCGGCCGTGAGGCCAGTGGTGCGCAAAGGCGGCTGCGGTGGAGCGAGGCTCCGCTCCAGTCACCCGAACGTCCGGGAATCGCCACGACCCTGGCGCGGCTTCCGGCGCCTGCACGAAGCGGTCGTAGACGATGTCGAGAGCATCGCCGACGGCTCCCTCGCCGGCGAACTCGACGGTCAGGCAAAGCTGGCGCGAGCGCCAGATCGCGCCCCGATAGGCCACAGCTCCCTGAACCCGCGTCAGCCGCATGGTTGTTCCGAGATCGGCCATGGCGGCCGCAAACGCTCCGAGATTCAGGTGCGACTCGGGCCCGTCCATATACATGCGGTAGGTCAAGGTGGGCACTCGAGCGCCGATATATGTCGTGTCCTCTTCCACGGTGTAGCCGGTCACGCGGCCCGACACCACCAAGTCATCGAGCTCCGAAAGGATCATGACGCCACCTCGTGCACCAGGCGCCGGCGCCGCAGGCGCTCGAGGGATTCGCCGAAAAGCTCTGCGACGGTTCCCTGCTCCCGCAGCCACCCGACGAAGCGCTCGAGCCCTTCGTCAAGGGTGACGGTCGGTTGGAATCCGGCCGATGCCAGGAGGCTGATGTCGGGCGTCAGCGCCCGCATCTCACCTGGGCGGAAAGCCCCCGGGATCTCCGGCTCGATCTGCTCATCGAGCAGATCCGCAAGGCTTTCAGCGAGACGTCTCACCGAGGTTGACTTCCCGGTGCCGACGTTCACCGCCAGCCCGTCAAGCCGGTCCGACTCGGCAGCCAGCAAGCAGGCACGGGCGATGTCACCGACGAAACACAGATCGCGCGTCTGCTTGCCGTCCTCATACAGGCAGGGGGCGAGGCCGTTCATCAGCCGGGTGCAGAAGACCGCGATCACGCCCGTGTACGGGTTGAAGAGCGATTGTCGTGGGCCATAGGTACACGCGAACCTCAGGGCGACGGCCGGTATGCCGGACTGCCGCGACCAGCTGAGCGTGAGCCGCTCCTGGTCGGTCTTCGTGATCGCGTAAACCGTCTCGCCTCCTGTGGGGGCGGACTCTGGCGTAGGTACCGAATCGGTACTTCCCCCACAAACCGGGCACGGAACGTCGAATCGGCCGGCCGCCATCGCCGCCTCGGTCCGGCGCCCTGGATGGAGCACTCCGTGCGACGGGCACTCGACGGCTCCCTCGACGTAGACGGCCTGAGACGATGCGACCACCAGCTTGCTGACCGGACGGTTGCGATCGCGGATTGCCTCCAGCAGTCGCGCCGTCCCCAGGCTGTTGACTTCGACGAATTTCGCGATCTCGGGCATATAACCGCCGTAAGCCGCGAGGTGAAAAACCGTATGCACGCCGGCAAGCGACAGATCCAGCGTGGCCGGATCGCGGACGTCGCCCAGCATGAACTCGGCGGCGCCGTTCACCCATGGCGGCTTACCGCGGCCGTGAGTCTGCGGCTCGAGGTTGTCCAGGATCCGTACCGCCCACCCGCCGGCCAGCAGCAGGTCGACCAGATGCGAACCGATCAGGCCGGCTCCGCCGGTAACCAGGGCGAGCCGCCTAGGCAACCTGGACTCCGGACCCGCGGAGGAGGCTCAACGCAAGTGCCGACCAGCGCAGGTCCTGTCGCCGGCTGATCTCTTGCGCCAGCAAGTCCAGGTCGGGCTCGGTGTCGACATCGAACTCGGGCTCCAGCAGACCGACCGAGAGGCGCCGCTCCAGAGCCCGGTCCATCAGCTCGACGAGCGTCGAGGGTTTGCTCATCGCGGCGCCGGCAAATATGTCGTGGAAGCCACGCATGCCGACCAGGTAATAGCCCCCGTCCAGAGTCGGGCCGAACACAACGTCGTTCGACTCGAGGGCGGTGTACGCCTCATCGACTCTCGCGGGTCGCAGCTGCGGAGAATCAGTGGCGACGAGGACAACCGGTCTTTCACCACCGGCGTCGCAATCGCGAAACAGGTTTGCCTGGCGCGCCGCCCAGCCTCGTCCATGCTGGACGCGCACCACATCCGCTCGCGAGGCAAGCGACCGGAGACGCGGCCATGATTCGGGAGTTACGCACCAGGCGATCTCGTAGTGGGCGCTCGCGAAACGAGCGACCAGGTCGCGCAAGAAGCCCTCGTAAAGGGTCGCCGCCTCCCTCATCCCGATGGTTGCGCCCAGGCGCGTCTTGACCTGGCCCGCGACCGGGGCCTTGGCGGCAAAGTACAGGCGCCTCATCCGACCTCTCTCGAGCGCCAGCGCGACCACCGCACAGCGGTCCACAAGATTCGGAACCCGGCCCGTACGCTGCCCGAGATCGTTCCGCTCACCTTGGAGGCTCCGATCCGGCGCCGGTGCCGCACAGGGACTTCGACGTAGCGGTACCCGGCACGAAGTGCCTTGACCGTCATCTCGGTCGACCAGCCATAAGTCCGCGCACGTGGTTCGAGGGCGAGCAATTGCACGACCCGGATCGAGCGCATCGGTCCCAGGTCGGTGACCTCGGCGCCGCACAAGCACCCGATCAGGTACGTCGCGAGGCGGTTGCCGAAACGCTGGAGCGAGGTCATCGAACCGGGTTCGCGGTCGCGCCGCGCGCCCACCACGAGGTCCGCCAAGCCGGCCCTGACCGGGGAGACCACGCGGTCGAGATCTTCGGGATGGTCCGCTCCGTCCCCATCCAGGAACACCGCGATGCCATCGCCCGCCGCCAGCACGCCGGCCAGGCATGCCCGGCCGTATCCTCGGCGGGTTTCGCTGACGACCTCGGCGCCTGCCGTCCGTGCGACCTCGACGGTCCTGTCGCGCGATCCGTTGTCGACGACGATGATGCGATCTCGCGCATCGAGGTGGCGGCGCAAGGCCGTCACGAGCTGCCCGATGGCGGCCTCCTCATCCAGGCAAGGGATGATGACCCGGAGGGGCCCGGCGTCAATGGGCTGCACACCCTCTATAGGTAGCGGCCGATTGTTACTGGCCGGTGACTGGGGGGTCAGCCTCCCATGAACGCGTTTCGCATTGCCCGGCCGCAGGAGCACGACCGTTTTTCCGGCAGCCGCTCGATGAGCGTCATGATGAGGCGGCGCACCCGCTCGTTGTTCGAGCTCATCACCGCCAGGACATCGGCGACGTCGACTGGCGCGATCGCCGGATCGGCCTCGGTTCCCGCATCGTAGTCGGTGACCAGCGCCACGTTGACGTAGCACATCTCGAGCTCGCGGGCGAGGATCGCCTCCGGGTACTGGGTCATGTTGATCACGTGCCATCCCTGCTTTCCGTACCAGCTGCTTTCGGCCCGCGACGCAAACCGTGGGCCCTGGATCACGACCACGGTTCCCCCGTCGCGCATCGCGATGCCCTGTTCGCGGCCGATCTCGACCGCAAGCGACCGAAGCTGCGGACAGTACGGGTCTGCCGCGGAGACATGCGCGACCCTGGGGCCCTCCGTGTAATAGCTGTCCGGGCGCCCCCATGTCCGATCGACGAACTGGTCGCACACGACGAAGTCGCCAGGCTTCACCTCTGCCTGCAGGCTGCCCGCGGCGTTTGGCCCGATGACGCGCTCGACGCCCAGCTCCTTGAAAGCCCAGAGGTTGGCTCGATAGTTGATTGCCGCCGGCGGGATGGTGTGCTTCGAACCATGCCGGGGCAGGAAGGCGACGCGGCGGCCGGCGACCGTGCCGATCGCCACGCGGTCGCTGGGCTCACCGAAAGGGGTGCTGAGCTCGACGAGCTCGACATCGTCCAGGAGCTTGTAGAGCCCCGACCCGCCGAAAACTCCCACCGTGGCCGAATTCGTCACGTGACCTAGTTTCTCGTAAACGAGGGAAGGTTCATGCGGCCATGGCGGTTGTGCTGTGCATGAGCCAGACCCAGAAGACCCCCGTCCGTGTTCCGCCGTCTTCCGAACGCGCGCGATTGAAAGATGGAGCGCACATCGAGCTGAGCCCGCGACGCGTCCGGGCCTATTTCGACGACCAGGTATTGGTCGACAGCGAGAAGGTTCTGCTCGTGTTCGAGACCAGGCGGCCGCCGGTCTACTGGTTTCCGATCGAAGATGTGCGCATGGACCTCCTCGAGCCCAAGGAAGCCGCTTCAGGGACTCGGCGGTGGCGGTCCAACACAAACGGTCGCGTCGAAGAAAACCTGGCATGGGATTACCCGGAGCCGGCCGGCGACCTGGCGCCGCTCGCCGGCCACATCGCGTTTTACTGGAACGCCGTCGACCGCTGGTTCGAAGAGGATGAGGAGGTTTACGTTCATCCCCGCGACCCTTATACGCGGGTCGATACCGTCCACAGCTCTCGGCACGTGCGGGTTGAGGTAGACGGAGAGGTCATCGCAGAAACGGCGCGGCCGGTTCTGCTTTACGAGACCGGTCTTCCTACGCGCTATTACATCCCCAAGCTGGACGTGCGCATGAAATTTCTCGAAGCGACCCACACGGTGACGCACTGCCCCTACAAAGGTGACGCCAGCTACTGGACTCTGCAAGTTGGTGACAAGACATACAAGGACTTCGTCTGGGCGTACCCGCGTCCGATCCCCGAGATCCCCAAGATCGAGAACCTCCTCTGCTTCTATAACGAGAAGGTGGACCTGTACATCGATGGGGTGAAGCAAGAGCGCCCGGCCTCGCCGTTCTCGTAATTTGCACAGGGCCGCCAAATGTGCCCGAATGGCGGTACACATCGCGTCGGTCCAACCATCTGTGCCCGAATGGCGAGTTCTAACGCCCCGAGAGAGGACCGGTGCGTGGTGTAGCGCAGGATTTTCTCACCACCAGCGATGTCGAAAGCGCCACCTTCGCCGTCCTGCAGGCTGCTTACCTGTCGGGCGTGCGCAAGGCGGTCATTGCGTCGAGCATCTCGGCCCTCGGACCAAGCTTTTCCCCGCAACCGACCACTCCTCTTTACGCTCCGGTCGACGAGGACCATCCGCTGCTGGGCGCCGATCCGTACGCGCTCTCCAAGGAGGTCGACGAGCGCACCGCCGCGATGTTCCATCGCCGGTACGGGATTTCGGTCGCGGCGCTCCGGTTCAGCTGGGTCGCCCGGCCAGACGAGGTGGGGGAGGCGGTCGCCCGGGTCCGCCAGAACCCGGCCGGTAGCAGCCGGACACTGTGGTCCTACGTCGACATCCGCGACGCGGCCGCAGCGACGCGGCTGGCCCTGGAGGCTGATGCTGTGGCCTTCGAGGTTTTCAACGTCACCGCCGCCGACACGCTCAGCGAGATCCCCACTGAGGAACTGCTCCGAGAGTTCGCCTCGTTGGTGGAAGTCCGGCAGCCCGTCACCGGCAACGCATCGGCTTACTCCATCGCGAAAGCCAGGCGGATGCTGGGATATGAGCCCGCTCACACATGGAGAGTCGCGCGAGAAGCATGAAAATCACCGACCTCCGCTGCGCCGTCATTGGATCAAACCCAATCGTTCGCATCGTCACCGACGAAGGCAGCTGCGGTCACGGCGAGATCGAGTCGAGCAAGCCCTACATGAAGCCGGTCGTGCTCACCTACAAGGCTCACCTGCTGGGCGAGGATCCCACCAACGTCGAGCGGG
>Ga0073928_10006596_pt1 | contig 15525 bp, 8 predicted proteins | sample PaiPotPPA55metaG_FD_76969 | JGI IMG/M metagenome (GOLD analysis project Ga0073928, IMG submission 76969) | Iron sulfur acid spring bacterial and archeal communities from Banff, Canada, to study Microbial Dark Matter (Phase II) - Paint Pots PPA... ... | reverse complement strand
TAAAATAATTGCACCCCGCCGCACCCAACAGCAAAAGAAGATTGTCAGCGGAATTCTGGTCGGCGGCTGCGTGATTCGTGTAACAGACATCGCACCCCATCGGCAGACCCAGAAGTTTTCCCATGAAGTGGTCTTCCAGACCGGCGCGAATGATCTGGCGTTCGTCGTATAGATATTCAGGACCGATAAATCCGACAACGCTGTTAACCAGAAATGGGTCAAACATACGCGCCACGCCGTACGCCCGCGCTTCAAGCGTCACCTGATCCAGACCCTGATGAGCTTCCGCCGATAGCGCACTCCCTTGCCCCGTTTCGAAATACATCACCTGGGAGCCTTTCCAATCGACGTCACGCCCACCATGGTGCTCGAGCACGCGCTCGCGGCCCTCTCGCAACGTTGCAAGCGAAATGCCGAAGCTGCGATTCGCCGCTTCAGTTCCAGCAATCGACTGAAACAGCAAATCCACCGGCGCTCCTCGTTCCATGGCCGCGAGTTGTGCGCTGATATGCGCAAGGCAGCACGTTTGCGTGGGTGCTTTGTAAGTATCCACCAAGCGCTCAAGACCGTGAAGAATAGAGCCGACTTTTTCGACGGAATCCGAGGCCGGATTCACGCCAATCATTGCGTCACCGCATCCGTAAAGCAGTCCCTCAAACGCGGCAAGAAGAATCCCTCCGACATCATCGACCGGATGATTCGGCTGGACCCGGATGCCGAGCACTCCGCGCTCGCCCATGGTATTTCGGCAGCGCGTGACATTCCGTATTTTGGCTGCGGCTAGAACCAGATCCTTGTTGCTCATGATCTTGGCCAGGGCAGCTGCGGTTTCCGGGATGATCGCTCGTTGTATCTCCTTCAGTGCATTTTCACCGGTCGCATCGTCAAGAATGAACTCCCGAAACTCGCCCACGGTGAGGCTTTTGATTGACTGAAAGGCCGCTTGGTCGAAGGTGTCGAGAATGAACCGGCTTACTTCGTCATGGTCAGGATCGATCAGCGGCTGCTCCACAACCTGCGCAAGTGTAAGATCGGCGAGCTTGCGCTTGGCCGCCACTCGCTCACGCTCGGACCGCGCCGCAATGCCCGCCAACTGATCGCCGGACTTCTCCTCGTTGGCCTTGGCAAACAACTCTCGCAGATCAGAGAAAACAAATCGTTCGGGCATAGCTTCCCGTGGGATAGATTTGCGGTGGATTCCGATTACCGCGAATCGAAAGTAGCATCCATTCCAGACCAGTGTCCTTAGCTGGGCGCTTGGGGCGAGCTAGGCGCAACATGGCGGCCCCGTCGCGTGTCTTTGGCTTTGTAAACGACGCCCATTCCTCCACCACCGAGCTTTTCCTGAACGCTATAGCGGGAGATGGTGCGGCCCGCAACGGTAGAAGTATCCGGCATGGGATGTGCATTGTACGCTAGCATCTCCAGCACAGGCAATTGCAGCGAATTTCGCATAACGGTGAGATTCGCCGCGCTACTCGTAGCGCAGGGCCTGGGTGGGCGCGATGTGAGATGCTCTTCGCGCGGGAACGTAGGCGGCAAGAATGGTCACCAGAAACATCGTCGGCACTACGATGACGTAAGCCAGAATGTCTACTCCGCCGGAATCGAACAGCATGGAATTCATGAGCTGCTCGAGGGCGAAACCCATCGCCAGCCCAATCAAGGTTCCGATCCCAACCAACACGAGGCCCTTGCCGAGCACTAGCCGCAGCACGTCCGAGCGGGCCGCGCCCAGGGCTATGCGGATGCCGATCTCGCGTGTTCTGCGGCTCACGTTATACGCGACAAGCCCATACAAACCGGCGATAGCGAGCAAGAGGCCCACCGCGCCCATGGTACCCACTAGCTCGATCGCAATTAGTGGCCCTTTTACGGCTTGGTTCACGAAGAGGTCCTCGTAAGACCTGGTCTGCAACATCGGCAGGTTCGGATCTAGTGTGCGGACAACCTCCTTCACCGGCTGAACCAATTGCAGCGGATCGCCGCTCGAACGCAACAGCAAGACCATTCGCGCGACAGGATGCTGAGCGAGCGGCAGGTACACGAAGTCCATCGGGCTTGCCATCGATTGATACTTGATGGTCTGCGCCACGCCTACTATTTCCACCGGCGTCCCGGCGCCGCTATCGAGGCGGATGTGTTTGCCGACCGCATCGCCTCCGGGCCAATAGTGTTTCGCGAAGTGCTCATTCACGATGGCGACGCGCGGCGCCTCCGCGGTATCGGACGCCAGAAAGGCGCGGCCACCTAAAATCGGAACCCCCATGGTCTGGAAGTAGCCTTCATCAATGGTATCCATCGTCGAACTAAAACTGGAGCGATCCGGCGGCATCTGGAAACCGTCCGGCACAAACGCCACGCCGTCAAAATCGTCCACTCCAAGCGGAACGTTTTGCGTGAGAGCCTCGTGCTGAACTCCGGGCGCTTGCCGCATACGTTCGGCGAGCAGCTTGTAGAATTGCTGCGTCTGGGCTGCGTTGTACTGAATGAGGCGCGGATCGAAACTGGTCATCAGCAGATGGTCTTTGGTGAAACCGGTACCCTCCATCAAGCTGTGTTGGAAACCGCGGGCCATCAGGAAAGACGCGGTCAGCAGCATCAGGGACATGGAAACCTGCGCCACCACCAGCATATTCCGGCCCCACAGGCGCTTGCGTCCGGGGACATCCACGTCGGCGGACTTGAGTGCGTTCACCAGATCCACCCGCGTGCTCTGTAGTGCGGGCGCCAGGCCGCAGAGGAGCGCGCTCAACACGGACAATGCAAGGCAGGCCAGCAACACACGCTTGTCCATGTGAAACGGCACTGCCATCGGCAACTCAGTCGCAAAAACGATACTGTCTTTCGAGTGGAACCACTCGATGACGCCGTAGCCAATGGCGATCCCGGCCAGTCCACCCAGGGACGCAAGAATCAGGCTTTCGGTCAACAGCAACCGGATGAGCCGGAGACGTCCGGCGCCAAGCGCCAAGCGTACGGCAATTTCGCGCGCGCGGGCGCGGGCACGGCTGAGTAGGAGTCCCGCGACGTTGGTGCAAGCCACCAGCAGAACGGCCAGCGCAAGGATCACAAAGATCACGCCAAATTTCCAGTTCTCATCTTCTATAGTCCGCGTTTGGAACTGGGTGTACACGGCCGCGCCGCGGCTACGATTGACATTCGGATATTCGCGCTCGAAATCTTTTGCCAGCACGGCGAGCTCATTGCGCGCCTGCTCGAGCGTCGTGCCCGGTTTCAAGCGCGCCTTTACGCTCAACTCGCGATCGTCGCGGTCCTGGAAGAAATTCTTCTGCAGGTTGGTGGAAAAAACCTGCGCCATGACCAGCGGCATGTAAAAGTCGGGATGGCCGAACGTCAACATCCCCGGGAAACTGTCCGGAGCCACGCCAATCACGGTGAACTTCGTGCCGTTCAGGAGAATTGTCCTGCCGAGAATGGAAGGGTCGCTTGCAAATTCGTGCCTCCAGAAATCCGGTCCGAGCACTACGACAGGGTTACGGCCGGGCACCTGATCTTCGTCTTCGCGAAACGCGCGTCCCAACCACGGCTCGACCCCGAGCACGCGGAAGTAGTTACCGGAAACCATCATCCCGCCCTTGATCCGCGGCGTGGTTCCGGGATCGGCGCTGAAACCGACCGCTTCCATATCTGCGTTCGCGACGACGCCGTCGTAACTGTTCGTTCTGTCGCGGATGTCCAGGTATTCGCGATAGGAGAAGTCGTCGAAGGGACTATCGTGTGTAGTGCTCACCAGAGTGACCACGGCGCGCGCCTGTGGCACCGGGTAAGGTCTGAAGATCAGCGCGTCGACCATACTAAAAGTCGCCGAGGTCATCCCGATCCCCAGCGCGAGCGTAATCACCACGAAGGCACTAAGTCCTGGTGTGCGGCGCAGGCTGCGGAGACCGAAGCGCACATCCTGCACCAAATTCTCAACGAATAGTAGTCCGCGCCCGGCTCGATAGTCTTCTTTGATCGCCTCCACGCCGCCAAATTTCAGCCTGGCCTGGCGTCGTGCCTCAACGGGTGACAAACCGGCGCGAAGATTTTCAGCTGTTTGTAGAGCGATATGCTCCTCAATCTCTTCCCTCAATCGTTCATCCTGCGCCCGCCTGGTCGCCAAGCTGGCCAAGCGTGCGAAAAACCGCCTCAGGGGTTTCATGACAAATCCTCCGCTTTGGCTTCGAAGAACCGGCCAATGATCGCAGCCGTTTGTCGCCAATCCTGTGTCTCCACCTGCAACTGCTTTCGTCCTTCGCGCGTCAGCCGATAGAAGCGCGCCCTGCGATTATTCTCTGAGGCGCCCCACTCAGACGCGATCGCGCCTTCCTGCTCCAGCTTCAACAGCACGGGATACAGAGTGCCCTGATTCACCGCAAGCAGATCTCCGCTGATTTACTCGATGCGCCGAGCGATGCCATAGCCGTGCAGCGATCCCAGAACATCGAGAGTCTTCAGCACCATCAACGCCAGCGTACCTTGTAGAACATCCGTTTTTTGTTTCGTCGCCATTTTGGTTTCCAACAGGAAGGATGCCAGACTTCCTTTGGGAAAGCAACAGGTAAGGCAGCAAGTCAGACGGGGGGCGAAAGGTGTCGCGCAACCGTTCCATGCGCCAATAAACCTCGAGGCCAGAAGCATGTGACGAGCGACACCGGCGATCCTAAGCTATCCAGTAGCTGGGGGAAGTTTTAAGTCGCTGTTCCGCGGTAACTACCCGGACGTTTATCAGAAGCTGCGGGGGACGTAGATGGCGCAGCCGGGTTCGTTAACTGAAATTGCGTAATCTTGACGTATGGCGTCCAAAACGTCATTGGGGAAGCGCTCATTCGGGTGTTCTAAAGATTCTACGGGGCCCTGTAGCTGAATGGCTCCGTACCGGTGGGTGTCGATGTCGTGCACGATCTCGGCGCTGTCCAATTTGTGGAAACGCACGAGCCTGGTGCTATTAAAAGGCTCAAAAAGCTGCGGCTTACCGGAATAATAGCAGCGCAAAAGACTCTCGCATATGGCGGGCCCGGGTTGGGCCCGGAGAAACGAGGTCTCCTTGTCAAATTGTCGCTGCTCTGCAGGCATTTTTCGCAGTGCATTCCAAAACAAAAAATATCCGGATAAAGCAAAAGGCAACAGCAAAGAAGCGAACAAAATGAGGGGAACCCGACGTCTCCAGACCGAATGCGAGATCGGGAAGCTGCTGGAGGACTGCCAGGCATGGTGAAGAATCATTCCCATAATGATCGAGATCCCCAAAAAATTGCCAAAGTACGTGTTTATAGAAATTCCTACGCCCCCGGCAATGCTCACATCCACAAGCAACGACACCAAGAAGAAAATGCAGATCAGCCGCCGCGTTCGATCGCGCCAATTCTTTTTCACCCAGATACAGGCCACAGCAAACGGCAATAAAATTGGCCAGTAATTCGCCAGGAAATCGACGATCCCGCCGAAAAAAGAATACTCGCGCGGGCTGAGCAGGTTTGCGATGAAGAATGGCCCGCCGAATTGTATGTTAAGCGCAATGGAAGCACAGAGTAGCACGGCTGAAAATAACGCAAAGACCCCAGCTTTTCGCCGCGACACGATGCAGAGATCTAAGAAAACGGTGATGGGGAATTCTAGTAGATTGTGTTTAATGTTGCCGCCCAAGATGAAGAGAACAGCGATCAGTGCCAAACGGCCTACCGTAGGCGGCCTTGCCACATAGAGCAGCAATCCACTTAAAAAAAATACCTGAGCGAACATCTGGGGGTCGTCCATCCCCACATAGCGGGTGGCCACCGTACAGAAAAGCGTGAGACAGAAAAATCCTCCGAAAAATGCTGCAGCTAAATCGGCGGTCAGTCTCCGTATGATAAGCCCGATCAAGACGCAGGAAATTCCCAGTGAAAGCAGAGATAGCAAGCGGCCAGTCAGCAGATAGTTATGCGTGAAGCGGGAGAGGTAAGCGATGACGTAAAAGGAGAGGGCTGGGTAGTTGACTGTGGTCCAAGCGTATTTCGCGCCATACAGAGGGACGTGTTGAGCGACCTTCAGCGCATTGTAAACATTCCAGCCGTCAACATAGTTTATTTCGAAATGATAGAACGCCCGGACGGTTGGGCAGATGGCTGTGATCAGGCCGAACAGGGCTACGCCGCAAAGGGCCAGCCGATCTTTTCTCTGAATAGAAAAAGGTCGTGCGGCCACCGCACGGGTGTCCAGCGCCATTTACTCGGCGCCGGCGATAAGCGAAAGTTCCGTGGAAGGATCGCTGGCTGAAATATCGGCTTGAACCATCAGCCTTACCAGGGTCTGAAAATCAACTTTGGGCTTCCATTGCAGCTCGCTACGGGCGAGGCCGGCGTCCGCCCTCAAGTCGTGTATCTCTCCGGTTCGCAGCAAACGCGGATCCACTTCGACGAAGTCTTCGAGCTTCGCGTTTGCGAATCTTCCATCCAAGCGGTTTTGAAGTTCTGCCAGCACCAGAGTTACGAATTCGGCGACACTGTGGGATTCGCCAGTTCCAATGACGTAATCCTTAGGAGTGGGCTGTTGGAGCATCGCGTGCATCGCTAGGACGTAATCGCCGGCAAATCCCCAGTCGCGCCGTGCTTCGAGGTTTCCAAGCTTCAGCTTCGTCTTGTCGCCCGCCGCCCAACCGGCCGCCGCTCTGCTGATCTTGCGGGTGACCATCTCAGGCCCGCGGCGCGGCGATTCATGATTAAAAAGTATTCCGCCGACGCTGTAGAGTCCGCGCGCGCGGTAAATCTCAGTGAGCTTGTGTGCGGCCATCTTGGAGATGCCATAAGGCGAGGTGGGTTTGAATAGCGTTTTCTCGCTGCAAATACCATCCGCGTTTCCATACATCTCGGAACTAGAGGCTTGATAAACGCGCGTATCTGGTTTGCGCCGCTCTACCATGGACAAAAGACGAGCGAGGCCGCCCACATTAATATCAAACGTCTCCGCTGGAATCTCCCAACTGGTGGGCACAAAAACCTGACCTGCCAAGTTGTAAATCTCGTCCGGCCAGGATTTATAGAATGCAACCTCCAGCGACTGGGCATCGCGCAAGTCACCATAGAGGAGTTCGATGCGATCCCGGATGCCTTCCAGCCAGCGCATGGTTCCCGGTTCGCGCCTGACGATTCCGAAAACCTGATAGCCTAAGCTCAAAAGGTATTCGCTCAAATAGGATCCGTCTTGGCCGGAAATTCCAGTAATAAGCGCTCGTTTCATCGTCGTTTTTCCTTCATCAATCCAAGTCTAAAATCAAAATTACTTCACTCTTTCAGCATCCATTGCGGGCCTCACTACGGTGCTTGGATAACGCTTGTGTAGAAAAAATATTCTGGCGACGCGTCCCAGGAATTCCGCTTGATCGCGGATCGATAGTTTCGATTTCCCGTGACCCCGAACCCCAAATGTGATCGGAATTTCAAGCACACGCGCGCCATTCCAATACAATTGGCACAAAAAAGCTGACAAGAATGAGTAACCACGGGTCGAGAGTCCTTCCAGGTCGCAAGTGAGCAGCAAATCGCGGCGAATCGCGCGATATCCCGAAGTACAATCCTGTATCTTCAGACCTCCGGCGAAACGTATGAGAGAATTGCCTGTGTGGCTGAGAAGCGTACGCCATCGCGAAAAATTCAGCACACGCGCGCCAGGCACATAGCGAGATCCGATGATCAACGTGTATCCTTGATTACAAGCATCAATCATTTGCGGCAGAAGGACGGGATCGTGTTGCAGGTCAGCGTCCATATTTAGGATTAACTCTGGCCCGAAGACATTTAGGGCGTGCCGAATGCCACGTTGATAAGCGTCGCCGAGCCCTTTCTTTTCTCCGTGAATCATGTGAAGAAACGGAAAGCGGCGGCGAAATTCTTCTACCACCAGCGCGGTACCGTCCGGAGAGTTATCGTCCACCACCAGCACGTGCAGTTGGTGCGAAGAAATGCGTTCCTGCTGTTTGAAAATTTGGGGCAGTAAAGCCTTCAAATTCGATGCTTCGTTGTAAGTAGGAAGCACAATGCAAGCGATCGGCTTAGTAGTAAGTTCAGAAACGGTTTCACCCCGCAAGTTGGATCCTTCTCCGAGATACTAAGAAGTTCATTATACATATATTGCTCAGTATTGCGCAGGTAGGTGAGGGCGATAGGGGCGATAGCGGAACCTGGGGGACCCCAGCAGGCACTTAGGTTTCGAACTGTTCATGCCGGGATGGGGGCGCTAAGGAAGAACATTGCGCTCGGAGTTTCATCGAAAGTAAGGTCGGCCAAGGCCACCGCCCTTCGACCTGGCGCAAATTACGAAGGGCGACAGTCCGAGCAATCGTTAACGCCCGCGAAGCGGCCCAGGACGTGGACAGTCTTCAGGACCATCCATCGCTTCCTAGCACACTAGCAACTTCTAGTTGCCACTGACCACCTACGGATCGAAGATGCCAATCGATGTAGACGACTGCTCACGTCTCGTGTACTTCCCCCGTCCAGGCCTTTTACAACCAAAGCCGTACGGCCGAGACAAGAATCGCATGGTCCCACGCGCGTCCCCATAGAGGGCGGCATTTTATAAACAATGGAACCTATGGCGAAGATACCGTTCTGCGACAAAAGTCCAGGTATCGTACTAGACATATGCCGCTTGCAGCTTCCCCGCGCAAGGTGCTAATTTCATTAATACTTCGAGATTCGTACAAGACTCGATTTTCCGCGGGGTAGCAGGGACTAGTACGCCCCGTCACGCAGGAGTTCAATTGCCGTCGTGGAGCGTTAACGATCAGAAAATTCCCCAGGGCCGCCTTGCACTGGTCTCCTATGTTTTTGTGACCATCGTTGTACTGCTCATGGTCGGCTTCTGGAAACTTCAGGTCGTGCAGTCCGGTCACTTTGCCGATCTTGCTGAACGCAACCGCGTTCGCTCGATTCCCATCATTGCGCCGCGCGGTCCCATGATTGACCGCGAAGGGCGCGTTCTGGTTGACAGCTATCCTTCCTTCAGCATCTTGCTCATGCGTGATGACCCGAGGTCGTTGGAGAAAAGTCTTCCCCAAATTGCAGATGGTCTCGGAATCGATCGCGGCGATTTGCAACAAGCACTCGACGCCGCGAAATCGGAACCAAAGTTTCTGCCGGTCATCATTAAACCTGCCGCCACACGAGCGGATATCGCTTTCGTCGAATCGCACCGCGCCGATATTCCGGTCCTCGAACTCATGATGGTTCAGCGCCGCAGGTATCCACACGATTCCATGCTCGCCAGTGCGATTGGTTATGTCGGTGAAGTGTCCGTGCAGGACATGGATCAGAGCGATGGACACTACCGCCCAGGCGATCTCGTCGGCAAAGCAGGCCTCGAAAGGGAATACAACGATCAGCTCGAAGGCACGGATGGAATGCGCCGCGTTGTCGTCAACAGCGTTGGCAAAGTCATGCGCACCCTCGACAATGTGGAAGCAATTCCTGGCCGGCCGGTTCAACTCACCATTGATTACGATTTGCAGGCTATCGCCGAAACCGACATGCAGGGCAAAGAAGGCGCTGTGGTCGCCATGGACGCGCGCACGGGTGAAGTTCTGGCCATGGTCAGCCGCCCCACATTCGATCCCAACGATTTTTCCGTCAGAGTTGCCAAGGAAGAGTGGCAGAAATTAAACACCGACAAGCAAACTCCGCTCCTAAATCGTGCCATTCAGGCGCAACTGGCTCCGGGCTCAGTATTCAAAATTGTCATGGCCACCGCCATGCTTGAATCAAAAGTTGTTCCGGAAAGCTTCACTGCGTATTGTCCCGGATACGCAAGTTTTTATGGACGCACGTTCCATTGCTGGAGGCCGCAAGGCCATGGGACGGTCGGGCTTCACACGGCCATCGTGGATTCCTGCGACGTTTTTTTCTACAACCTCGGTAAGCAGCTCGGAATCGACAAGATTTCTTACTTCGCATCGGGACTTGGCCTTGGCCGGCGCACTGGAATCGATTTGCCGAGCGAAGAACCGGGACTCGTTCCTTCCGAGGACTGGGTTCAGCGCGTCTATCATCACAAATGGTATGCCGGCGAAACGATTTCTGTGGCCGTAGGGCAGGGCGCTGTCACTGTCACGCCGATTCAATTAGCCCGCATGGCCGCTGCCGTCGCTAGCGGGGGAGATCTTGTTCAGCCGCATTTGTTGAAAAACTTTCCAAATCCCAAGGTCGACCATTTCGTTCTTTCTGAGAACACGGTCGAACAAGTCACGCAGGGACTCTACGGTGTTGTGAATGAAGGCGGCGGCACCGGCTATCACCTTCGCTTGGCAAACATCGATTTGTGCGGGAAGTCCGGCACTGCGCAATTGATGAGCTACGATGCCGCGAATCGCCTCGGCAATAAGAAAATGGACGGCTGGTTTGTCGGCTTCGCGCCGCGCCGCAATCCGGAAATCGTCATTGCCGCGATTGTGCAGGACACTATGGAACACGGCGGCGAAGCTGCCGGCCCTGTTGTGCGCGACATTGTGAAAGCTTATTACGATAAAAAGACTGCTCGCTCGCAACAGCAAGCGACCACGGCGGATCCGAATTCAACGAAGCCGTTGGTTGCAACCGTAGGAGCACAACACTAATGAAGGACCGGCCGCGCACGCAGGATTTTGACTGGGTTTTGCTCGCCATCGTTGCCGCCATCACCACGGTCGGTGTGTTGGAAATTTATTCTTCCACGCACGCTAGCGCCATGGCCGGAATGCAATGGAAACAATTAATGTGGCTGGGTCTCGGCGTCGCGGGCATGTTCATCATTTCCAGAATCGATTACCACACTCTGATGGACCAAGCCCCGCTGCTCTATATGATCGGCTTGGCCACTTTGCTCGTCGTTCTCGCCATCGGCCACTCGCACTTCGGCGCCAAGCGCTGGGTCTCGCTCGGCGGCGGTCCCAATTTCCAAGTGTCAGAGTTGATGAAGTTGATTATAATTATAGTGCTGGCCCGGTTTTTCAGCGAAGTGCGCACCGACCGCCTGACGCTCCCGGATTTAGCAAAAGTGGCTGTTCTCACGTTTGTTCCGGTCAGTCTAATTTTAATGCAGCCGGATCTGGGGACCGCGATGGTGCTCGTTCCCGTCGCAGTCGTCGGCGCATTCCTCGCCGGCATCGAGTGGAAACATTTAGCCATCGGTTTCGTCTTAGTCGCCCTGATGATCCCCCTGGCCTGGAACAGGAGGGGGCATTTGAAGCCGTACCAGCAGCAAAGGATCGAGACATTTCTTCATCCGGAAGAAAATCCGCGCAGCGCGGGTTACCAGGTTTTGCAGTCGGAAATTGCGGTGGGCTCCGGGGGATTTTGGGGCAAAGGGTTTGGAAAGGGCAGCCAGAACCAGTTGGGCTTCGTGCCGGTACGGTATTCAGACTTTATTCTGGCGGCGCTGGCCGAGGAGCAAGGATTTATCGGGGTTTGTGTAGTGTTATTGTTGTATCTTGGTTTGGTTCTGCGGCTGGTGGATAACGCGCAGAAGGCCAAGGACCGGGCGGGGATGTATATCGTGATGGGCGTGACCGCCATCCTGGGTTTTCATGTTCTCGTCAACGCATCAATGGTGATAGGCTACATGCCGGTAACCGGAATTCCTCTGCCGCTGATGAGCTACGGAGGTTCCGCGACGGCCTTTGTATTTTTGGCTTTGGGACTCGTGATGAACGTCCGCATGCGCCGTTTCGTCAACTGAGCCCGCGCTATTTAGCGATATGCAGTTCAAATTCAGTTAGCAATCCGGGCCATGCGACATCGCAGGCCGGAAATTCAATTTTTTAAGATCAGGTGAGCATCGGTGAGGAAAGCAATCGTACAATCTGACAAGTCTTTCCTGAGCGGCCCGTCGCGCCGAGTCCAAGCTATTGTCTTGCTCCGCGCTGGCGTGTGTGCCGCCGCCGTCCGATGCGCCATGAGGAGTGTAAATGTCGAAGGAAATGGTCATCTCGGCGAACCCGCACGAGACGCGGGTAGCCATTTTGGAAGAAGGACAGCTTTGTGAGTATTACGTTGAACGTGAAAAAGAATTCGCGTTAGTTGGGAGCATCTACAAAGGCAAAGTTACGCGCGTGCTGCCAGGCATGCAGTCCGCTTTTGTGGAGATCGGCCTCGATAGCGACGCTTTCCTGTACGTGAGCGATTTCCTGGAAGACATCGAGGATTTCGACCACATCGTCACTACCGTCGAGGACAAAGTCCAAAAGATGGAAGCGCAAGGCGGGCAGATTTTCCCCGCGTCCGGCGTTACAGTTCCAGCGCTGGAGCCCACTGATGTGGAGGCTCTTCCGTTCGGTGCGACTGACGATTCAGATCTGCCGCCGGCGGCCGATGCCGTTCCCCTGGCACCCCCTATCATTCGCAAGGAACCAAGCTACAACTCTGCGCCGAGCCGTCCACGGTTCGAAAGCCGCGGACATGGCAACGACCGGGGCGGACGCAATTTCCGAGGCCGCGGCGGCCGTGGGCGCAACAATCGCGGAGGCGGAAGCGGCGGAGGACGCGGAGGGGAGCGTCGATTCGGACGCGAATTACCGTCTTCGAAATACGCTTCACCAAAGCCTTTTGAAGAAAGTTCCAGTGAACCGGGCACCGCAGAAGGACATGTGTCGATCATTTTGCCGGGAGAATCTTTGGCAAAGTATCGAGACAAGCCGGCAGCGTCTGCCCCGGCCGCCATTTCGACTGAAAATAGCGCCATGGAAACTTCGACCGCGGCACCGGTCTATTCCGCAGCAGAAACCTTGCGGCACTCGGGAGTGCACCTATCCCCGGCGCAAGAATTGCCAAACCTGGACATGGTGGATCAGGATCCCGCGGCACGCCTGGCCCCACCACCGGTAATTCCTGCGCGCCGGCCATTCTCATCGGGACTCGAACCGCTTCCCGGAGAAAAACTGTCCAAGTGGAAAACGCACCAGCATCTTCCGATGGAACCCAAGGATGTGGAGGCGAACGACCAACTGCCGGTCCCCGAGGCTGTTCGCTTCGCGCCGCTGTCACCTTTGCTGCCGCTGGAGCAAACGGAAACGGAAGATCGCGCTTCTCACGACGCACGCGGAGCGCAAGATTCGCCCAAAGAAATTGATTCGCACGCGGAACATCATTCCAGCGATAGCCACGATTACCGGCCAGATTCCGACAGGCATAGAGCCGAACCGTTGCACACGAACCATATTCCCGCGGACCTGAGCGAAGAAGAAGTGACTGCACTTACCGAGCACATTGCGGATGCCCAAGACGACGCAGCGGCGCGGGTGGCACAGGATCGCATCTTCGCCGCGGCCGATGCCGCAGCCGACCAGCAAGGCACCGATACAGAGGATGCCGAAGCGGAGGCAGAAGAGATCGACGCCGCCGAGGAAGAAGCGGAAGAAGAAATAGAGGAGGCGCATCAGGAAGCTTCTTCGAATGGAAGGGAACACACGGAAGGTAGTCGTTTGGAAGCGGAAGAAATCGACGCGGCCGACGAAGAAGCGGAAGAGCAGATAGCTCACGGCGAGGAAGGCAGCCAAGCCGATAGCGAACCTTCCGAAGTAGCGCCCGGAGCAGAGGGTATGGCGGCCTCCGGAGGGAATTCCGAATCTCTGGTGCAAAAGCCGGTGCAGGCACGCGTGCGCAACGATTTCCGCTCGCGGATGCAGCACCCCGCGCGGCGAGCTGGCCAGCGCGATCGAGGACGCCGCGACGAGCGTGGTCGACGTCCACAGCCTAGCCAAGGGCATCACCGGCCGCAGCAGCCTCGGCGGACGCAACTGATCGCCGACATGCTGAAGCAAGGCCAGGAAATCATCGTACAGATCGCCAAAGAGCCATTGGGCAAAAAGGGAGCACGCATTACCAGCCACATCGCGCTGCCGGGTCGCTATTTGGTTTACATGCCGACGCTCGATCACACCGGCGTGTCACGAAAAATCGCTTCGGCGGAAGAGCGCGCTCGCTTGCGACACTTGGTGAACGACGCCAAGGGAACGGCGGGCGGGGGATTCATCGTGCGGACTGCCGCTGCAAGCGCCGCGCCCGAAGAAGTCCGCGCGGATGTGGAATTCCTCACGCGTACCTGGACTGAAATTAGAACACGCTCGGAGCAGCGCAAGGCCCCGTCGATTCTTCACCGCGATCTGAATTTGGTGGAACGCATCCTTCGCGATTACATCACCGCCGACTTCGGCGCGATATGGGTGGACACGGAAGAGGAGTACACCAAAGTAGTGGACTTCATGAGCCGGTTCCAGCCGCAATTGGTGAATCGCGTGAAGCTGTATACCAAAGAAACGCCGGTATTCGAAGAGTTCGGCATCCAGCAGGAAATTGACAAAGGTTTGCGCCCGAAGGTGTGGCTGAAATCGGGCGGCTACATCGTGATCAACCATACGGAAGCGCTCGTGGCTATCGACGTCAACACCGGGAAATTTGTAGGCAAGGGCTCCAACCGGTTGGAGGACACCATTGTACGTACGAACCTGGAAGCGGTGAAAGAAATCGTGCGCCAGATGAGACTGCGCGATCTGGGCGGGATCATCGTGATCGATTTCATCGACATGGAAGAGCGGCGCAATCGCGAAAAAGTGATGGCGGCGCTGGAGGATGCTCTACGGGCAGACCGCGCTCCTTCGAAGGTTCTACGGTTCAACGAATTCGGTTTGGTGGCAATTACGCGCAAGCGCACCAAGCAGGCTCTGGAGCGCACGCTGTGCCAGCCTTGTCCTTATTGCACTGGCTCGGGCATGGTGAAATCGATTCCAACTCTTTGCTACGAGATACAAACGGAAGGCCGAAAGATGGCGCCACAAATCTCGTCGGGCAGCTTGACGTTGCGTGTCCATCCGGAGATCGCCAAGGCTCTGAAGACCCGCGAGTCCGAGCTGATGGAAGAACTGGAGAAGTGGACTAAAAAGAGCATCATCATCCAAGCGGACCCGACCTTGCATTGGGAGCAGTACGACATCTACTAGTGTTTTGACGGACTGCGCATCGCGTCGGAATATGAATCCACGGTTCGCTCGCTGGCGCTCGCCGACAGTACGGAAAAATCAAGACGAATGGCTTCGAAGCTAAGACAAGCTTTTCGTGGTAGCAGCTTGTTTCACACCTACAAGAATATCTCCGCCCCCGGCGAATACCTCTGGTGGCGTATGCGCGGTTCTCCCGGACCGCAGGCTCCGCACATGGTGAAACAACGCCTGATTAGGGAAGTTGCGCGGAGATTCGACCTGCATGTTCTGGTGGAGACCGGTGCGAATTATGGGCACATGATCTACGTCAACCAGGATCATTTCCGGGAGATTTACTCAATCGAATTGGATGAGTGGAGAGTCGCAAGCGCCCAACATAAGTTCGCCAACCGGCCCCACGTTCGCGTGCTCGCGGGCGATAGCGGGGCGGTGCTACCCAGAGTTATTAGGAATATTCTCGAGCCCGTTCTTTTCTGGTTGGATGGCCACGATTTCGATATCTCCACGCCCGTTATGCAAGAACTCGATGCCATCTACCAACATCCGGTGCAGGATCACGTGATTTTGATCGATGATGC